>JGI12316J15310_10000040_pt71 | contig 48424 bp, 60 predicted proteins | sample MarCyaLeptolynsp_FD_15310 | JGI IMG/M metagenome (IMG submission 15310) | reverse complement strand
TGATTTTCAATATGCACTTTTATTTCTCCAGATGTTTTTAGTTCAGCTTCTTGAATTGCCTTTCGGATTTCTTCCTGCTGGCTTTCTGTAAATGCTTCTTTTGCCATGATGTATTAATTAAAGTTTACTTCTGGTACTTCTTCAGCTCCTTGATCCGCTTCAAAGTATCCTTTCTCCTCAAAACCAAACCAACCAGCGTATAACACCCTTGGCAATTTCTTGATGTAAGCATTATAATCTCGAGTTACATCATTGAACTTTTTTCGTTCCACTGTAATTCTATTTTCAGTTCCTTCCAATTGAGCCTGCAATTCCAAAAAGTTTTGATTGGCTTTTAAATCTGGATACCGTTCTACAGTAACCAGTAGTTTTGAAAGGGCACTGGTTAACTGACCCTGCGCAGCCTGAAACTCTGCAATACTCTCTGCATTTAAATTTCCAGCATCAATATTCATGGATGTTGCTTTGGAACGAGCTTCAATTACCTCTGTCAATGTCTCCTTCTCAAAATCGGCGTAACCTTTTACTGTATTTACTAGATTCGGAATTAAATCCGCTCTCCTTTGGTATACATTCTCAACTTGAGCCCATTGTCCTTCAATATTTTCACTTTTTTCAACCATATTATTGTATCCGCAAGAGGACAAACTAATGGTTACTATGAATAGGATTAAAATATTTCTAAGTTTCTTCATTTGTTTAAAAAATTAAAAAAGGCTTGATCGTATGATCAAGCCTTAGGGTTATTATTATATCAATTCAACAGATCGCTTAATAAAATTACTTAGCTCTTCTCCCTTCAATAAATTTTGGGAGAGTAAAGCCAAATCTGTTGCTTGTTTGGTCATTTCTTTTTGCTTTGTCTCATCTTTTTCAGCCAGAATTTTGGAGATTAAGGGATGATTGCCATTCACTTTCAATTCATAGGCTTCAGGTAGATTACCCATTCCCATCATTCCTCCACCACCGATAGCACTCATGTCTTTCATTCTGCGCATAAATTCAGCTTGTGTGATAGTCATGGGTTGTTCTTTCTCACTAAGACTAACAAAGTTTACCGTGAACTTCTCTTTTGGTAACACTTCTTCAATAACCGGTTTCAGATTATTCTCATCTTCTTCACTTAGTTTTGATGGAATTTCTTCTTCCTTTTGAATAAGGTTGTCGATTACATCTCCATCTACTCTGGTAAAAGTGATATCAGAATCTAATTGTTCTAATTTGCCAACTAAATGTGCCGTAAGTGGGGTATCCATAACAAGAACATCGTATCCTTTGTCTTTAGCTGCAGCGATATAGCTATATTGATCATCTTGATTTGATGTATATAGAATAACAACTTTTTTATTCTTATCTGTTTGGGCGTCTTTAATCTTCTTTTTGTATTCCTCGAAAGTTGCATATTCTCCATCTGTGTTTTTGTACAATGAAAATTTCTTTGCCTTGTCTGCAAACTTCTCATCAGAAAGAATTCCATACTCAATGAAGATTTTTATATCGTCCCACTTTTCTTCAAATGACTTTCTATCTTTCTTATATAGGTCATTCAACTTATCTGCAACTTTTTTACTGATGTAATTCGAGATCTTCTTTACATTTTGATCTGCTTGTAAATATGACCTAGAAACATTCAAAGGAATATCTGGAGAGTCTATCACTCCATGCAGTAAGGTCAAGAAGTCTGGAACTATTCCTTCTACTGAGTCCGTAACAAATACCTGACTACTGTACAATTGAATTTTATCCTTTTGAACTTCTAAGTTGTTTTTCAATTTTGGGAAGTAGAGGATACCCGTCAAGTTAAAAGGATAATCTACATTCAAATGAATATTGAATAACGGTTCATCAAAATTCATTGGATAAAGCTCTCTGTAGAATGATTTATAATCCTCTTCTTTTAAATCAACCGGAGCTTTGGTCCAAGCTGGACTTGTATTGTTAATGATGTTGTCCTTTTTTACCTTCTTCTCTTTCGCATCCTCACCTTCTCCTTCTTTTATAGTCTCTTCCTTGCTTCCAAATTTGATTTCAACTGGCATGAACTTACAATACTTGTCCAATAGTGTATTTAATCGACTCTCTTCCAAATATTCTTTCGCATCTTTAGAGATATGCAATACGATATCTGTTCCTCTCTTTTTTCTTTGGTCGTTTTCCTCCAGGCTGTAATTTGGACTTCCATCACATTCCCATTTTACTGCTTTACTTCCCTTTTTATGAGATTTGGAATAAATTTCAACTTTATCTGCTACCATAAAAGAAGAATAGAATCCCAAACCGAAATGACCAATGATGCTCGCCTTGTCTTTATATTTTTCTACAAACTCCTCCGCGCTTGAGAATGCGATTTGGTTGATATATTTATCCACTTCCTCTTCCGTCATCCCAATTCCTCTGTCGGAAATTGTCAAGGTATTTTTCTTCTCATCAACTTTGACTTCGATTTTTGTATCTCCCAATTCGGTTTTCAAATCACCCAAGTCACCCATTGTTTTCAATTTTTGGGTAGCATCTACTGCATTTGATATTAATTCCCTCAAGAATATTTCCTGATCTGAATACAAGAATTGTTTGATGATGGGAAAAATATTTTCTGTCTGTACATTAATCTGACCTTTTGCCATGTTTTTTTGATTGTTAGTTTTAAAAAATTAGACATTTACTTTGTTTCAAAGGATATGCCAGCATACAATAGCTGACATTTTGACGTTCACCTATTGATTATTTAACTTTATTAAAACTATTTATTATGAATTGGAAGGAAGAAAACGACTACTTACAAAGAGCATTTGAATTCAAAGACTTCAAAGAAGCCTGGGCATTTATGTCTCAAATTGCTTTGATCGCTGAAAAAATGAACCACCATCCAGAATGGACCAATGTATATAATCAGGTAATAATCAAACTAAGCAGTCATGATGCTGGCAATAAAGTGACCGAAAAAGATAGAAAGCTGGCGGAAGAAATTGACAAATTAATTAACTAACGCAATTCTGCATTCAGATCTTTTTTTAATGCATTGATTAGTCTTTCCATGACTTTATCGATATGCTGATCTGTAAGGGTCTTTTGTTCGTCTTGGAAAGTAAAACTCACTCCATAGGACTTTTTACCAGACTCTAGATTCTTCCCTTCATAAACATCAAATAAGTTGACCTTTTTCAGGATTTTTTTCTCGGTCTCTTTTGCAATTCCTTTTATTGCGCTGAATTCTACATTTTGATCTATAAGAAGTGCTAAGTCTCTCCTAACTTCAGGAAATTTTGGAACCGCCTTATATTGGATTTCTCTAGTCGTTGCATATTCATGGATTATATCCCAATTGAATTCTGCATAATAGACATCTTCACGAATATCAAATTGCTTTTGTTTTATAGGATGGACTCTAGCAATTGTCAGAATGGATTGTTCTCCTTTAATATAATCTAGGCACTCCACATAATCTTCATTTTCGCTATTTTTTTCTTTCCATTTTCGAATCCCTAAGCGACTTAAACAAGCTTCTGCAATTTTTTTGATGGCATAAAAATCAAGCTCTTTTAGTGTTTCATTCCAACTCTCTTCATGGGTTTCCCCGCTCATCCAAAGCGCTAATTTATTCTCTTCAATAAAACTCTCCTGATCTTTATTTAATCTATATGTCTTACCAAACTCATACAATCTTAGATTCTTCCTTTTTCTATTTTGATTATAGGCGATAGTTTCTAATCCTCCATTGAGCATGGATTTACGCATTACTTCGGTTTCCTTACTAAGTGGGTTTAACATTCTAACCAGATCATCCTGATTTCCATAATAATTTGGATTGCTTAAGGAGTTGTTTAATAACTCATAAAAGCCGTTATTGCTTAAGAAATTGGCAATCGAATTTTCCACAGCATGTTTATTCAAACCCATTTCTGTGATTAAACTAGATCGCATCTGACTAGGCAATTTGATGTTGTTGTAGCCATATATTCTTAAAATATCCTCTATCACATCAATTTCTCTTCTCACATCAACCCTATATGCTGGAACTTTAAGCCGAAGTCTTTTCTTATTCTGATCAAGAATCTCCATTTCCAGAGATTCTACTATAGAAACTGCAGTAGACCTATCTACATGACCACCGACAACCTCATCCAATTTGTCAAAATTTAGTTCGATTAAATTATCTTCAATTGGATCTGGATAAATATCAATAATATCAGAACTGATTATCCCTCCACTAACTTCCTTGATAAGCATTGCCGCACGCTTTAAAGCAAATACGGTAATGTTTGGATCCGCTCCTCTTTCATATCGAAAGGAAGCATCTGTATTTAAGGTATGTCGCTTTGCAGTTTTCCGAACCCAAACTGGATTAAAATAAGCGCTTTCTAAAAATATATTTTTGGTTTCTTGATTAACTCCTGATTTCAACCCACCAAAAACCCCAGCAATGCACATGCCTTCTTTGGCATTGCAAATCATTAAGTCCTCATTGGATAATTTACGATCTTGTTTATCCAAAGTGGTAAAAGATGAACCATCGGCCAAAGTTTTAACAATGACTTGATCACCATCAATTTGATCTGCATCAAAAGCGTGCAAAGGTTGACCCAATTCATGCAATACAAAATTGGTCACATCCACCACATTATTTGTTGGTTTTATTCCAATAGATTGCAATCTATATTTCAACCATTCCGGGGATTCCTTAACCTCAACATTAGTGATACAAATGCCACTATATCGAGGACAAGCATCTGTATTTTCTACAGATACTTGAATATTATTTAAGGATTGATCTACTTTGAATCTGCTTACATCTGGCTTTTGTGCCTTAACTTCTTCCGTTAAATTTAGAAATGCCGCCAAATCTCTAGCAACACCATAATGTGAGGTAGCATCTGCCCTGTTTGGTGTTAGACCTATATCAAAAATGGTATCACTCTTTAATTGGAAATAATCTGCTGCTGCAGATCCTACCTTTGCCTGATCATCTAGTACCATGATTCCTTCATGCGACTTGCCTAAACCAAGTTCATCTTCCGCACAAAGCATTCCTTCAGAAAGCTCTCCCCTTAGCTTAGACTTTTTTATCTTGAATCCTTGCTCATTAGGATATAGTGTAGCTCCAACCAATGCAACAACTACTTTTTGCCCTTTTGCAACATTAGGAGCACCACAAACTATACTTAAATCATCAGAATGGCCTACATCTACTTTAGTCAACTTCAAACGGTCAGCATTTGGATGTTGTGTCACCTCTTTCACTTCACCTATTACTACTCCTTCTAATCCTCCCTTAATTGACTCCATTTGAGAAAGCCCTTCTACTTCCAATCCTATATCGGTCAAAATTTTTGACACAGCATCTGGCTGCAAATCAACAGAAATATACTCCTTCAACCAGTTATAGGATATTTTCATCAAGTCTAATTTTGGAGGACTAAATTAACCAATTCCATTGCGAAAGCATTGTATTTTAAGGATTAGAGATTTGCCAAACTTTTAAAGCATAATCATCTCCCGCACTGAGTAGGTAATTATTATAATTGGACCAAAGAAGTGCATTTACACTATGTGTATGTGCTTGATCTTTTAATCCTTCAAATCGCTTAAGAACTTTCATTTCATTGGCATCCCAAATCTTGATGGTCTTGTCTCGACTAGCAGTTGCAAATAATGTATTATTACCTTCTGGGTATAACTGAATATCATATATGGCCCAATAATGAGCTGCTAAATCCTCTAACACCTCTTCCTCGTCAATATGATAAAGATACAAATGGGCATCTTTTTCCCCAACTAGAATTTCATTACCTGAACCCAAATATCTTACTACATTTATCGCGGATTTACCGATTTGTATCTCCTTTTTTAAATGCCAATCTTCGGTATCCAGGATGGCGACTCCTCCATTACCCAATGCACAAGCAATCTCCCCTCTTGATTTGGCATAATCCATCTTTCTGATTTTTTTATCGGATATCTTTTTATGGTATAATAAATTAAAGTCAGGAACAGACCAAATTGAAATACTTCCATCGCCAGAAGAAAGCACCAATTCCTCTTTCTCTTCAATATAAATGATATCAAAGATGTAACCTTGATGCAGTTTCAGGTATCGTATTTCTTTGCCTTGATTCAAGTCTATAATATGCACACCACCTTCGACCTGTCCAATCAATAAAAGGTTCAATGCATTGATATACTCCAAACTAATTATGGTAGTTGGTGATTTGGCTACAACCTTCTCTGCTTTCAATTCTTTAAGATCCCAAAGAACTACATGCCTATCTGATCCTGCAGTAAATACCTTTTCATCTGATGGGCCAGAGCATATGGTATATATTGAGCCCTTATGTTCTTTGATGGTTTTTATGTGCTTATACATCAATTCTTTCCTATGATATTCTACTCCAATTTATTCTACCCTTATCTCGATTTAATAAAAATCGTTTGAGTTGAAGGTGTTCTTCCAATTGAAGGTCTGGATCCCTTTCTAGAAGTTCAACAGCTGCCTCTCTTGCTTGTTCAATAATTAATCCATCTTTGGATAAATTGGTCAATTTTAGATTTATTGGTGCACCACTTTGTTGAGTACCACTAAGATCACCAGGGCCTCTAAGTTTCAAATCAACTTCTGCAATCTTAAAGCCATCATTGGTGGAAGTCATGGTTTTCATTCTACTCCTACCATCTTCTGAGAGTTTATTACCACTCATTAATACACAATAAGATTGTTCTGCTCCTCTACCCACCCTTCCTCTTAATTGATGCAATTGAGATAATCCAAATCGTTCGGCACTTTCAATAACCATTACAGAAGCATTTGGAACATTTACTCCCACTTCTATTACAGTTGTGGATACCATAATGTCTGTTTCACCTTTAACAAAACGCGACATCTCAAACTCTTTAGTATCCGTTGGCATTCGTCCATGAACAATACTCACTTTATAGCCCGGCGTAGGAAATCGTTTAAAAATATGCTGAAATCCTTCTTCCAAATTGGCATAATCCATCTTTTCTGACTCTTCGATTAAAGGATAAACAATATAGATTTGCCTTCCTTTCTTGATTTCTTGTTCCAAGAATCCATACAATCGAAGTCGTTTGTTTTCATACCAATGCACTGTCTTAATTTCCTTTCTTCCTGGAGGCAACTCATCGATCACAGATACATCTAAATCTCCATAAAGTGTCATTGCCAGAGTTCTGGGAATAGGAGTTGCAGTCATGATCAAAACGTGTGGTGGTTGTATATTCTTTTTCCACAATCTTGCCCTTTGGGCAACTCCAAAGCGATGCTGTTCATCAATTACAGCCAATCCAAGGTTAGAAAATTTCACTTTATCTTCTATCAAAGCATGCGTTCCAATTAATATCTGCAGCTCTCCATTTTCCAACATCTCATGAATTTGTTTGCGATCTTCTGATTTCGTTGATCCAGTCAATAGTGCAAAGTTGATTTTCAACTCCTGCAACATCTCCTTTAAAGATTCATAGTGTTGTGTTGCCAATATTTCTGTTGGAGCCATTAAGGCCGTCTGATAACCATTATCCAAAGCAATTAAAATACTCATCAAAGCCACCATGGTTTTGCCACTACCTACGTCTCCTTGAAGTAATCGATTCATTTGCTTGCCACTTCCTAAATCACGCCTTATTTCTTTGATAACTTTTTTTTGGGCATTGGTCAGTTCGAAAGGCAAGTAGTTTTTATAAAAGCCGTTAAACAATTCTCCTACTTCAGCGAAATTGAATCCTTTACTTTTATTGGTATTGATCAATTTCAACTTCAATAAGTCCAATTGAATCAAGAATAACTCTTCAAATTTCATTCTATGAATTGCCTTTTTGAGGGAAAGAAAGTCTTTTGGGAAATGAATATTCATCAAGGCGTTTTCTCTATTGATCAGTTGATAGCTATCCCGAATTTTTGTTGGTAATTGCTCATCTAGTTTACCCTTAAGTTTTGGCAATAGATTAAGTACAATCTTGGCTAAGTTTTTTGAACCTAATGTTGCTTTATTGAGCTTCTCACTTGCATGGTATACTGGTTGAAATTTTGTTCGAATGGAATTTTTGTACTCAATTGTAGTTTCCATTTCCGGATGAACTAAATTGATGCTATTCTTATAAACATTCGGCTTGGCAAAACAGACATATTGGACACCTACTTTAAGGTTACTCTTAAAATAATTTACCCCTTTAAACCACATCAGATCAATTCCACCACTATCATCCTTGAACTTGGCAATGAGTCGTTTTTTATATTTACTCCCCATTTCTTCAAGATGTACAATCTCACCAACCAACTGCACATAAGACATATCGGGGCGTATGTCCTTTATTTTAACAAACTTGGTTCTATCTTCATAACGAAAAGGGAAGTGAAACAATAGGTCTTGGAAGTTCTGAATAGCCAATTCCTCTTGAAGGAGTTCAGCTCTTTTAGGGCCTACTCCTTTTAAAAATTCAATGGATGTTTCTAAAACTGGATGCATTAGTTTATTTGAGCCCTTGGATGGTGTTGCAATATTGCATCCTTTAAATATTGTCTATCAAGATGGGTATAAATTTCGGTTGTTGTAATGGATTCATGACCTAACATTTCCTGTACTGCTCTCAGATCGGCACCTCCATCTACTAAATGCGTTGCAAAAGAATGTCGAAAAGTATGGGGGCTAATGTTCTTTTGAATTCCAGCCTTCTTTGCCAATCTTTTTATGATTGTAAAAATCATCACTCTTGTTAATTGCTTACCCCTATTGTTTAAGAAAAGTATATCCACAGCATCTTTATCAATTTCTTGATGGTTTCTTCGATGTTCTAAATAAAAATGAATGTACTTTTTAGCAGTCTTTCCAATCGGAACGATTCTTTCTTTATTTCCCTTACCCAAAACTTTTATAAATCCTTCATCAAATAATATATTGGACAATTGTAATCCAATTAACTCAGAGACTCTTAATCCGCAACTGTATAGGGTTTCCAACAATGCTCTATTGCGTTCTCCTTCTTTTGAACTTAAATCAATTGCCGAAATCAGTTGATCTATCTCTACAAGGCTAAGTACTTCTGGCAATTTCATGCCAATTTTTGGACCCTCAACCAGATCTGTAGGATTTTTAACAACAATATCTTCCATAATTAGATATCTGTAAAAGGCCTTCAATCCAGATATAATTCTTGCTTGTGAACGAGCTGCGATTCCTATTTCATACAACCATTGAATAAATTCGCTAATAAGTTCATCGGAAACTTCATCTGGAGAAGGATTGAATTCCTTTAATTCCAAGAATTGGGTGAATTTATCAAAATCTCTTAGGTAGGCTTCTACAGAGTTGTTGGCTAACGATCTTTCCAATTTAAGAAAAGACTCAAATCCCTTTCTGTAGTTATTTAACTTCACTCTACAAATGTATACTTTTGAGAAAATCAAAAAGCCATGTTAAAGCTACTCATCATCAATGGTCCGAACCTAAATCTCTTGGGTGAGAGAGAAGTTGAAATCTATGGTGATCAAAGTTTTGAATCCTACTTAGCAGAACTGAAGAAGCAATTTCCAAAGCTTGTATTGGATTATTTCCAATCCAATATCGAAGGCGAGTTAATCAACCAGATTCAAGATTCTAAAGAGTATGATGGAATCATTCTAAACGCAGGAGGTTATAGCCATACTTCTGTTGCCATAGCTGATGCTGTTGCGGCTATAACTACAGATGTAATTGAAGTTCATATTTCTGAACCTAGGGCAAGAGAAAACGAAAGACATTTTAGTTTGTTGGCTAAAAGCTGTATTGGTTCCATCTCAGGATTTGGAATGCATTCTTATCAATTGGCAATTCAATATTTCTCTAACCAAAACCGTTAAATCTAGATGAAGAAGATAATATTATTGTTTTTCATTGTTCCAAGTATATTGATGGGGCAGAATGAAAAATTTCCAAGCATTGATGTTCATGATTTAAATGACAAAGCGTTTAATATTCCAGAGGAAACTAAAGGGAAATTCACCTTAATAGGAATTGCCTTTTCTCAAGATGCGCAGAACGACTTGTACAGTTGGAGTCAACCTGTATTTAGTGAATTTATGGATGAAAACAATATGTCCTCCTTGGTATATGATCCAAATGTATTTCTCATATTACTTTTTACGGGAGCCAATCAATTGGCATACAAAAAGGCCAAAGAACAAATATCACAAGGTACTGATGAAAGTTTAAAAGATAATGTTGTCATGTATAAGGGTAAGATGATGGATTATAGGAAAATCTTAGGTTTAAAAAGTAGAAAGAAGCCTTACTTCTTTGTATTAGATAAAGAAGGAAACATCATTTTTAGAACTGAAGGAAGGTATAAACAAGAAACCTTGGAGAAAGTAGGTGACTTAATTGAAGAATAATTATGTCTCTGAATTGGGAATCCCATATATATCAAACTGATTTTTTGGTCGGTGTTATTTTCATTATTGCAGCGCTAATCACTTTATTATTTCCTCCTAGAAAAATCAACTCATTCTATGGCTATAGAACGAGAAGATCTATGCAAAGTCAGGATAGGTGGGAGTTTGCTCAAAAATATTCTTCGATTAAAATTTTAATTGGTGGAATAGCACTTACTCTCTTTGCCTATCTCGGGCTCCTAATTAATTTGAGAGAAGGAATTGAAGTAATTGTCGGAATTCTTGCTGCTGTTATCTCGATTGGGATCCCGATTTACCTAACAGAAAAAGCAATTAAAAATAAATTCAAAGTTGAAAAAGATAGTTAATACCAATAAGGCACCTGCACCTATAGGCCCTTATAATCAGGCAATATTTGTCAACGATACCTTGTATACATCAGGACAAATTGCAATGGATGCCTTAAGTGGTGAATTAATTCTTGATAACATTCAAGCAGAGACTAAAAAAGTAATGGAGAATCTCCAAGTTATTCTGGAAGAAGTAAATCTTGGTTTTGAGGATGTAATCAAGACCTCTATTTTTCTTTCTGACATGAACAACTTTAATGCAGTAAATGCCGTTTACGGGAACTATTTTGAAATGAACACAGCCCCAGCAAGAGAAACTGTAGAGGTGGCCAAATTGCCTAAAAATGTAAACGTGGAAATTTCCATGGTGGCAGTAAAAACCAATTAAATTATACCGTGTAAAGAAGCTCCTTTTACTCCCAATGCATCCACCTTCTTCTCTGTTTCAGGGTCTAACTCCAGATAGGGAGCATTGTGTGGTTTCATTCGACAGTCGATAATTAATGGTCCTTTGCAACCCCAATGTTTATTTTCAATAAACTCTCCAACTCCATAAATATCATGGGAAGGGTTGGACCTTGTAAAGGTGCTCCACAATAAATTCGAAAATGAATTAGCTATAAAGGAAACATCATCGCATAAAAGGAGTAATGGAAATCCAAGCAATTTGTCCATTTGAGCTTCTAATTCATAGGCGATTGAATTAATATTCTTCCTCTCCTTATCATAATTCGTAAAAGATCCCATTTGCAATGCCAATACACCTGGAAAAGCTAATTTAACATCTTTTATTTCTGCTCCATAATTCATTTCTGGAAGATTGGTCTCTAAACTTCTTTGCGCATCTCCTACAGCAGCAATGACCACTTTCGATCCTGAATTCAATCCCTCACCACTGTAATCCAATGTATCGATGGTGGTTTTGGTATGAAAGTGCAAATCTCTTTTCCAATCCACCCTTTCTAACATGTGTTTAAAGAATTCTTCCTTATTGTTTACACTCAAGCTCTGATTATCACCTTTATTGGCTATCCATAAAAATTTTGCCAATGACATTTGTCCAAATCCCAAAATGTGATTTGCTATGGTTAACAATTCGGCAGCTTGCTTCAGCTCTTGGTAGGGTGTATAACGTTCGCTTCCTAAAGCAAACAATAAGGGGTGCACCCCAGCTTCATCCACCGCATTAACTTCATGCAGACCAGGTATTTCAGAAGGTATTATTGAACCCGTAATTTCATGGATTAAATTGCCAAAGGCCGTATCTTCTTGCGGTGGCCTCCCAACCACTGTAAATGGCCAAATGGCATCTTTGCGATGGTAAACCACCTCCACTTTCATCAAAGGGAATTGGTGTTTCAAGCTGTAGTAACCCAGGTGGTCACCGAAAGGACCCTCGATTTTTGTCTCATTGGGATAAACCTTCCCACAAATTACAAAATCGGCTTCTGAAGAAAGGAAATGATTTTTACTCCTTGTATAACGAAATCTTCTTCCTCCCAATACTCCTGCAAAAGTCAGTTCAGAGATTCCTTCCGGTAAGGGCATAACTGCAGCGAATGTATGTGCTGGTGGGCCACCGACAATTATAGAAACATCCAAAGGTTTACCTAATGCATTTGCTTTGCTTTGATGTACGCCAATACCTCGATGTATTTGATAGTGCAAGCCTATTTCCTCATTAGCTTTAAAATCATTACCGCTTAATTGAATTCTATACATGCCTAGATTAGAATTCATCACTCCAGGTTTATCCGCATCTTCTGTATATACAATTGGCAAGGTAACATATGCTCCTCCATCCATAGGCCAATGTTTAATCTGAGGCAATTGATCTATTTTCGTCTGATGGCTTAATATTGGCGAAGAGAAATTTGACTTTCTTGGAAGGGCTTTAAATCCTTTAAGTGCCGAAAGTCCATATTGCATAGGATATTTAAAAGCCAGCATAGGATCTGCCTTTAAACGAACCAACTTTTTGACTTGATCTAAGGTATCTCGAAAAATAAATCTACTTCTGTCTAAGGTCCCAAATAGGTTAGATACTGCTGGAAATTTAGACCCTTTTACATTTTCATAAAAGATTGCCGGCCCTCCTGCCTCGTGCACCCTAAGATGAATAGAAGCCATTTGCAAATTTGGATCTACTTCTTCCTTTATGCGAATTAGGTGACCGTTTCTTTCTAGATCAGTTAAGCATGATTTTAAACTACTGTATCCCATATTAAAAAAAGCCCCGATGGGGCTTATAAGAAGTATATTGTTTAATCTAGAGTTTCAATACTTTCTGACTTATCTCCTCTCCATCTTTCAATTTAATTCTAACAATATAGATGCCTTCTTGTTCTGGCAATTTCCACTCTTGCGATTTGACATCCAATAGCTGAATTAACTTTCCTTGAATATCCATCAATTCAATCTCCTTAACACCTTTAATATTGGAAATTCTAATAATATCATGTGTAGGATTCGGATAAATTCTTTTTGCCTCTTTAAAAGAAGATATATCATCTATATCGACAATAAAGTTACATGAGGTAGAAGCGTCAGGATAGACAGTAACATCATTTTCTCTAAGACATAATAAGCTTCTGCCTGACCCTATCCCATATGGATAAAAATCATCGGTAAAACCTTTCGTATTGCCAATTCCTTCAATTAAATAAATATCGATTGGGTTAAACCCATCAATCAAAAATCGCTTGCGATCAATACCCCCATAATTAACGGTATCTACATTCACAACAATCCCAAGAGATGAATCTAGACCTGCTTTATGAAAGAGCGTATTAGGTAAGGTGTCTCCAACTTTTAAATCAAAATCATACAAGAGTGTTTCTTCTGATGCATTTGGTAATCTGATCCAAACCTTCTTATTCGGAATATCATTTCTAAAATATCCGATAATTCTTTGATTAAATCTGCTGGTAGAATCTACACAACCTGCATCAAAATTTTTAGTGACTCTAGACTCTCTTAATATATGATAGGTGGTACTACTTATCAAAGTGTCACCCAATATATCGACTTGTATGTCCTCACAAAAAGCACCGCCCAATGCATCCCATCTATTTTCTTGCCAGTAAGCGTTTGTTGTAGGAAAGGGTACATAAGATTGTGCGATGAGAATAAAGTTTAATGCAATTGTGAAAAAAAGAAGTATTGATTTTTTCATAAGTATAATATTTAAAGCCAAATAAAGATAATAAAAAAGACAGCCATTGGCTGTCTTTCTGGGTTTTATCGGTTAAATGGTCGATGGTTATTGCCAGTATAAACCTGACGTGGTCGACCGATTGGTTCTTTATTTTCTCTCATTTCTTTCCATTGTGCAATCCAACCTGGCAATCTACCCAAAGCAAACATCACCGTAAACATGGAAGTTGGAATACCAATTGCTCTATAAATAATACCAGAGTAGAAATCCACATTTGGATAAAGTTTTCTTTCTACGAAGTAATCGTCATTTAATGCTACTTCTTCTAGCCCTTTTGCAATTTCCAAAACAGGATCATTAATTCCTAATTTACCCAACACATCATCCGCAGCTTTTTTAATAATCTTAGCTCTTGGGTCGAAGTTTTTATAAACCCTATGCCCAAATCCCATCAAACGGAATGGATCATCCTTGTCTTTGGCTTTAGCCATGTATTTCTTTACATCTCCTCCATCCTTTCGAATGTTCTCTAACATCTCAATTACTGCCTGATTGGCTCCTCCGTGCAATGGTCCCCACAAAGCAGAAATACCTGCAGCAATCGAAGCATACAAACTAGCGTGTGAAGATCCTACTATTCTTACTGTTGAAGTAGAACAATTTTGTTCGTGATCCGCATGAAGAATTAACAATTTATCTAGTGCATTAGCAATTACTGGATCTACTTCATACTGTTCAGATGGAACTGCGAACATCATTTTCAAGAAATTAGAACAATAATCCAAGCTATTGTCTGGATAGTTCACCGGATGCCCAATCTCATTTTTAAAAGCCCATGCCGCCATAGTAGGCAATTTGGCCAATAATCTTTTAATGCTTAAATCTACATCATCCCAAGATCTATTCGGATCTAAGGATTCAGGGTAGAAAGCTGTCAAGGAAGACACCAAAGAAGAAAGTACACCCATTGGATGGGAATTAGATGGAAAACCATCCAATATATTTTTAATCTCCTCGTGGATCAATGTATGTTGAGTTACCTCGTTTGCAAACTTTTGGTATTGTTCAGCAGTTGGCAATTCTCCATATATCAATAAATAAGACACCTCCAAGAATGAAGCCTTGTCCGCTAAGTCCTCAATAGAATATCCTCTATAACGCAAAATACCTTCTTCCCCATTAAGAAAAGTTATTCCACTTGAAGTTGAACCAGTATTCTTATATCCGGGGTCGATGGTTATGTATCCCGAACTAGCTCTTAATTTACTGATGTCAATTGCTTTTTCATTTTCTGTTCCGGTAATAACTGGAAGCTCGATGCTTTTACCGTCAATTTGGAGGATCGCTGTTTCAGACATATGATGTATGTTTTAATGAGATAAATGGAAAGAAAAGTCTACACCTTTTTTCCGATTTGCAAAAGTACACAAGAGTAGGCCTAATTCAAAACCTTTTTGGCCATGGATCAGAAGAAATTAACGAATCCTTAACAATAGAGTTGAATTCCAAAAATGAGATTGTGGGCAGAGGATTAACTAATTTCGTTTGATCGTGAAGAGATATTTAAGCAGATTAATTTTCATTTTTGGCTTTATTGGCTTAACAAATTGCTCGGAAGTAGCTCATGATAAAGCAACTAATAGCATTGACTATACTCAAGTATTTGAAGAATATAAAACCAAATCTGCTCCATTGGCAGACATCGAATTCGGGCAAAGAATGCATTCAGATCCATTTATTAAGGATATGATGGTATTAGAATATGTGCTTAAAGAAGCAAATACTTCCTTGTATAGATACAGAAGTATGCAAGAGATAGAAGAGCATTTCAAAAATGCAATTTCTGACCTTGGGGACTCAACTTACTATCTAGAATTCGTTCGAAAAATCGCACATACATTTAATTTCATTGCCTGTGGACATAGTGGATGGGGACATACGGATGCTTATAAATCCTATCGAAACCAGCAAATGAAGTTTTTTCCTCTTAATATTTATGCAATTGATGATCAATATTTTATCCGTCAAAATCTGAGCTTAGATACGAGTCTCAAGCATTATGATGAAATTCTTTCTATAAACGGGATGAAGATTGGTGAGATCAACAACATTTTAAAAGAACACATGAACAAAGATGGTACAAGTGGAGATAATGGTAGAAGTGAAATTGAAAAATACTTTCAAATGGCTTATTCGAATTTTATCGATAATCCAAAGATTTTTCAATTGGAGATAAAAGATGATAAAGGGTCTATAGGTTCAATAAATTTAGAAGCATTAAGTCTGCCAATCATTGACTCTATCGGTAAAATAAGATATTCGACTCAAGCAAAAAATGATCTTCCTTTATCATTGAAAATTGATACGAAAACCCAAATTGCTACTTATACCATCAAATCGTTTAGAAATGAAGTAATTTCTCATTTTCAGCAAGATTTTGAACTTTTTACAGACTCAGTATTTAAAGAAATAAATATTCATCAAATAGAGGATTTAATTATTGACATAAGAGACAATACAGGAGGTTGGACAGCGAATGGCAGATACTTGTTTTCCTATTTTATTAAAAATGAAATGTCTTATGTTGACCGGGTTGAATTTAAAAAGATTGAGGACTTCACCTTTAAGCCTTTAATTACTCAAGATGCAGGTATATTAGACAGCATGCAGTTTGAAACCAGCGCTTCTGCAATGCTAGAATGGATTAATTATCCTTCTCTTAGAGTGGAACCTAATAAGGAAAACAACTATGGTGGTAAGCTTATCATTCTGATCAATGATTTGAGTCATTCTTGTTCTGTTTTATTTTCAAGCATGATGTCAAATCATACAGATGCAATATTTGTAGGGGAAGAAAGTGGCGGTGCACAATGTGGTCAGAATGGAATGGTTCTGAATTTCGTATTACCCTTTAGTGGAGTTCCAATTCATATTAGCACTGCTCAATATTATTTAAACATTAGTGATCCTAATAATAGTAAAGGAGTGGAAGTTGATTATGCAGTCCAAAATAATATAGAAAGCAACATAAAGGGAAAAGATTCGGTCTTGAACTTTGCCTTAAACCTAATTCAAAATATAGATGGTGAGAACTAAAATGAATTTATTATTCCTTAGCCTACTTGGGTTTGTTGCAATGAATTTAAGTGCACAATATCAGGATGAATATCTGCAACGTTTAACGCAAGGAGACGCAATCAAAGCGGAGAACTTTCTGGAAAGTGAGAAGGAATTTAATTTCTCCCCTTTATGGCTAGAGACTAAAAATGAAGCCGTATTTGGGATTATAGGAGAAGACCACCAAAGAATTAGGATTAAACTAATTCAAATTATTAAAAGTGACACCTCAGCCATTCATTATCAAGTAAGAGGCAAATCGATGGTTAAGCGAAATGTTTGTGATTTTGAGGGGTATATTAGACTCACTGATATTTTCCACATGCGCAAGAAGCACTTTGGACCAGATGAAATTTATGCAGATAGTAATATTCAAAAACAAGGAGTTATTGTAGCTGAATATTATTTCGAAGAAAATGAAAATCAAAGCCACAGTGGGATATTTCAAGGAAAACTTTATACCAAATGGTATTTGAACGAAAAAGGAAAAATCTGCTACGATAAGATCGAATTACATGCGGATAGGTATTTTAACAATGCCTTTATTGGAACTTGGAACATGCACAATAGCGATATTTCAAAAATCTGCCACTGGGGTGACTATCGAGTTCCATATTGTAGGGCAGATTTTGACATTGGTGTGGCCTTGTTTTCTCCTTCAGAAAAGTACCATGACAAAGGCTGGGCGAATTACAACAAAGCTTGGTTACATGGTATGCCTTCCGCTATGGAAGAAGAACGCCGCAAATGGTGGAAATAGAAAGTTCTGCATGCCTTAGATTTTTCTTTTTGCACTTTTTTTACATTCCTTTAACCTAAATAAGAACGAGTCTCCATTAGGTTTGGGTTAAAAAAGATGAAAAATTCAGTTTTAATTCTAAGCATCCTATTACTTCCAACAGTAAGCTGTATCTATGAAGCTCAATCCATAGAATCCCACAATACAGAAATAACAGAAGAGCCAGGTCTTAATTGGTATAATCAAGCAGCGGGCTTTATTCAAAACAAACAATTGGATTCGGCAATGCGATATTTGGAACTTGCTTTGGATACCATATCAGACAATATGCGTCTCATAAATGATATTCGATTTTATCCGCTGTTAGACAACCCAATTTATCGACCTAGAATAAGGGAATTACTTTGGGAACATGTTAATCAAAGTGAGGCAAATATGGTTAGAAAGGAAGAGTCTGGAGAACGCATTACCATTTATGGTAAAATATTAGATTCAGAAAGTTTCAGTATGCTAAAGCATGTTCAAATCGAATTGGTGCAAGCAGATAGTGAAGGGAAGTATTTTGAGGAGAAGTCCTCTTGGAACCCTCGAATTTTCGCTTATTTGAGTTCTTTTGACGATGGCACTTTTAAGGTAACTACTATCAAACCTGGAAATTATTTTAATGATGAAGGGCAAGAAGAAACGGCACACATGCACTATCGTATAAAATTGATGAAATACCAAGAAGTCCATAGTGAATTTATTTTCGATGACGATCCTCAATTTTTATTGAATGGCAATGAAGGTAATGTTCCTGTGGCAAGAAAACTTAAAGGCAGAAAAAACGCCTATGAGGTAACGCTAATGATGCAAAGGATGAAGGGCGGTTGCTAAAATAAGTTTTTGCCAATTGGAAGACTTTCAACTTGATAATAATATGCAATCTTAGAAGTTTTAACTAAAACTTTTAAGATGAAAACTTCTGGACTGTTCTTATTATTTTCTCTAATCATTTTGGCCAACACCTTTAAAGGGGAAAATGAGAGCCCTGTTGAATTGGGTAAAGTTAATTGGTTGAGAGATTATGAAGCAGCTATTAAGCTAGCCAATGAAGAAGATAAGGCCATTCTGATTTTATTTCAAGAAGTTCCAGGCTGTGCAACCTGTAGAAATTACGGCCACAATGTATTAAGCAATCCATTAATAGTTGAAGCAATTGAACAATATTTTATTCCCTTAGCAATCTATAACAATAAAGGTGGTGATGATGCTAAAGTATTGAAGCAATACCAAGAACCAACTTGGAATAACCCAGTAGTTAGAATAGTCGATGAAAAGGGAGAAAATTTAGTAGATAGGCTGGCAAGCAATTATTCTGCCTATGGTTTATATCAAAGCATGAATGCTGCCTTGGAAAAAGTGAATCAAAAGCCAGATAAATATTTTGAATTGTTGGGTGAAGAGCTTAGTGCAATTGCCAATTCTAGTATCCAAGAAAGTTACTATGAAATGTATTGTTTCTGGAGCGGTGAAGGGCATTTGGGAAGTAAAGATGGGGTATTGAGCACAGAAGCAGGTTTTATGGGTGGCAGAGAAGTGGTTAAAGTGAAGTACGATTCTAAAATAATTTCAGAAGAAAGCTTAAGCAATTATGCTGCTGAGGCTAACTGCAAAAGCATTGATAAAAAGAACCATTACACCAAAGACAAAGACCCTCAGTATTATTTAAAGCATAGCAATTATAAATACCTTCCACTGAGTCCAATTCAACGAAGCAGGATCAATAGTGCGATTAAAGCCAAAGAAAATCCCGCAGTCTATTTAAGCCCAAGCCAAAAAATCTGGCTTGAAGAGATTGAAGACACTGAAAATGAATCTGTGGTATATTATGACCAAGCATTCCAAAAAGCATGGGAAGAAAAAAAGAATAGCCAAAATCGATAAGTAATTTCTTCTTCCTTTTAATCATTGTATTCCTCTACTTTTGCGGCAATTTTTAATAGGAATTCATGAAAGTTTACCACTTAATTGTCCTGCTTTTTGCAGCTTCTTATGGCTTTGCACAAGAAAAGGAAGTCATGGTCATTGGAACCATGCATACCGTTCCAAAAATTGCTTGGAAGAGTTACAAGCCATTGTATAGAATTGCCAAAAAGTACCATCCACAAGCTATTTATGTAGAAAGGCCCATGCCAGAAGATAGCATCAGTTGGGAATATTTAAAAGATGGCTGGTCTAAAGGATATCAGAAATTCTATCAGCTTTCAGACTCTTTAAAAAATACACTAAAAGTTGATCCTTTACAATTTGAGATGATCTTAGGAAAACCTTTTGAAAGCATGAGTCCGGAAGACTTAAATTACTTGATTAAGGCATTTACTGCCAAAAGGGATTATGCAAATTATTACTTCTATTCCTTTCTCCTTGAATATGGAATCAAAGGACCCAAGAAAGCTACAAGAAATGAGAATGGAGATTTGACCTCCAAACTAGCAATTAGTGAAAATATCAAAGTGATATATTCCATGGATGATCAACAAAGCAATGAGGAATACCATGAAGCTTGGACGGCATGTAGAAAATCTACAGGAAGTTCTGGAGAATATAAAATCAAGAATAAAATGTATCGACAAGACATGCGGAAATCTGTAATTCACGTTCTATTTGGCGGGCTTGGCAAATACAACAATAAGGTGAAAGCAAGTAAACGCATGCACGACTTAAACTCTTTCCGATACGCTTCTGAAGAAACGCCCGGTTGTAAGGAAGGTGCTTATTATTGGGACCAAAGAAATCTTCGCATGGCCAAAAACATAGGAGAACAAGTATTGGCTAATGATGCCCAACGAAGTGTTGTGGTTGTAGGTGCTGGTCATCTCTATGGACTGATAGAAGCGTTGAAAGCTAATTATCCAGAGATAAAAGTGAGACGATTGAAGGGTAAAAACTTATAACTGCTTCATACGAAATCATCGTTTTTGTTAGTCTAAATCCAATCGTCTATCTTCGGATTTAATCAACTATAAAGAAAACGATGGAAGTTTTAGACCAAAAAGAAGTATCTGTTGGTGAATGGATACTTACCATATTATTAACTGCAATACCACTAATTGGATTTATAATGCTATTTATCTGGGCATTTGGTGGAAATACAAAACCAAGCAAATCCAATTGGGCTAAGGCTACACTTATCTGGTTTGCAGTGATGATCTTCATTTATGTGTTTATCGCAATTGTATTTGGTGCCGCGCTTTTGACACTTGCAGATGGCTTTAATTGATTTTAATTCATCTGATTTTTTCTATATTCGAATCTAATCGACTCCTATCAATTGGCTTTTGAGTCAGTATTATAGGTTGTTAACTCTTGAAGTATGAGAATTTTATTTACACTTTTATCTATATGTTTATTGCCCAATTTGTTTGCCCAGAATACTTTTCAGAAGATTTACACCGATCCTAATAGTTTTGGAAATGTTGGAAGCGACATATTAGAAACTACCGATGGAGATTTCATTATAAGCGCCACCCGTTATGGTTCAGGTGGATTGGTAAAAATGCGCACAGACTCATCCGGCGACCTAATTTCAACGCAATATTTTAGAGGAAATTTTGGCCTACCTGCATCCATTAAGACGATGCATCCAATTGAGGATAGTGCAATTATCTTCTTGGGAGAAACCTGGGGAGGTGCTACTGGTACGATTGGTAAAATCAACAATAGGGATAGTATCCTGTGGTGGAAGGGACTAGGATCTTGGAGTCCTCAATTTGGACAATTTAATTCGATGATCAAATCCTCAAAGGGTTTTATCATTTCAGGGGCCTCTAGTGGATTGAGAATTGGCAAACAAATAGAAACTCCTACCATATTGGAAATCAATGATCATGGAGATAGCTTGTGGGTCAAAACCTATCGAGATACCAGCCTAATGACTAAAGGTACTTTCCAAGCCATTCAAGGTTTTCCGAATGGCAATATTCTTGCAGCAGGGATCTGTGGAGAAGATAGCTTATGTTTACTGAAGGTTTCAAATAAAGGAAAGCCCCTCTGGTCAAAAGGTTTCCCTGGAAAAGGTATTTATAAGATGGAAAAATCTTTGGACTCCGGATTTGTTTTATTAGGTATTTCTGTAAGTAAGGAGATATTCATGATGAAGCTAGATAGTGCTGGAAACTATTTATGGGGAAATACTTATTACAGCAATAAAAGTTTTCCAGATGTATACCAGGCGATTAGATTTTTTTCAACTTCGGATTTCGTAAATACTAAAGATGGTGGCTATGCCATTATAGGTTCTATTAGAAAATCTTCAGCTGATTCGCTCGATGTTTATTTAATTAAAACCAACGATTTAGGTGATACTATTTGGACGAGTTCTTTTGGAAGCAATGCTAGTGAAGTAGGACTATCATTAATTGAAACAATGGACAATGGCTACGCAATTTTAGCCGGAAGATATGATTATAATAGTATTTATACTTCAGATGTCTATTTAATAAAGACGAATGACAAAGGCAGCAGCAACAATTGCCTCGAAAGCAATAGCAGTCATTCAATTAAAACATTTAACCCACAATTTTGGAATTACAATATCCAAGAAGTTCCTTCTTGGAAAGCTTATGTATCAAGGTCTTATACAAGAAGCCAACTCAGTAGAAATGAAAAAAGCATTGGTAATTTGGAAATTATTCCTAGCATTACAAATAGCAGTTGCGAATTGAGTAATGATGGTGAAATATCTTTAAGTCTGACTGGTGGATTGGAACCTTATACCTATCAATGGTCGAATGGTTCTAACTCTAAAGACATATCTGGCCTAGCCTCTGACTACTATACTGTTACTGTAAGTGATTCATTGGGATGCTCCAAGTCCAAGAAAATTCTAGTCAGTTCTAATTCTAGGCGATCAGATTTTAAATACACTGTGAATGGTACTGTAGTTAATTTTAAAATGATAGACCCTAACAATTGCACCCAAAATGGATTCTTATGGGATTATGGTAACGGAAATACTTCTTCTTTGGTACTTCAACCAACCGTCACTTATTCTTCTGCAGGGAGTTATACTGCTTGCTTACAATGCAGTGGTGAACCTTTAGAATGCGTTGCATGCGCAACCATTAGAATCCCAGGCAACTATTCTGACAGTACAAGAACCATTACTGGAATTCAGGATCAAATTATTGAAAGTCGATCAGTCATAGTTTATCCAAATCCTGCAACTAATGAATTAAATCTAAAAATCTTTTCCAATCAAGCCAGACCAATTCAGTTCAGAATATACAATGGCATAGGTGAAGCAGTTGTTAGCAGACAAATTAAACTAGTAGTAGGAAATGATTTATATAATATTGACATTTCTACCCTATCTGATGGGATATATTTGATAGAAGTATTAACTCCTGACGCAAGTTATTCCCAAAAACTAATGATCAATAATTAAAGTAATTGTTTGAGAATTACCTCAAACTATTGGGATAAATAGCAGTGCTTCCCAATGCCTCTTCGATGCGCAGCAATTGGTTGTATTTCGCCATGCGATCAGAACGGGAAGCAGATCCGGTTTTAATTTGCCCAGTTCCTAAAGCGACAGCTAAATCTGCTATCGTACTGTCTTCTGTTTCTCCACTTCTATGACTCATAACCGAAGTATATCCATACTTGCGTGCCAATTCTACTGCCTCAATCGTTTCGGTCAATGTACCTATTTGGTTTACCTTGATTAAGATCGAATTGGCAATATCCTCATCAATTCCCTTTTGGAGGCGTTTAACATTGGTAACAAACAAATCGTCTCCAACCAATTGAACTTTCTCCCCTATTGTTTCTGTCAATTGTTTCCAACCTTTCCAATCGTCTTCTTGTAAACCATCTTCAATTGAAACAATTGGGTATTTATCGGTCCAGTCTTTCCAATAGCTCACCAACTCTGAAGAGGTCAATTTATCTCCAGTTGATTTATGAAAATGATACACTTTTTCTTCTTGCAAATAAAACTCTGAGGAAGCCGCATCCATGGCAATAAAGACATCCTCTCCAGGTCGGTATCCTGCGGTTTCTATGGCCTTCAAAACATATTCAATGGCCTCTTCATTGGATCCAAGGTTAGGCGCAAATCCTCCTTCATCTCCAACATTGGTAGAATAACCCTTCTGCTTTAATACGCCCTTTAAATGATGAAAAATCTCCGTGCCCATTTGTAAGCCATGAGAAAAGGAATTGGCTTTAATTGGCATCACCATAAACTCCTGAAAATCTATGCTATTGTCTGCATGCGAGCCACCATTTAAAATATTCATCATGGGAATGGGTAGGGTATGCGCATGGATTCCACCGATGTATCGATAAAGTGGCATGCCTAAATCTTTAGCAGCAGCTTTTGCTACAGCAAGAGAAACTCCTAAAATCGCATTGGCACCCAAATTGGATTTATTCTCTGAACCATCTAGATTGCATAAAAAACGATCAATTTCAGTTTGCGCAAAAACATTTACTCCCTTCAATTCATCGTTAATGCTTCCATTGACATTCTGAACCGCTTTTAGAACTCCTTTGCCTAAATAGGTTCCTTGATCTCCATCTCTTAATTCGACAGCTTCATGAATCCCGGTGGATGCCCCTGAAGGAACAGCAGCTCTTCCCATAGAGCCGTTTTGGGTTGTTACTTCAACTTCAATGGTAGGATTTCCTCTAGAATCCAATATCTGTCTTGCGTGAATATTTGCAATCATTAGCTTCCCTAATTGTTTTTACTCATTCTTATATTCTCCATGAACTGATCAAAAAGATATCTGCTATCATGCGGTCCTGGAGAAGCTTCTGGATGAAATTGAACTGAAAATGCATCCTGATCTGTTAACTGAATTCCTGCAACTGTTTGATCATTAAGATGCTCATGTGTAATATAAACTTTATCGCTTTTTTCAGCCGATGATTTCTCTACTACAAATCCGTGGTTTTGAGAGGTAATCTCCCCTTTTCCAGTAATTAAATTGATTACTGGATGATTAATTCCTCGATGACCATTGAACATTTTTTCTGTTTTCAATCCACATGCCAAGGACAGCAATTGATGCCCTAAACAGATTCCGAAAAGTGGCTTTTTGGTAGCCAATAATTCTTTGATATTTTCGACAGTATCCGGCATTGCAGATGGATCCCCTGGCCCATTACTCAACATGATACCATCTGGATTCCAATCCATCACTTCTTTTGGGCTTGCATCTAATGGAAATACCCTAACAAATGCACCTCTGTCTGTCAAACATCGAACAATGTTTTTCTTGGTTCCATAATCCATAACTGCCACCCGTATATCCGAATTGGCATCTCCCATTTCATATGCCTCTTGGGTAGCTACTTTAGAAGACAATTCCAATCCTTGCATGGAAGGAACTTCTTTCAATTGTGCTTTTAGTTTGTCTACATCAAACTCTTCTGAGGAAATAATCACATTCATGGCACCTTTATCTCGGATATGTCTAACAATGGCTCTTGAATCTACGTCTGTAATGGCCACAATATTGTTCTCCTCAAAATAATTTTGCAAAGATCCGTCCGCCATGGGTCTGGAATATCCATTGGAAAACTTCTTGCAAATCAGTCCTGCAATTTTTACAGTTTCCGATTCTGTTTCATCTGCATCCACTCCATAATTACCAATGTGTGCGGTAGCACAAACCATAATTTGACCATAATAAGAAGGATCCGTATATATCTCTTGATAGCCCGTCATTCCGGTATTGAAACATATTTCTCCAGTACTGGTTCCTATGATGCCAGCAGATAAACCATGAAACACTGTTCCGTCTTCTAAGACGACGATTCCTTTCTTATTATTTGAATTTGTCATGTAATGAATTTTGGTACAAAAAAAAGGATAAAACAAATCGTTTTATCCCTTTTTTAAATTTTATGTGAAGAACTTTTTGTTAATCATTCTTAGCTTCTTCTCCGTCTTTTGACTCTTCCTCATCAGCCTTAGCTTCTGCCTTTGGCTCTTCTTTTGGAGCTTCTTCTACTTTAGGAGCAGCTTCTTTCTCTTCAACTTTAGCTTCAGCTTTTGGAGCCTCCTCTTTTGCTTCAGCCTTAGCCTCTTCTTTAGGAGCTTCTGCTTTAGTTTCCTCTACCTTAACTTCCTCTACTGGAGCTTCAGCAACAGCTTCCGTTTTTGTTTCTTCTACAGACTCAGTTGTAGTAGCCTCAACAGCTGGTGCAGCTTGAGCTTCTCCTGATCCACCGCCTCTTCTTCTTCTTCTCGTTTTCTTAGTAGCTGCTTTCTTCTCTGTAGTGTATATTTCGTTGAAGTCAACTAACTCCATCATACACATCTCTGCATTATCCCCCAATCGATTACCAGTTTTGATTATTCTAGTATATCCTCCTGGTCTATCACCAACTTTTGGAGCAACTTCACGGAATAATTCCGTAACCGCATATTTGTTATTCAAATAACTAAATACAACCCTTCTTGAATGGGTAGAATCATCTTTAGACTTAGTAATCAAAGGTTCTACAAATCCTCTCAAGGCTTTAGCTTTGGCCAAAGTTGTATTGATTCGCTTGTGCTGAATCAAGGAACAAGCCATATTAGAAAGCATTGCCTCTCTGTGAGACTTTGTTCTTCCTAAATGATTAAATTTTTTACCGTGTCTCATTTCCCTTAGTCCTTATCCAATTTATACTTTGCAACATTCATCCCGAATGTCAAATTTTTGCTTTCAACCAATTCGTCCAATTCAGTAAGTGACTTCTTACCAAAGTTTCTGAACTTCAATAGATCACTTTTGTTGAATTGTACCAACTCACCCAAAGTATCCACATCTGCAGCTTTCAGACAATTCAATGCTCTAACAGAAAGATCCATATCGATCAATCTTGTTTTCAACAATTGTCTCATGTGTAATGAATCTTCGTCAAATTCTTCTACAGAAGATTTAACCTCAGTTTCTAATGCTATTTTCTCATCAGAGAACAACATGAAGTGTTGAATCAAAATAGTAGCTGCTTCTTTCAAAGCCTCTTTTGGATGAATTGAACCATCAGACTCAATATCCATCACTAATTTCTCATAATCCGTCTTTTGCTCTACTCTGTAGTTCTCAATGCTATACTTTACATTTTTGATTGGAGTAAAAATCGAATCAATTGGAATATATCCAATTGGAGCATCTTCCACTTTGTTTTCTTCCGATGGAACATATCCTCTACCCTTATCGATTGTCAATTCCATTTGAATCTTTACAGATCTTTCCATGGTACAAATCAAATGGTCTGGATTCAATACTTGAAAAGCAGAAGTGTATTTTCCAATATCTCCAGCGGTCAATTTATCTTGACCAGAAATATTAACACTTACCTTCTCTGTATCAGTGCCATCAATTTGTTGCTTGAATCTTACCTGCTTCAAGTTCAAGATCATGGTAGTTACATCTTCAACAACTCCATCAATGGTAGAGAATTCATGATCTACTCCTTCAATTCTAATACCTGTAATTGCAAAACCTTCCAAAGAAGACAATAATATTCTTCTAATTGCATTACCAATTGTAATTCCGTAACCTGGTTCCAATGGTCTGAATTCAAACTGTCCATTTTGGTCAGTTGATTCGATCATTATTACTTTATCCGGCTTTTGAAAATCTAATATCGCCATAGTTATAGTGTATTTCTTTGTTAAGTTATTATTACTTAGAGTAAAGTTCAACGATTAATTGCTCCTTGATATTTTCAGGAATTTGCTCTCTTTGAGGAGCCTGAATGAATTTTCCTTTCATGCTTTGAGAATCCCAATCTAACCAATCGTAGTTTTCTTTTCTACTAGCCAATGATTCACTAATAGATTCTAATGATTTAGAACGCTCTCTTACTGCAATCACATCTCCATCTTTCAATGAATAGGAAGGGATGTTCACTACGGTATCATTTACAGTGAAATGTTTGTGACCAACCATTTGTCTAGCAGCTCTTCTTGAAGGTGCCAATCCTAATCTAAATACCACATTGTCTAATCTAGACTCACACAATTTCAATAAGTTCTCACCAGTAATACCTTTAGACCTTGATGCTTCTTGAAACAAGTTTGAGAATTGTCTTTCAAGGATACCATAGGTATATTTAGCTTTCTGCTTTTCCATTAACTGGATTGCATATTCAGACTTCTTTCCTCTTCTCTTGTTAGGACCATGTTGTCCAGGAGGATAGTTCTTTTTCTCTAAAGCTTTATCAGCACCAAATATTGGTTCTCTGAATTTTCTTGCAATTTTTGATTTTGGGCCTCTATATCTTGCCATATCTCTATTCTATTTGAACGCTTTAAGTTCTATGCTTGATTATACTCTTCTTCTTTTCGGTGGACGACAACCATTATGTGGTATCGGGGTAATATCAACAATCTCTGTTACCTCAATTCCATTGTTGTGAATGGTTCTGATTGCAGATTCTCTTCCTGCTCCAGGTCCTTTAACATATACCTTAACTCTTCTCAACCCCAAATCATGTGCTTCTTTCGCACAATCTTCAGCAGCAACTTGAGCAGCATAAGGCGTGTTTTTCTTAGATCCTTTAAACCCCATTTTTCCTGAAGAAGACCAAGAGATTACTTGTCCAGTGCTATTGGTCAAGGAAATAATGATGTTATTAAAAGAAGCGTGGATATGTGCTTCACCAGCAGAGTCTACCTTAACGTTCTTTCTTTTTTTCTGTGTTGATTTTGCCATCGTCTATACTTTAGCTATCTATTATTTAGTTGCCATTTTCTTATTCGCAACTGTTTTTCTTTTTCCTTTTCTGGTTCTAGAGTTATTCTTCGTCTTTTGTCCTCTTAAAGGCAAACCAGCACGATGTCTAACTCCACGGTAAGAACCGATATCCATCAATCGTTTGATGTTCAATTGAATCTCAGAACGCAATGCACCTTCTACTCGATAATCTTCATTCAAGATCTTACGAATCTTTGCCAATTCGTCGTCATTCCATTCATTAACCTTCTTGTCGCGGCTAACTTCTGCTTTATCTAAAATGTTTTGAGCAGAACGTCTTCCGATACCGAAGATATAGGTCAAACCTATCTCTCCTCTTTTTTCTTTGGGTAAATCTATACCTGCAATTCTTGCCATAGTAATAATATTATCCTTGTCTTTGTTTTAACTTGGGATTCTTTTTGTTGATTACATATAATCTTCCTTTTCTTCGGACGATTTTGCAATCAGCACTTCTTTTCTTAATGGATGCTCTTATTTTCATAACTCTAAAATGTCTTATTTATACCTGTATGTAATTCTACCTTTCGTTAAATCGTAAGGAGACATTTCCACTTTCACCTTATCTCCTGGCAACAACTTGATATAGTACATGCGCATCTTTCCTGAAATATGAGCGGTAATGATGTGCCCATTTTCAAGTTCAACTCGAAACATTGCATTCGACAATGCCTCGGTTACTGTGCCATCTTGTTCTATAGAAGCTTGTTTAGCCATATTTTATTTTATACTTTTTCTTTTAATACTTCTTCTATCCATTCATGGGTAGATAAAACTTCTACTCCATCTTCTCTTACTACTATATCGTGTTCATAATGTGCTGAAGGTTTTCCATCAGCTGTCACGATGGTCCATCCATCTCTTTCTTGTTTGATGTTTCGTTTACCCAAATTGATCATTGGTTCTATAGCCAACACCAATCCTTTATTCAACTTCAAGCCCTTCCCTGCTTTTCCGTAATTAGGTACTTCTGGAGATTCATGTAAATGCTTTCCCAATCCATGCCCTACCAATTCTCTAACTACGCCATATCCTTTTGACTCAGCCAAGGTTTGAACTGCATTCCCAATATCTCCTAAACGATTTCCTGCTTTAGCTTGTTCTACACCTAATCTCAAACATTCTTTAGTTGTCTCAAGTAATTCTTTTACTTGATCACTAACTTCTCCAACTTCGAAAGTGTAAGCTACATCTCCATAGAATCCATTTTTTAATACCCCACAATCAATCGAAATAATATCTCCGTTTTGAAGTGGTTTATTGCTCGGAATACCATGAACAACTTGCTCATTGATTGAAGTACATAAAGTATTTGGGAAACCATTATAGCCTTTGAATCCAGGCTTTGCCCCATGATCTTTAATAAACTCTTCAGCCAATGCATCCAATTCCAATGGGGTAACCCCTGGTTCGATATGCTTTGCAAGTTCTGCTAAAGTCTTTCCAACAAGTAAAGAACTCTCTCTTATTAAATCTATCTCCTCTTCCGTCTTCAAGTAAACCATTACCTAACCGGCCATGTTAATACTTGATCTTCCCTTAATCTTTCCAGATTTCATCAATCCGTCATAATGCCTCATTAACAAGTGACTTTCCACTTGTTGTAAGGTATCTAATATCACCCCGACCATAATCAGAAGTGATGTCCCTCCATAAAACTGCGCAAACTGTCCATTCACTCCAAACTTGGAAGCAAATGCTGGCAAGATTGCAACTATTGCCAAAAAGATGGATCCTGGCAATGTAATTCTAGATAAGATTGTATCTAAGAAATCCACTGTCTTCTTCCCAGGTTTAACACCAGGAATAAATCCACCATTCTTCTTCATATCGTCTGCCATTTGCTTAGGATTCACAGTTACTGCAGTATAGAAATAAGTAAATGCGATAATCATCAAAGCAAATATTAAATTGTACCAAAAACCAGTATAATCACTTAATACAGCAGTGATGCCAGTCAAAGAGTCTGTACTGGCAAAACTTGCCAAAGTGATTGGAATAAACATAATTGCTTGTGCAAAAATGATTGGCATTACTCCAGCTGCATTCACTTTAAGTGGAATGTACTGACGTACTCCACCATATTGCTTAGAGCCTACTACTCTTTTGGCAAACTGCACGGGGACCCGCCTTGTTCCTTGAACCAATAATATGGTTACGATAATTACCATCAATAGCAGCACCAATTCAACCAACAAGATCACCATTCCTCCACCTTTGATTCTTGAAGCAAATTCCGCCACAAAAGCAAAAGGCAAGTTGGCGATGATACCGATCATAATGATCAAGGAAATACCATTTCCTAATCCTTTCTCGGTAATTCTTTCTCCTAACCACATTACAAACATGGTTCCTGTAATCAGAATAATAACAGTTGAAATCCACCAAAAGAAAGTATCTGGTCTAACCATTCCACCTGCAGCAGTCATAACAGGTACTTGGGAAGCAATATAACCCGGAGCTTGTGCACCAACAATTGCAATGGTTAGCATTCTGGTTATTTGATTAATTCTTCTTCTACCACTTTCCCCTTCTTTCTGTAATTTTTGGAAATAAGGTATGGCTATACCCAACAACTGCACAACAATAGATGCAGAAATATAAGGCATGATACCCAATGCAAAAATGGAAGCTCTTGAAAAGGCACCTCCAGCAAATAAATCCAACAATCCTGCTATTCCACCAGTGTTACCAGCATTTGCTTCTTGCAAAGCAACAGAATCAATTCCAGGAAGAACTACATAAGAACCAAGGCGATAAATCAATAGTAATCCTAAGGTATTAATGATTCTCACTCTGAGATCCTCAATAGTCCAAATGTTTTTTAATGTTTCTATAAATCGCTTCATAAACTATGCTATGATTTCTGCTTTACCACCCTTTGCCTCAATCGCTTCTTTTGCAGACTTAGAAAATGCATGTGCTTTTACATCAATTTTAGCATCCAATGTTCCTCTGCCTAATATCTTAACCAAGGTATTTCTTGATGCTAAACCGTTTTCCATCAATACATCATGATCAATGGCTTTAACCTTTTTGGTTTCAATTAAGTTTTGGATCATATCCAAATTGATGCCTTTGTATTCCTTTCTATTGATATTGGTAAAACCAAATTTTGGAACTCTTCTTTGCAATGGCATTTGACCACCTTCAAAACCAATTTTCTTAGAATAACCAGATCTTGATTTGGCTCCTTTATGTCCTCTTGTAGAAGTTCCACCCTTTCCTGAGCCTTCACCTCTTCCTACTCTTTTGCCTTTTTTTACTGAACCTTCAGCTGGTTTTAGATTACTTAAATCCATGATTTAATGCTTTGTCTTTTAAACTTTATCTACTTTAACAAGGTGACTTACCTTATTAACCATTCCCAAAACTTGAGGAGTATCTTCATGCTCCACAGTTTGTTTATTTTTTTTCAAACCAAGTGCATCCAAAGTCAATTTTTGGTTCTTTGGACGATTAATTCTACTTCTTATCTGTGTTATTTTAATTTTTCCCATTGCTCAATTGAATGATTAACCGTTAAACACAACATCTAATTCTACACCTCTATGCTTAGCAACTGTATAAGCATCTCTCATATTCTCTAATGCTTTAATGGTAGCTTTTACCACATTGTGCGGATTTGAAGAACCTTTTGATTTTGCCAATACATCATGTACTCCAACACTCTCTAAAACAGCACGCATCGCACCACCTGCAATTACCCCTGTACCATGAGAAGCTGGCTTCAAGAATACTTGAGCTCCTCCATATTTAGCCTCTTGTTGGTGCGGAACAGTTCCATTTACAATAGGAACTTGAATTAAGTTCTTTTTCGCATCGTCAATACCTTTTGAAATAGCCTCAGTAACCTCATTGGCTTTTCCCAAACCGTATCCAACGATACCATTTTCATTTCCAACCACTACGATAGCAGAGAAACTAAAGTGACGACCACCTTTAGTAACCTTAGTTACCCTTTGGATTCCCACTAGCTTATCTACCAATTCAATTTCGCTAGACTTAACTCTCTTTGTGTTTGCGTTAGACATATCTTATATTTTTCTTTCTCTTACTTAAAAGTTTAATCCTGCTTCTCTTGCACCATCTGCCATGGCTTTTACTCTACCATGGTATAAGTAACCATTTCGATCAAAGCGAACTTTATTGATGCCAGCTTTAACAGCTTTTTCAGCAACTAATTTTCCTACCATAGCAGCAATCTCAACTTTATTTCCTTTCTGAGATGCAATGGATTTTTCTTGTGATGAAGCAGAAACAAGAGTTTTACCACTCACATCGTCGATCAATTGAGCGTAGATCTCTTTATTGCTTCTGAATACAGACATTCTTGGTTGCTCAGCAGTTCCGCTAACAACTTTGCGAATTCTTCTTTTAATTCTTAATCTTCTATTAGACTTCGATAATGCCATAATTATTCTATTTAGCAGCAGACTTACCTGCTTTTTTACGAATATATTCTCCAACAAATCGTACACCTTTCCCTTTGTATGGTTCAGGTTTACGCAATGATTTAATTTTTGCAGCAACTTGTCCAATTAATTGCTTGTCATGTGACTGCAAAATGATAATTGGGTTTTTACCTCTCTCAGATTCAGTAGTAACTTTTACTTCTTCTGGTAATTCGATAACAATTGGGTGAGAGTATCCAAGGGCCAAATCCAATCGCTGTCCTTGATTTGATGCTCTATAACCAACACCTACTAATTCCAACTTCAATTCATAACCTTTGCTAACTCCTTCAACCATATTGTTGATCAAAGCTCTGTACAAACCATGCTTCGCTTTATGGTCTTTTTGCTCAGAGTGTCTTTGCAATGAAATCGTTCCATCTTCCTGAACAATAGTAATGTTAGGATCTACTGTTTGTTGCAATTCTCCTTTGCTTCCTTTTACATTCACCACATTCTTATCCGAGATGCTGATTTCAACGCCTTCTGGAATTTCAATTGGTGCTAATCCTATTCTAGACATAACTTTTCTTCTTCAATTATTAATAAACGTGACACAATACTTCACCACCAACATTCTCGTTTCTTGCTTCCTTATCTGTCATCACACCTTTAGAAGTTGAGATAATTGCTACACCCAAACCGTTAATTACCCTTGGTAAGTTGTCAGATTGAGCATATTTTCTCAAACCTGGCTTACTCACTCTGCTCAAATGTCTGATTGCAGGAACTTTTGAAACTGGATGATACTTCAAAGCAATTTTGATAATACCTTGAGGATTGTTTCCTTCTTCAAACTTGTAGTTCAAGATGTATCCCTTTTCGAATAAAATTCTAGTGATTTCCTTCTTCAAATTGGAAGCTGGAATTTCAACTACACGATGTTTTGCATTAGATGCATTTCTCAATCGTGTTAAAAAATCTGATATTGGATCTGTCATTTTCTATTCTCTTTATTTACCAACTTGCCTTTTTAACTCCAGGAATTAATCCTTTACTTGCCATCTCTCTAAATGTAACTCTGGAAAGTCCAAATTGTCTCATATAACCTTTTGGTCTACCGGTCAATTTACATCTGTTGTGCATTCTTACCGCAGCAGAGTTTTTAGGTAACTTTTGTAATCCTTCATAATCTCCTGCAGCTTTTAATGCTGCACGCTTTTCAGCGTATTTTTCAACCATTCTTTCGCGCTTTCTTTCTCGCGCTTTCATCGATTCTTTAGCCATGGTTATTGTTCGTTTTTAGTTTTTTGAAATGGCATACCAAATTCTTTCAATAATGCTCTTGCTTCTTCATTGGTTTCTGCAGAAGTAACAAAAGTGATGTCCATTCCACCAATTCGATTTACTTTATCGATATCGATTTCTGGGAAAATGATTTGTTCTTTAATTCCTAAAGTATAGTTACCATTACCATCAAATCCTTTATTGCTTATTCCTCTAAAGTCACGTGTTCTTGGCAAAGAAACCGCGATCAATCTATCTAAGAATTCATACATGCGTTCACCTCTTAAAGTAACCTTAACTCCAATTGGCATTCCCTTTCTCAACTTAAAGTTTGAGATATCCTTCTTAGAATAAGTAGCAATAGCTTTCTGACCAGTAATGGCAGTCATTTCGTCTACAGCAATTTCAATTAACTTCTTATCAGCAACTGCATCTCCAACTCCTTGATTCACACAAATTTTCTGCAACTTAGGAATTTGCATGTTGCTTTTGTAATTAAAGTTTGACATCAAGTTTTTCTTGATATCATCCTGATATTTTTGTTTTAGTCTTGGTATATACATTACACTAACTCATTAGATTTTTTGAAATACCTCACGGATTTACCGTCTTCTTTTCTTCTTCCAACTCTTGATGTTTCACCAGTAGAAGGATCAATCAACATCACATTAGAAATATGAATAGGAGCATCTTGTTTGATGATTCCACCATCTTGATTGTTCGCATTAGGCTTGGTATGCTTACTGTCTTTACGGATGCCGTCACCCTCAACAATAACTCTAGAAGTCTCTGGAATAACCTTGATGATTTTTCCTTCTTGACCTTTAGAAACTCCAGCAATTACACGAACTGTATCTCCCTTTTTAATGTTTAGTTTAGCCATTTTCCTCTTTCTTTAAAGCACTTCTGGTGCCAATGAAACGATTTTCATGAATTGTTTTTCTCTTAATTCTCTAGCAATCGGACCAAAAATCCTAGTTCCTCTCATCTCACCAGTTTGACTCAACAACACCACAGCATTGTTATCAAATCGGATGTAAGAACCATCTTGTCTTCTTACTTCTTTCTTAGTTCTAACAACAACAGCTTTAGATACTGCACCCTTCTTTATATTACCTGAAGGCATCGCACTTTTTACAGAGACAATGATTTGATCTCCAATGGAAGCATATCTCTTTTTAGTACCGCCTAATACACGAATACACAAAACTTCTTTTGCTCCACTATTGTCTGCTACTGTTAATCTTGATTCTTGTTGTACCATGATTACTTCACTCTTTCAATTACTTCAACCAATCTCCAGTTCTTATTCTTGCTCAATGGTCGAGTTTCCATTATTTTAACTGTATCTCCAATATTGCAATCGTTCTTTTCATCGTGCGCCATAAATTTGGCTGTCTTCTTGATGAACTTACCGTACATTGGATGCTTTACTTTTGTTTCAACAGCAATCGTAATGGACTTATCCATTTTATTGCTGACAACAACTCCAACTCTCTCTTTTCTTAAATTTCTAGTCATTTCCATTGGATTATTTCTCTTGAGATTCTGACAATTCTCTTTTTCTAATTTCTGTTTTTAATCGAGCAACCGTTTTCTTAACCACCCCAATTTGCTTTGGATTCTCCAATGGAGAAACAGCATGATTCATTCTCAATTTTGCAAGTTGATCCGCATTTTGAGCAAGATTCTCTTGCAAATCGTCTAAACTTAAATTCTTAATATCTACCTGTTTCATAACTGTCTTTTCTAAGCTTTATAGTCTCTTCTTACAATAAACTTTGTCTTCACTGGTAATTTTTGAGCACCTAATCTCATCGCCTCTTGAGCGATATCCAAAGGCACACCATCAGATTCGAACAAGATTCTTCCTGGTCTAGCCACAGCAACCCAAAGTTCTGGAGCACCCTTACCTTTACCCATTCTCACCTCAGCAGGTTTTTTGGTAATTGGCTTGTCTGGAAAAATTCGAATCCACAGTTGTCCTTCCCTTTTCATATACCTGGTAATTGCAATCCTTGCCGCTTCAATTTGTCTGGCAGTAATCCAGCCTTCTTCTAAGGTTTTAATTGCAAAACTTCCAAATGCCAATTGATGACCACGCTGGGCATTACCCTTCATGCGGCCCTTCTGCATTTTTCTAAACTTTGTTCTTTTCGGTTGTAACATGATCTAATGCTAATCTTCTAATCCTCAATTAATTTCTTTTCTTTCCTCTAAATCTACCAGCTGGTGCTTTTGCAGCAGCGGGCTTTTTGGAAACTATATTTGGTGAAAGGTCTCGCTTACCATATACTTCTCCCTTACAAATCCAAACTTTCACACCAATTCTACCATAAGTAGTATGTGCTTCAGCTAAAGCATAATCAATATCTGCTCTGAACGTATGCAATGGAATTCTTCCTTCTTTATAACTTTCAGTTCTCGCCATTTCCGCTCCACCTAATCTTCCACTTACCATAATCTTAATTCCTTCGGCACCCATTCTCATGGTAGAAGCAATTGACATTTTTGCAGCTCTTCTAAAAGAAATTCTTCCTTCAATTTGTCTGGCTACACTTTCCGCAACTAATTGAGCGTCTAATTCTGGTCTTTTGATTTCAAAGATGTTGATTTGAACATCCTTTTTGGTCAATTTTTTCAACTCCTCTTTTAGCATATCCACATCTTTTCCACCTTTCCCGATTATGATACCAGGACGTGAAGAATTGATAGTAACCGTAATTAACTTTAATGTTCTTTCGATAATTATTTTGGAAATACTAGCCTTGGCCAATCTCGCCATGATATACTGACGAATCTTGTTGTCTTCAGCTATCTTGTCACCGTAATTTTTTCCACCGAACCAATTGGAATCCCATCCTTTGATGATTCCTAGTCGATTTGCAATTGGATTTGTCTTTTGTCCCATTCTAATTAATTACTTAGGTTTTCTTCCGTTAACTTATCTACCTTAATGGTTACATGATTTGAACGTTTTCTTATCCTATGACCTCTTCCTTGTGGAGCTGGTCTAAGTCTTTTCAACATTCTAGCACTATCTACTTTGATTTCAGAAACAATTAACTTATTGTCTTCTGGTCTTTCTCCTTCATTTTTAGCTTCCCAATTCGCAATCGCAGATCTCAATAGCTTTTCTAATCTTGCAGCAGCATCTTGAGGACTATATTGAAGTATGGTCAAAGCCTTAAATACTTCTTCGCCTCTAATCATATCTGCCACTTTTCTCATCTTTCTTGGAGAAGTTGGGCAGTTATTTAATGAAGCCATGCTCTCCATTTTTCTTGCCTCTTTAATGGCTTCTGCTCTATTTCTTTTACGTGCACCCATGATTCCTTAATTATCTTTTTCCTTTGTCTTTTTTATTCCCTGCATGACCTCTATAGGTTCTGGTCGGAGCAAATTCTCCCAATTTGTGTCCTACCATATTTTCAGTCACATAGACAGGAATAAATTTATTTCCATTGTGAACAGCGATGGTTAAGCCAACAAATTCTGGAGTGATCATTGAAGCTCTTGACCAAGTTTTGATTACAGTTTTCTTTCCAGATTCCTGTGCGTCATTAACTCTTGCAGCTAACTTATAATGAACAAATGGTGGTTTTTTTAGTGAACGACTCATTTCTTATTTTTTTCTTCTTTCTACTATATACTTGTTAGATGATTTTTTAGGACTTCTGGTCTTAAATCCTTTAGCCGGAATACCATTCCTAGATCTTGGATGACCTCCTGAAGCTCTACCTTCACCACCACCCATTGGATGATCCACTGGATTCATAACAACACCTCTTACTCTTGGTCTTCTGCCTTTCCATCTATTCGCACCAGCTTTTCCTTTTCTTTCCAATAAATGGTCTGAATTAGAAACTGTCCCTATGGTAGCTAAACAAGTACCAAGAATCAATCTAATCTCTCCTGATGGCATTTTAATCCCAACGTACTTCCCTTCTTTAGAAACCAATTGTGCGTAAGAACCAGCACTTCTTGCCAACTTTGCTCCTTGCTTAGGTTTCAATTCAATGTTGTGAATCATAGACCCCATTGGAATCTCAGATAGATACATTGCATTACCTACTTCAGGTTCTACACCTTTACCAGCATTAATGCTTTGTCCAACTGTTAATCCCTTAGGAGCAATAATGTATCTTTTGTCTCCATCTTTATAATGGATTAATGCGATTCTTGCAGATCTATTTGGATCGTATTCTATGGTAGCAACAGTACCTTCTACACCAAACTTATCTCTCTTAAAATCAATGGCTCTATATCTTCTCTTATGACCACCACCAATATGTCTCATGGTCATTTTACCATTGTTATTTCTTCCACCCGATTTGCTCTTACCAGATACCAATGACTTCTCTGGAGTGCCTGTTGTCAACTCCTCATAAGTCGCAGCAAACTTGTGTCGCTGTCCTGGGGTGGTTGGTTTTAATTTCTTAACTGCCATTTCTTACACTTTAAATGTTGCTGTAAAAATCAATCGTATCTCCTTCAGTCAGGGTAACTATCGCTTTCTTGTACTTATTCGTGCGCCCTTCAACCCAACCGCCTTTAGTATACCTGGTTCTGTGTTTTCCTTTGTAATTCATCGTATTGATGCTCTCCACAGAAACTCCATACATTTCTTCTATTGCCTCTTTGATCTGGATTTTATCTGCCTTAACATCTACAACAAATCCATACCGATTTAGGTCCTCGGTTAGGTTTGTCATTTTTTCTGTGATAACAGGTTTTTTTATTACACTCATGATCAAATTTTTAGCTCAAATTGTTTTCTATCTTCTCTAATGCCCCTTCAGAAATCAAAACACTTGACGCATTCATCAAGTCGTAAGTATTTATATCTGAAGCAGTTATAACTTTAACTCCCTCTAAATTTCGGGAGGACAAATATATGTTTTTATTTGCTTCAGCTACTACTAGAACTGTTTTTTTGTCTTGACCGCTCAAGGCATTCATCAACTGATTGAATTCCTTGGTTTTTGGCTCCTTCATTTCAATATCTTCTACTACTTTCAAAACACCATCTTTTACTTTGTATGAAAGTGCAGAACATCTAGCCAATCGCTTCAATTTCTTATTTAACTTAAAGGAGTAATCTCTAGGTCTTGGTCCGAATACAGTACCACCACCTCTAAATAATGGAGATTTGATGCTACCTGCTCTAGCAGTACCAGTTCCCTTTTGCTTCTTTATTTTTTTAGTGCTACCAGTAATCTCAGCACGTTCTTTTGCTTTGCTAGTTCCTTGTCTTTGATTTGCCAAGTACTGCTTAACATCTAGGTAAATGGCGTGATCATTAGGCTCAATACCATAAATATCTTTTGATAGCTTTACTTTCTTCTTGCTATCCTTTCCATTTTTATTTACAACGCTTAATTCCATCTTCGTCCCTCCAATTAATTTTTAATAAGAACAACTGATCCTCTTGCTCCAGGAACTGAACCTTTCACAACAAGAATGTTTTTTTCCGGATATACTTTTACAACTTTAAGGTTCAAAGTGGTCACCTTCTTATTGCCCATTTGACCAGCCATACGAGTTCCTTTGAAAACCCTTGAAGGATCAGAACCTGCACCAATGGCACCAGGAGCTCTCAATCTATTGTGCTGACCATGTGTAGCATCTCCAACACCACTAAATCCATGTCTTTTAACAACACCTTGAAATCCTTTTCCTTTGCTAATACCGCTAACATCAACCCAAGATCCTTCTTCAAATAAATCTACATTGATTTCATCGCCAACTTTTTTATCCTCGACTACATCAACTTCGATTACATTTCTCTTTGGCACTGTATTCGCTTTCTTAAAGTGACCTCTTTCTGCAGCCTTAACGTGCTTCTCTTTTTTGTCTTCAAAAGCAATTTGCATGGCACTGTAACCATCCGTTTCTTCTGTTTTCAGTTGGGTTACAACACATGGACCTGCCTCTATAACTGTACAAGGTATATTCTTACCTTCTTCATTATAAACACTAGTCATTCCAACTTTTTTTCCTAATAATCCTGGCATCTTAATTCGAATTATTCAATTACACTTTAATTTCTACATCAACGCCACTTGGCAACTCTAACTTCATCAAAGCATCTACAGTTTTAGATGTAGAACTGTATATATCTAAAAGCCTTTTATAAGAAGACAATTGATATTGCTCACGGGCTTTTTTATTTACGTGAGGCGACTTTAAAACCGTATAAATTTTCTTCCTTGTTGGCAATGGAATTGGTCCACTAACAACAGCACCGGTAGACTTTACAGTTTTAACGATTTTTTCAGCTGACTTATCAACCAAATTAAAATCGTATGACTTAAGCTTTATTCTAATTTTTTGATTCATCTCTCTTATAATTAAGCTTCAACTTGACCTTTAGATTTTGCGATTACTTCATCCGCAATGTTCTTAGGAGCGTTATCGAAATGAGAAAACTCCATGGTAGAAGTTGCTCTACCAGAACTCATCGTTCTCAAATCGGTTACATATCCAAACATTTCAGATAATGGCACTTTTGCTTTGATCACTTTTGATCCAGCTCTATCATCCATTCCTTCAACCTGACCTCTTCTTCTGTTCAAATCTCCAACGATATCACCCATACTTTCTTCTGGGGTAACAACCTCCAACTTCATGATTGGCTCTAATAAAACAGGACTGGCTTTTGGAATTGCTTCTTTAAATGCCAATTTAGCAGCAACCTCAAAGGACAATTGATCAGAATCCACAGCATGGAAAGATCCATCCTTCAAAGTAACCTTCATACTATCTAGTGGGTAACCAGCTAAAACACCATTATCCATAGAATCTTTAAATCCCTTTTCTACAGAAGGAATAAATTCTCTTGGAACATTACCACCTTTAATTTCATTTACAAACTCCAATCCTTGGAATTCAGCATCAGCAACAGGCTCAATTACTACATCGATATCCGCGAACTTACCACGACCACCAGTTTGCTTTTTGTATACTTCTCTATGAGATACCGCTGAAGTAATGGCTTCTTTGTATGCCACCTGAGGAGCACCTTGATTACATTCAACCTTAAATTCTCTCTTCAATCTATCTAAGATGATATCCAAGTGCAATTCACCCATACCACTCAAAACAGTTTGACCAGAATCTTCATCGGTATGAATAGTCAATGTTGGATCTTCTTCAGATAATTTAGAAAGTGCCAAACCTAATTTATCAACATCTGATTGAGTTTTAGGTTCTACTGCAATACCAATTACAGGATCTGGAAAGTCCATAGATTCCAAAACAATTGGCTTCCCTTCTTGACAAAGTGTATCTCCTGTCTTGATGTCCTTAAATCCAACCAATGCTCCAATATCACCAGCATGCAATTGATCAATTTGATTTTGCTTATTAGCATGCATCTGATAGATTCTAGAAATCCTTTCTTTCTTCTCTGTTCTTGTATTATATATGTAAGAGCCAGAATCTAGCATTCCAGAGTAAGATCTCACAAAACACAATCTTCCAACATAAGGATCAGTAGCAATTTTAAACGCCAATGCTGCGAAAGGATCGTCTACACTTGGCTTTCTTGCCTCTTCTGCATCTGTATCTGGATTAGTACCAACAATCGCCTCTTGATCTAGTGGAGATGGTAATAATTCCATAACGTAATCCAACATGGTTTGAACTCCTTTATTCTTAAAAGCAGAACCACACAACATTGGAACAATCTTCATAGAAATAGTAGCTTCTCTTAAAGCAGCTAAGATTTCAGCTTCAGTAATTGAATCTGGATCTTCGAAGTATTTCTCCATCAAAGAATCATCAAATTCAGCAATAGCTTCTAATAAATTCTCTCTATAAGTAGCTACCTCTTCTGCCATATCTTCTGGAATATCCACCTCTTCGAATGTCATTCCCATATCATCCTCATTCCAAACAATACCTCTATTGTTTACTAGGTCAACCACTCCTTTAAAGTTATCTTCAGCACCAATTGGCAATTGCAAAGGCACTGCAGTACTTCCCAACATTTCTTTTACTTGCTTACAAACATTCAAGAAGTTTGCACCTTGACGGTCCATCTTATTTACAAAACCAAGTCTAGCAACATTATAATTGTTTGCCAATCTCCAGTTGGTTTCTGATTGTGGCTCAACACCATCTACTGCACTAAACAAGAATACCAAACCATCCAATACCCTTAAAGATCTGTTTACCTCAACTGTAAAATCAACGTGACCAGGTGTATCGATAATATTTATATGGTACTCATTTCCTCTATGAGGCCAGAAAACGGTAGTTGCTGCAGAAGTAATGGTTATACCTCTCTCTTGTTCTTGGTCCATCCAATCCATGGTAGCGGCACCATCGTGAACCTCACCAATTTTGTGACTTACCCCAGCATAATATAATATACGTTCAGTAGTAGTAGTTTTTCCTGCATCAATATGAGCAGCAATTCCAATGTTTCTTGTGTATTTTAAATCTCTTTTCGCCATTGTATTATTTGTCAACGATTAAAATCTAAAATGAGAGAAAGCTTTGTTTGCTTCCGCCATTCTGTGAGTATCTTCTTTTTTCTTGTGTGCTGCACCTTCTTCTTTTGAAGCTGCAATAATTTCTCCTGCTAATCTCTCTGCCATGGTTTTTTCGTTTCTCTTTTTAGCGAAACTGATCAACCATTTCATACCCATAGAAATTTTTCTATCCTCTCTAATTGGTTGTGGAATTTGAAAGGTTGCTCCACCCACTCTTCTACTTCTTACTTCAACTTGCGGAGTGACATTTTCCAATGCTTTTCTCCATACGTCTAAGCCAGCTTCTTCATCTACCTTAGAATCTACAATTGAGATTGCCTCATAAAATATGTTTTGGGCAATGCTCTTTTTACCGTGCAACATTAAGTTGTTTACAAATCGAGTAACTTCCTGACTTTGGAATTTTGGGTCAGGTAATAAGGGTCTTTTCTTTGCTCTAGCTTTTCTCATTATATATCTTGCTTAACAAATTATTTCTTCTTCGGTCTTTTGGCACCATACTTAGATCTTCTCTGTGTTCTATCTTCCACACCAGCTGTATCTAAAGCTCCACGAACGATATGATATCTTACACCAGGAAGATCCTTAACTCTACCACCTCGCACTAAAACTATAGAGTGCTCTTGTAGGTTGTGACCTTCTCCAGGAATGTAAGCGTTCACTTCCTTTTGATTTGTCAATCTAACCCTTGCTACTTTTCTCATAGCGGAATTAGGTTTTTTAGGAGTGGTAGTATAAACCCGAACACATACTCCTCTTCTTTGTGGACAAGAGTCTAGAGCAGCCGATTTACTTTTCTTTTCGGTCTTAATTCTACCTTTTCTTACAAGTTGTTGTATCGTTGGCATATCGTTTAATAATGTCAATAAAAAATTTACCCCAAAATTTTGGGGACGCAAATGTACAAGAATTTTCGCTTTAAGCAACCACCAAAATCTTTTTTTTTCGCTCGATCTGCAATTTTTTCTCAAAGCAAGGATCTAAAGGACTTTCAAGCGGATTTTTGATCGCAATTTTTAGGACAAAATTATGGCCAATCTCAAGATCAAAATTTACATTCGAGAAAGTGCTTTCCCTATTTTTGCCAAATGGATTATTTAAGCCAGCTAAATCAGGAACAAAAAGAAGCTGTTTTGCACACCGAAGGCCCTTCTATGGTGATTGCTGGAGCCGGATCAGGTAAAACACGTGTATTGACATTTAGAATTGCACATTTAATGACCAAAGGAATTGATCCTTTTCAAATTCTTGCATTGACTTTTACCAATAAGGCAGCAAGAGAAATGAAGGAAAGGATTTCTAAGATAGTAGGTGAAGAAGGAGCAAGAAATCTGTGGATGGGTACATTCCACTCCATATTTGCTAGAATTTTGAGGAGTGAAGCTTCTAAACTTCACTACCCTTCCAATTTTACAATTTACGACACTACAGATGCAAAGAGTGTCATTAAATCCATAATTAAAGACTTGAATTTAGACGATTCAGCTTATAAACCTGGAATGGTATTAAATAGAATTTCTGCAGCCAAGAACAATTTACTATCAGCAACTGCATATAATAACGACACCAACATACAGTCAGAAGATCGACAAATGGCAAAACCCAAAATTGGAGAAATCTATCGATTGTATGAAAAGAGATGTTTCAAGGCAGCAGCAATGGATTTTGATGATCTACTTTTCAAAACCAATGTATTATTGAGGGATTTTCCAGATGTTCTTTATAAGTATCAACATCGTTTCAAATACATATTGGTAGATGAATATCAAGACACCAATTTCTCCCAGTATTTAATTGTTAAAAAACTCGCCGCATTAAATGAAAATGTTTGCGTTGTTGGCGATGATGCACAAAGCATCTATTCTTTTAGAGGGGCAAACATTCAAAACATATTAAATTTCCAGAAAGACTACCCAGACACTAAAGTTTTTAAATTGGAACAAAACTATAGGTCAACTAAAAATATAGTTAATGCAGCCAACCATATCATAGAACAAAATAAGGATCAATTGGAGAAGACCGTTTGGACAGCAAATGACTCCGGACAGAAGATAAAAGTCAATAGAACCTTAACAGATAATGAAGAAGGTAATCTAGTAGCAACTTCTATCATTGAAAGAAAACACCAGAACCAAGCGCAGAATTCTGAATTCGCTATTCTCTATAGAACAAATGCACAATCCAGAGCGATGGAAGAAGCACTTAGGCGAAAAGACATTCCTTATATTATATATGGTGGCACATCATTTTATCAAAGAAAGGAAATTAAAGACATCTTGGCCTATTGTCGCTTAACAGTAAATCCTGATGATGATGAAGCCTTCAAAAGAATTATCAATTATCCCAAAAGAGGCATCGGCAAGACTACCCTTGATAAAATATCCATTCATGCCAATGAAAAAGATAAAAGTTACCGGCAAATAATTTCTACAGACCTAATTCAAAACCTACAGTTAAGTGCAGCTGTAATTAAAAAATTGAAGGATTTTGTTGAAGTCATTAATCATTTTAAACTTCTAGAGAGTAAAAAGAATGCACATGAAGTAATGGAGGATATTGCTAAAACTACTGGAATCTTGAAGGACTTATTTACCGATAGAACTCCTGAAGGAATAGCCAGATATGACAATATTCAAGAATTACTCAATGGGGTAAAAGAATTTGTCGAATCTACAAATCAGGAATCCAATACTGAATTATTGCCATCTTCTAATCAAAAAGAAGATAAGTCCCTTTCTGTGTTCTTACAAAATATTGCCTTGTTAACAGATGCGGATAATGAAGATAAAAACGATTTAAATAAAGTTTCTTTGATGACAATTCATGCCGCAAAAGGATTGGAATTTCCTTATGTATTTATTGTGGGATTAGAGGAAAATTTATTCCCATCTCAATTATCACTGGCTTCAAGACCTGATTTAGAGGAAGAAAGAAGACTATTTTACGTAGCTTTGACACGTGCTGAAAGGGAGGTGCAATTATCCTATGCTGCAAGTCGATACCGATGGGGCAATTTAATCTACTGTGAACCAAGTAGATTTATTGAAGAAATCGATGAGCAATATTTGGATTATGAGGTTCCTCAAACTGCTAATGATACTTTTGAAGTAGAAAAAGCTAATTACTTTCGCACTACAACTAATAATTATAAGTTTAATCAAAGGTCGAATAAAGTGACAACCAAAAGCGAACCATCTAAAAAGGTAATTCCACCGCACAAGAAGATGGTCAGCATAAAAGATGCTAAACGGGAGGTTGATCCTACTTTTGCTTCAGCAGTCGAAAAAGTGACTGAAGGTGCAAGAATCGAGCATTTGCGATTTGGAAAAGGTAAAGTATTAAAAATAGAGGGTACTGACCCAAATCGAAAAGCAAATATCTTATTCGACGATGTTGGAGAAAAACAACTTTTGTTGAAATTTGCCAAACTTAGAGTTCTAAAATAACCCTTTCTTCAATTTTTGAGGAATTTCAATTTATCATGAATTATAATACAAGTAGACCTAAAATGATCATACCTGAATATGGAAGACATATTCAAAAGTTGATCGATCATGCAGTTCAATTAGAAAATAGAGAAGAAAGAAACGAAATGGCTCAGGCCATTATAGATGTTATGGGTCAACTTAACCCACATTTAAGAGACGTTGAAGACTTTAAACATAAGTTGTGGGATCATATCCACATCATGTCTGATTTCAAATTAGATGTAGATGCTCCTTATGATGTTCCTAAACAGGAAGAACTGAACACCAAACCCAATATAATGCCTTATCCAAAGAATAATATTCGATTTAAGCATTATGGAAGAGGTGTTGAGCAATTGGTAGATAAGGCTGTAGAGATGGAAGATGGGGAAGAAAAAATAGCCCTTATTGAGTCTATAGCCAATCTGATGAAAAAGCATTATCTAAGTTGGAGCAGAAGTTCAGTGGATGATGAGCAAATAAAAGTTGACCTAAAAAAGATATCTAGGGGAAATATTACTGTTTCTGATGATCTGGAATTGATTGCTACTAAGGATATCTCTACACGTAATAATAATAGTCAACGCAATAGAGGGAAAACCAATAAAAAAAGAAAAAGAAAATCTTTTGGTTCTAAAAAGAAATTCTAGATTTCCCCAATTCATTTCTTAATAAGTTTCTGAGACTAACTTTAAATTTTCAACACCAAATTTATAATTTGGGTGCTATAATTTAAAGTAGAAAAAATGGGCACTTTCAAAATTACTGGTGGTAAAAAGCTTCAAGGCGAAATCGTACCACAAGGAGCTAAAAACGAAGCATTGCAGATACTATGTGCTGTTCTGCTAACTCCAGAAAAAGTAATTATTGACAATGTGCCTGATATAATTGATGTCAATAAATTAATTGATCTGTTGCGAGATCTTGGCGTCAAGGTTGAAAAGCTAACGGACAAGCAATATAGTTTCCAGGCGAATGATATCAATATCGAATATCTTAATACCAGAGAATTCAAACAGAAAGGTGCTGGTCTTAGGGGATCCGTAATGATACTTGGACCTTTACTGTCTAGATTCGGTTTGGGCTATATCCCTAAACCTGGAGGTGATAAAATTGGAAGAAGAAGACTGGACACTCACTTTATTGGTTTTGAGAAACTAGGTGCAAAGTTTATCTATAACAAAGAGAGCAAATTTTATAAAGTAGAAGCCAGTAATTTGCAAGGCACTTATATGTTATTAGATGAAGCATCTGTAACAGGAACTGCCAACATTATTATGGCTGCTGTACTCGCCAAAGGAACAACATCAATATACAATGCAGCTTGTGAACCTTATTTGCAGCAGTTGTGTAAGATGCTAAATCGAATGGGTGCCAAAATAAGCGGCATAGGCTCTAATCTAGTTATAATTGAGGGCGTTGAATCATTAAATGGTTGTGAACACCGCATCCTTCCAGACATGATTGAGATAGGAAGCTTTATCGGATTGGCGGCAATGACCCAATCAGAAATTACAATCAAAGATGTTTCATATGAAGACTTGGGCATAATACCAGACACTTTTAAGCGCCTAGGCATTAAACTTGAATTAAGAGGTGATGATATTTATATCCCTGCGCAAGAACATTATGAGGTAGAAACTTTTATTGATGGCTCTATAATGACAATTGCCGATGCTCCATGGCCGGGTTTTACACCAGATTTACTAAGTATTATATTGGTAGTAGCTACTCAAGCTAAAGGATCGGTATTGGTTCATCAAAAAATGTTTGAGAGTCGGTTGTTTTTCGTTGACAAATTGATTGATATGGGAGCTCAAATCATTTTGTGTGATCCTCACCGAGCCACAGTAATTGGTTTAGATAGAAAAACGAGTTTAAGGGGAATTCAAATGACTTCTCCAGATATTCGCGCAGGTGTATCTTTATTAATCGCTGCCTTATCGGCTAAAGGAGAAAGCACCATTCACAATATTGAGCAAATTGATCGGGGTTATGTAAATATTGACCAAAGATTGAATGCTATTGGCGCGGAAATTGTTAGAATTTCTTAAAAAAGTCAACCTAAATCAATTATCTGCGTCTTTCTACATATCATTGTGTAGCAATTCCACAAAGAATTTATAAATCATGAAATACTATAGCATATTCCTTACTCTATTATTGGTAGTTTTTGTTGGTTCTAGCGCCTTCAATCCAAACCAAAAAGAAGTTTTAAAACAAAATCAAGAAGTTACTGTTGGGCTAAAAATTGGCAATAAGGCACCAGAACTTAAATTTCAAGATCCA
>JGI12316J15310_10000039_pt17 | contig 48597 bp, 36 predicted proteins | sample MarCyaLeptolynsp_FD_15310 | JGI IMG/M metagenome (IMG submission 15310) | reverse complement strand
CGATGACTACTCGTCCTTGCCAGATGCGGGGTCAGGCCCCAGGCGATTGTTCGATCTCGGTCGTTGGGCTAACAACGTGACAACCTGTGCTACCGAACGGTGTCTAGCACCTGGGTGGGAACGGTTTGTCACGTTCTCTTTTAGAATAAGGCAGCCCGCGCTACTGAACGGTGTCTAGCACCGAGGATGGGACGGGCTTGCCTTAATTTCAAGATACAAGGATGGGCAAAGCGAAGCGTACACATCTATTTCTCTGATGGGCAAAGTGCAAGCGCCCGCGCCCATCCTACTGGACTGTTAGGACTTTGTTCTTGTCGCTGCGACTCGAGTCGCCATTTTTTAACCGAACAGTATTGCTAACCTTCCCAGTTGTGCGTGTAAGGCAGTTTATTGATTTTGAATTTCGAATTCTGAATGGTCAGTTGGTGCTTTTGCCTCTTATGCTGGAGTCAACTGCTGCCGCGATCGGAAATTGGAGGTTTATTTGAAGCAGCTGCAAAACTCTTCGTTCAAGAAGATTTTAAGAGGGTGTTTGAAAAGTATTGGTTCCTCCCTAGCCTCTTGGAAAAGGGGGAATTACGGTCAAAAGTCCCCCTTTTTAAGGGGGATTTAGGGGGATCGGGAGCGTTTTGTGACCGATCTTAGACCTTTTCAAACATCCTCTAAGACGCAAATAAACTCTTGCCATTTTTCGCTCCCAAGCAGGTGAGAGTCAATGGTCAAATGTAGTAGGAGTGAATTTTGGGTTCAGCAGGAGCGACGTTGATGACGATCGGGTCGGTTCTGTTCTAGAAATCCCCCAAATTGATTATTTGCAGATGCAAGGAGCATCATTACCCTATGGCTGGTTTTGGAGAAATTGTTCAAAAGGCTTTCTATTTAGGTGTCGGCTTTGCGTCCTATGCGGGAGAGAAAGCGGGAGAAACCTTGTCTGATTTGAGAGTTCGCGCTCAAAAGCTTGCGGATGAGATGGTAGCGCGGGGTGAAATGACTGCAGAGGAAGCGAAACGATATGTTGATGATTGGGTACAACGAGCTCAACAACAATCTTCTTCTCCCGAAGCTTCCGAACAGACTGTTGAACCTCGGCCAATTGAGATCGTTGATGAAGAGGAGCCAGAGTCAGGTCAGGCAGATGATGAGGTCGATAGTCTCCACCAACAGGTTCTGGATTTGCAAGAGGAGCTTCGCCAGCTCAAAGAGGAAGATGAGGGATAGATGCCTGAATCTGACATGCTAGATGCAAACGATCGAAACCACCCTCGTCAAGATCGGCCAGACGAGATGAAATATGGTGAGCGCAATATTGCTGAAGGGAAGCTGATTACATTCCCCAATCCGCGGGTGGGGCGACGCTACCACATTGATATTACCTTGCCAGAATTTACCTGCAAGTGTCCGTTCTCCGGCTATCCTGATTTTGCCACTATTTACCTGAACTATGTGCCGGATAAGACCGTTGTAGAGTTGAAAGCACTGAAGCTCTATATCAATAGTTATCGCGATCGCTATATCTCCCATGAAGAATCGGTCAACCAGATTCTGGATGATTTTGTGGCAGTCTGCGATCCTCTGGAAGTGACGATTAAAGGAGATTTCAGCCCTCGCGGTAATGTGCATACTACGATCGAAGTGCATCATCAAAAAGCAGAAGTTGACCAATAGCTGGGACTAAATCGCAATGTGATGCCTTGAGTCCCAGGTGCGCGCTTGTCCCGATCGATTGAGGACTGCTCGCGTGCAAAACACAACTTGGAAGGTTAGCGCGGAGCGCTAACCCTATTTTTTCGTACTGGGATTGCAAAGCAGGTTATGTTGAAAACCTTGCTTAGCAAGGTTTTCAACATAACCTCCCAGTCGTGTCAAAACATTAGGTTCAGGGTTGAGGTGCAATTTATTGTTTGCCGATTTTCAAGGGGAGATCGCTGCCTTGAGCGGTTCTTTCCTGTGGGCAACGACGGCAGTTGTATACAACCGGTTGGGCCAGGAAATTCCTCCCCTGGTGCTGAATTTAGTCAAGGGCGCGATCGCGATCGCGCTTCTGCTGCTGACGCTGATCTTCCAGGGCGATCTTTTCCCCACAATCGACACCAGAGCAGTCATTCTGCTCCTGCTCAGCGGTGCTCTGGGTATAGGGATTGGCGATACCGCCTTTTTCGCAGCGCTTAACGCGCTAGGCTCTCGAAAAACCCTGCTTTTAGAGACTTTAGCGCCGCCGTTAGCGGCGTCGATGGCCTTGATTGGTTTGCAAGAATGGTTATCCTGGGGAGCCTGGTGCGGCATTATCTTGACCGTCTCAGGGATTGCCTGGGTGATTTCGGAACGGACTGCAGAGTCTGGAGCGGGAACAACAAATCTGATGCCAGGAGTTAGTTTTGGGGTTTTAGCTGCCCTCTCTCAAGCGGGAGGAGCCGTTCTCTCTCGTGCTGCCCTCGCTTATACCAACATCAATCCCTTGTGGAGCAGTCTGATGCGCGTTCTGGCAGGCACGATCTTCATTTTTCCCCTTGTGCTGGCCCGTCGAGAGAACCCCTACATGCTCAAAATTTTGCAGTCGAAACACTTATGCAGCCTCATTGTTCTGGCTGCTTTTGCCAGCACTTATTTGGGGATCTGGCTGCAACAGATAGCCTTCAAGTTTTCAGCAGCTGGTATTGCACAAACTTTGTTGTCGACTAGTCCTCTATTCGTTCTGCCCATTGCGATCGCAATGGGAGAAAGGGTTAGCCTGCGTGCGTTTATCGGTGCAGCAATTGCCCTGACTGGCATTGCTCTGTTGTTTGTAGGGAATAGTTAATGGTTAATGGTTGATGGTTCATCGCTCATGGTTCGTAGCCTAATAATCAGCAATGAACAATGAACAATGAACAAAAATTAACCACTGACCATTTGAGCCAGGTGTTTTAAAATTTGCACAACGGTATATAGATCGCGATCGCGATCGATGGAAAATAGAGGCGATTCATCATATTGAGGTGCCTTTTCCCAATTGAGCTTAAAGAATTTGAAGGCAATACCATTGGTGATAAAACTGAATCCAGGTTTGTCTGATATTGCATCAGTCAACATATGGAAAAGAGTATGGGGAATACCAACATCCAGAGAATACTGGATGGTGGTTGACTCAATGCCCACAGTCCAAAATTGGGGTTGAAATTTCAGAATATCAATTCGTCCCCGTGAGAGTTTACCGCCATCGTCACATGCAATTCTTACCTCTTGTTGTTCAGCCAAATGAAACGGCGGGCGATAAAACCCCGCCAGCCTCAGCAACGGAGAAAGCACCACCAATTTGACCACAGGTTCAAGAATCGGATAGGTAGACAGGTGCAGATAATCTCCCTTGAGATCTTCCAGAGCTTGCTTATGCGCATCTTTCAATTCTGGCAACTGCTCCTGCCATTCCCAAAAGAAGTCTGCATCCTCTGTGCGTTGCAAGCCAAATTCTGCTTTGAGTTGATTGAATGTAATCTCTCGCCCCTGGATCACTTGAACGATCGTCATTAGATTCCTCCAGGCTACTCCTCAGAATATGGTAACTCCAGCTCCTAAAATGGGGAAAAGACTGTCCAAAAACAAATGCGTACTTTTCCATTCATCCCTTCAATGACCAACGCCAACAACATAAAAAATGTTTCTAATTACAAAGATAAACAAATTTACGCAGGACAATTTGTGTTATTTGTATCTTTGTAGTGAAAATGGTTTTGAAAGTTACGAGAACTAATAGTTCGCATCTCCACACCATCAGGAGCAGAATGCCGTGACCTATAACGCGATCGCAGAAGTTAACCATCCCACCCCCAGTAGCCTAAAGCTGGTCAAAGACGTCACCCGCGCCATCGCAGCGACCCAAAATGACTTCCATGCCTGGTTCTCCTCCTACGCCAGCAACCACCGTAGACGCATCGCCTTCGATATCGACTATGTCCAGCACTATACCCAAAAACACCATGCCATTCTGGAATTTGGTGCAGTTCCCCTCCTGCTCACCGCCGCCCTACACCAGCTCGGCTACCCGATTCAAGGGGTAGACATTGCCCCCGAACGCTTTCAAACCGCCATTGATGCCCTCAATCTCAATGTGGCGAAATGCGATATCGAAATTGAATCCCTCCCCTTTCCCGACAATGCATTTGATTGCATTCTCTTCAACGAAATTTTCGAACACCTCCGCATCAACCTCATTTTTACTCTGCAAGAAGTCTTCCGAGTCATCCGACCCGGCGGCCTGCTCATGCTCTCCACCCCCAATCTGCGATCGCTCAACGGCATCCTCAACTTCATCCTGCGCGATCAGGCATTCTCCTGCATCCCAGACATTTACACCCAATACGAAAAACTCCAGACCCTGGGTCACATGGGCCACGTCCGCGAATACACCACCACAGAAGTCTGCCAGCTGCTCGAAAAAATCGGCTTCCGCATCCAGTCCGCCCTCTATCGAGGCCAGTATCCCCAACGCTACCAACGCGCCATCACCCGCCTAATCCCCGGCTTGCGACCGATCGTCACCATCATCGCCACCAAACCCCAATCAGCATCAGTCATATCAAGTCAGCAAAATTGAATCGGTTTGTAGGAGCATGACACGCCTAAAAGTGTGCAAATTCGGAGTAGGCAGTTTAGTGCTTCCGAGGTCTATCGAGTAAGAATTGTAGCCTTTTCGATAACCTAAATCTATTACACCAAATTAGCTTCGTCAGATCAGTAGCGATCTGACATAGCTAATTTGGTACAAATTCGGAGTAGGCACTTTAGTGCTGCAGAGCACCTATCGAGTAAAGGTTACAGTCTTTTCAACAACCCAACCCTATGGCATCAAATCAGTCGAGTCAGTCCACCAAAAGCAAATTCCTGCAATCAATTGACTTGGGCCCGGAAACGCACAAAGCCAAAATTGCTGCCTGTTGAACTCGAAATGTCGCCCAAATCAACCGTCACCGCCCCATTCGGGTTTGTCTGATCGGGGCAGCTATTGCCAGTGGGGAGCGGTGCCAGCACGCTGGAAAACGTGCCGCTATCTGTATCTGAGGCATTGGTCCGCGTAGAGACCGTCCCCGCTTCGTTCAGCTGGATGCCAATACTGCCGCCAAAACTGTCAGTCACAAACGTCGTCCCATCAGGAATCGGATCGCAGAATTGCACATCTTCGACCGGCCCTCCCCCATCAGACAGAAAATAGATTGTATACTCAATTTCATCGCCGCTTTCCAACGGCGTCTCATCTCCCAGAGAGAGCAATCCAACGGGGGAAAGTTGACTAAAGCCATCCGCATTATCGTCATCATCATTGGGATCGTCATTAAATGCACTAAAATCGATCCCCGATAAACTGGTCCCATCCCGGGTAATGTTGGTAATCCGCTTCACCAAACGCAAATTCTCTTCAGTGGTTGAGATCGCCAGGGTCAACGTACTAAACCAAAAATTTTCTGCATTACGGTTATTATTCGTAATCGTAACCGTGGCCTCAGTACTCTCATTGCCAATGGGACTGGGGGCGATGGTACGGAGCACATCAATATCGAAGCCAAAGTTGTCATTGAAGCTGGGCGTTCGGCCAGGGATGAGAGCGCCACCATCCTGAATGGTGCTATTGAAAAAATCATCGGTTCCCCCAAACGGATCGGTCAGCGGATTAGCCAAGGGGAGGGTCGGGGGATTGGGGCCATCCGTAATCTGGATCTGGTCAGGGCCAACAATATTGTCGTCGCCTTCAAAGCTGATGATGCCCACATCCGTCAGCACCGCGCTAGGTGCAGGGGGAGTGCGAAACCCGTCCACGTTAACCGTTGAAACCGGATTGTTATTTTGACCCCGAACAACAGCAAAGCCATCATAGACGGTTAAATTACGAAATTCTGTTGGTGCTGGGAGACCCACATACACCACCACCAGCCCCCAGCCGGCATAGCGATTATTCACCGGAACGCCAGGGAATACGGATGCATCTGAAAAGGCTTCTACCCCCGCCACCGAAAAGGTGCCGCCAGTATTGGGAACCAGAGTCGTCGGTATTTCAGCAAAGGCGACATAAGGGGCGGTCTGGTTGTTGAAGATTGGGCCAACATCCACATCCGCTGCTTGTGCGGTAACAGAGATATAGCCACCTGAAGTTGGCGTTTCGATGAAAACCTGCGCCGGATTAGGCGGAGTCGTGACGTTTGGCGTGCCTAAATAGGCCCCCCAATACAGCCCGGCAAACACCACTTGCGCGCCTGCAGGCAGGGTTAAGGTGGCGGTACTGGAATTCTGGCGGTTGGCAGGCAGAACAACCGGGGGAGGATTGACATTCACAAATCTCGACGGGAAACCAGAATTACTCGCGCCGCCTCCCAGGGTGGCGCGAGCAGCCGCGCACCCTCCCACCCCAGTCTGACAGCTGATCAGGGTATTGCCGATGATGGAGATATTGCCCCGCCCCGTCGCGGTGAAGCGAGGAGTAAAGTTGCGGAAGACCTGGGCTTGGGCCGGTTCAGGGAACGAAAGCAGGATCGCAGCAGGCGCAAGCAACAGCGGCAGGGCAAACAGCGGCCGCAAGGGTCGCAAGCAAGTCGGTTGAGAACGAGTGTGCTGAGAACGAGTGTGCTGAGAACGAGAAATGGGATGCTGACTCCATCGAGACAATCCGCCAGTTGAACGAGACAACAATCTTCTCAACCGAGCAGCCAGGGACAGGTCTTGTTTGAACAGATTTATCATTTCAGTAGTGAGCGGTTAGCAGTGAGCGGTTAGCGATTAGCAATGGACAACGAACCATTTCCCTTAACCAGAATTTTCAGCTTCTGTTGGAGCTACAGCCTGTTCTAGCAACCGCTGAAACGCTCTGGTAGATTCCACGGCCACCGCCTCCTGTAATAGCTGCTCCAGCAGGGCCAGATCCTCAATAGCATTCAAGTCCTCAGCAAGAGTTGAAGCAATCTCTCCAAATCGGCGTTGCAGCACTGTTAGGGCTGCCTTGCGAGCCATTTTTACCTCGCCTAATTGCTGCCCCTTGTCTTGGGCTCTCAATTCCATCTTGCTGAGTAGTGGCATTTTCTCTTCCTCCGTGTATTGCTTAACTTGGTCTTCAAAGGCCAGCTGTAAATGGTCGGGTAGAATCATCATCCAGTCCACCAACCGGAACTGTTGCCAGAGGTTGATTAACCCAGGTCAGTTTCCTCAGCCTTCGGAGCTGCAAGTTGCGTCAGTACCTGCTGAAACGCACTAACAGATTCTACTGCCATAGCATCTTGGAACAGCTGCTTCAGCAGGATCAAATCGTCAATGCTATCCAGGCTGTCAGCACAGGGGGCAGGGATTTGGCCAAAGCGGGTTTCTAAAACCTTCAAGGCCAGTTCGCGAGCCATCTTCACTTCGCCTAACTGTTGCCCTTTGTCCTGAGCCCGGATTTCCATCTTGCTGAGTAACGGCATTTTTTCTTCCTCCCTGTACTGCTTAATCTGATCTTCAAAGGCCAGTTGTAGATCCTCTGGTAGGGTCATCATCCAGTCGACTAACCGGAATAACTCTAGAATATCGGTTTTGTCATAGCCTCGTTCGTATAGACCGCGAACTAACTGCCATTTCCATTTGGCCCGCCCTTCCGGGTTGCCTGTTGTAGCTTTGGTTCTCAAATGAGCCATCACCATCACCGCAAAGGGATTCAAGCTCTGTTCCAGGGTATCCCATTGGGACTCGTAGTCCAGCAGCTTGACGATGGGAAACTGGATGCTGACCTGACAGCCGCCCAGACTGTATTCATAGGAACAGGGCCGCCAGTCGGGATCGCTGTCGCCCAACACGGCTAAACTGATGACGGGCTGGCGATAGCAGTCGAAGATGCGGTAGTTGTACACGAACATGCGCTGGGCAAAGCCTGTTTCCCGTTGGCTCTGCACTTCGACATGAATGAGAACCCAGGCTTCATCGCCGTTGTGCTGCCAGACCTTGAAGAGTTTGTCGGCTTGGCGCTGACCCAGTTCTGCATCTCTGACCACCTGTTGCAGTTCTTTGTCCAGCGTCTCGTAGGGGCGACTCCAGTCAACAATAGTATGGGCTTCTGGAAAGAAAAACGCCAGAAACTGCTCAAAATACTGCTCCAGGGCAGCTTTCCAGGGATGGTCATAATCAGCTGAGGTTGCGGTCATGCTGGCGGTTAGCGGTTAGGGATTCAGCGATAGGCGGACAACCATGAACAATGAGCCATGAACCACCAACCGTCACGGACGCTGGGGGAGGCTGTCGATGACGTCAGCGGGAAGAGAACGAACGATTGCATTACGGGCGGGTTCAGAGGTGCCGAATTTTGGGTGGGTGGCGGTGGCGCTAATTTTGTCGCCCACTTCCAGGCTGTCAAAGCGGATGGAAAATTGGCCAGTGCTGTCTACATCCAGGGTGGCCAGGGGTTGACTCAAGGGGCCGCGCCGACTACCGCCTTCGTTGACCTGATAGAATTCCAGTTTGGATTCGGGGGGAGCGGTGCCAATCAGAGTCACCTGGCCAGTGGATGGATTGATGAAAAATTCGCGACTGACAAAGTGAGGGGCGCGGATGCCAAAGTTGGCAGTTTTGCGCTTGCGCTGAAAGCTATTGGCGATTGGGTTGGCTCCATCGCCAATTTGATAGGAGAGGACGTTGGTGTCCTGTTCAGTGACCAGATCGATGCTCAATCCGTCCAGATGGGAGAATTGGTTGCCCAGGATCAGATTGCGATCGCTAGACGGAAATCCCGTCACCGCCACCCCTGGCCCCGGTTGATGGCTAATCTGGTTATACAACACCTGATGATCGTTCCCCATCAAATAAACAGCGGCCCGCCGATAGCGGCGACCATTGCGAATAATGGTATTATCCTGAATCAAAGCCGCACCCACCGGCTTAAACATATAGATGCTGCTGCCTGCATTTTGCCGGATCAAGTTTGAGAAAATGCGGGTATTGCGAATATTGCCTTCCAGTCGAATGGCATCCGGCATGCCACCGAAGCCATTGTGCTCCAGAAAATTATCAGCAACTAACAGATTCTCAGCATTTTTAGCTGTGATAATGGCACTGCCATCGTGGTTTGCAATCCGATTGCGACGGATCGTAGTGCCCAGACTATTGAAAACATAAACTCCAAAGGCCGAGCGCCGCATTATTTCTGCAGAAGAGTCGTCTTTAGATGCATCACCTTCCTCTGTCCCATCCGTTTTGTTCTCCCAGATCGGTTCAATCACATCTGCTGCATTCAATGCATCCAGGGGAGGAACCCCTAACCAGTTGTCATAAATTTCTATCCCCTGGGGTGGATTGAGGGCAGGCGAAATATAAGACTCGACCCCACGGTGCTTGTCCGGGAACAATTGATGGGCAATAAAAATATCTGCCGGGGGCATGCTAACGGTCTCCCGGTGGCGGGAGACAAAGCCATAGAGACTGAGGCCGCGAATCGCAATGTTATCCGCAACCACCGTCAGACCGCGAAACACTTCCTGGTCAGGGGCAGGCGTTAACGCCACAACCGGAATCGGCACAACCATTTCGGCTGAGGTCTCTGCATTCAGGTCAAGGTTGGCTTCATCCATTGGCTGATAGCCGGGCTGGGTCGTACCATCCACGATCACCCCAGGCTGAGTGAGAGGCGGCAAAATAGTTTGCAGCGCAATGGTGGTCTGTCTGGGCGGCAGATTAAAGCTGATTTTGGCGCGAGCATCGGCATCGAGGACAGTGATCTGCGATCGCTCACCCTCGCTCAGCCAATCGACCGGCAAGGTGCCGTTGACAATGTGGATCGCCTCCCGCAACGTCAACTCCCCATCCGCTGCAACTGGGCCATCCTGGTTGCTGTTAACAATCGCGTGGAGCGGCGGCACAACAATTTTTGCTTGTTCTATTTCTACCTGTTCTACAGTGGTTTCAGCCAGCAACGGCAAGACAGGCAAACCGCCAATCACCAGACCGAGGCCCACAGGCAGTGCATAGCGGTAGTGCCGCTTGCCGCGTTTGGTCATAGGGGGGAGAAGTCTAAGCATGGGGTGGATGGAGGGTAAATCTAGAGTGCGGTTCATCAGATCCCGGTTTTGGGAGTTGTGTCTGCGGTTGGTGTTGCAGCCCCCAGATCCAGGACTGCAGGGATGGCATCAGGAGCAGGCTCCTGGCTGATAGGAGGTTCATTCGGAGGCAAGTCTAAGAGGCCAGCACTGGGAGCCAATTGTTCCTCAATGGCCAGGGACTCGTCAATTTCAGATTCCTGCTGTTGCTTGGGTACCAGACGCCGTCCGCCAAAGAAGCGGCCCAGCAGGTCATTCAACTTCAAAGCAACGCTGAAATAAGGCCCGCCATCGGAGCGGAAACCACTGAAATCCCGGTCATCAACGCTGCCAAAACTGTATCCCGCTGCAACTCGCAGATCGGGGGTGAAATAATAACCGAGCTCCGCCGCCAGACCCACTTCGCTGAAACCCGCTTCGGGTTGATTGATCCAGCGCGCTTCTGCTGCCAGATCCCAGCGGTAGTTGAGTTTATAGGCTACCCGAAACTGCGAAAGAGAAATCGTATTGGTGTTGCTAAAATCAGAGGCTAAAAACGAGGTACTGGTGCGGAAGACATGCTTAGCATAGAGTTCCCAGCGCCAGTGCGGCGCGAAAACTACTTCGGCCCCAAACACATGCTCAGTGGAACCTGTACCGCTGCCCAGCAACAGGGTATCAGGGATGGTGCTGGGGTTATTGCGGTATTCGTATCTCAATAGAGCATTGAATTTGTCAGAATTGGGATTGCGATAGGCCAGACCAACCCGCAGGGTCGCAGTATCCCCCAGTCCAGTGAGCAATCCATCTGAGGCCCCTGCCTGGTTGTATCGCACCAGGGTAGTCAGGTCCCGAGTCACCCGACCCGCTGCCGCCAGAGACCAGACCGTGGCATTGCCATTGGTAGAATTACGCCGCTCGAACTTAGCGCTCACCTGGAAGTCCGGGTTGTCTGTATATTCCAGCCCAATGCTATAGCTGTCGCCAGACCCCAGCCCCAGAGCAGCAGCGCTTTGACCGACAGCAAACGGCTGTTCGAATTGTTGGGCTGCGGCAGTGCGAACGAAATTGTTAGTCAAGATACGCTCGTAGCCCAGATTGAGCCGTAGACCCGGTGCAATCCGCCAGGTGTGGTTCAGACCAATGGCCCCTTCACCCGTCATGCCGCTGCTGGCATTGAGCAAGGAATACCGTCCTCGAATGCTAGTATCTTCAGTGAAATGGTGTTCGACGATGGTATCCAGGCTGGTGATAGAGTTGTTTGGCACCCGACCGCCAGAGATGAACTGATGGGCCAGCCGCAGTTTTACCCCTGGGAGCGCATCCCAGTCCAAGCCAAAGATAGTACGGCTGGGGAACAGGGCGTCGCTGCTATCCAGGTTAGTCTCATTCTGGGCGCGAAAGGTTAGGGTACGCAGTAACGGAACACTCAGTCCAGAGACAATCTGACTGGCATCGCCAGATAAGCTGTCGGGAGAAATGCGGTCTTCGCGAGCGCGGTTGACATATTCCACACTGAGATTAGCAATACCTATTTTCTGTCGAATACCAGCGCGAATTGTACTGAGGGAGTTATCAACTCGACTGCCCGGTCGGGCTTCGATGGTGGTGTCAAACAGATCGGTAAAGCCAGTGCGGACTAGAGGAGCAACGCCGAAGTTGTCTTCATGGTCGTAGCTCAACGATAGCTGGGTAGTGGGGCTGACGGCACCCACCACTTGAGCGCCATAACGAGTTTGGCCGGGCACGAAACTGAAGGTGGCGTCGTTGGAAAAATTTTCGTCTACGGACTTGAAGTAGGCTCGTCCCCGAAAGATGGAGTTGAAGACTCCTTCTGCTTCCAGGCGGTAGGCATAACCGCTGACGTACCCCAGGAAAGGGGAGTTGTGAGCCGAACGGGCTACTTCACCGACGATGTGACCTGAATTGCCCAGGCTGACCCAAAAATCAGCGCCATAGAGGGTAAAATCACGATCTCCCTGGTCTTCTTGCAGGTAGCTCACTGCTGCCCAAATGGGACGGTTAAGATCCTGGACAAAATTGTACTGCAGTCGCCCAGCATAAATTACGGTGTCAGTATTGCCGCTTTCTTCAAATTGATAGGTGGTGACGATGCGCTGGACGGTGGTGACGCCGAAAGGGTTGGCAGTGACGGACAGAATTGCACGACGAAATAGCAAGGTGCCGCGATCGTAATCAATTTCGTAATCGGGCCCTCGTCTCAGGGCTTTGCGTTCGATCACAGTACCGGGGCGATTGAGTTCTTCTGTTTCTAGAAAGACTTCTTCACTACCGGGGAAAACATTACGTCGCGACAGGAAATAGAAGCCGCTGGTGCCGTTAGGAACGATGGTATCGCGTTGAAAGCCGCGATTGTCCTGGCTGTAGAAGGCGGTGAGCTGAAGGTTGCCAATGCTGAAGTTGGCTTTGGCACCATGTAGTTCGCGGCTGGTTGCGGTGAAGAGTTGCGAGGCTCTGGAGAACTCTGGAGTGCGATAGTCGCCCCACATGACATAGTCGGGTTCGGCACCTTCAACGGGGGAGGTGCGTTCGAAGCGAACGTAGACGCTATCGGTAGAGGGGGTTAAGTATTCGACGCTGGAGCTGTCGCCGTAGACGGGATACTGCTGATCGCAGAATTGATCTTGCCGGAACAGACGCACTCGACCTTCGCAGTCCTCGTTGAGGGAGCGTCTGCTATTGTAGGCTCCGGTGAATAACCATTCGCCGACCTGACCGGTGCCAAAGACGGCAGCACCGAAGTCCGCTTCCACGCCTTCATCAATTTCGTTGGGGTCGAGAAAATCGCGGAAACTACCGAAAAAGTCTGTGCCTCGCTGACCGACGCGCAAATTCACCACCCCAGAAAAGAGCCAGGGCCTGACATTGGTGATGAATTGGACCTGGGTATAGGCTTCGATATCTTCAGGATAGGCTTCGACTTCTTCATCAAAGATGGGTTGCGCTTCGGTGGGTTCGAACGAATCGGAGGGGAGGCGCAGATGGCTGTCTTCGCGTTTCAGACCCTGCAGTTGACTGCCTTCGACAGCGGCACGGATTTTGACCCGTTGGGGTTCCAGGTCAGATTGCAAGCGGGCACTAAATAGTCCTTGTTCGGTGACAACCTGGAATCCGGGCCGATCTACATCCTGGTCGGCTCCGACAAATTTGCCAGCGCTGGCGGTTAAGGTAACAATCAGTTCTCGTTCAATTGGGTTATTTTTCTCATCCAGGACTTCCCCTGCGATCTCGACGGATGACCGTCCGTCGGCCCGTACATCCGGGTTGCCAGCCGGTCTGACGAAAATCCTGGCAATAATTTCCTCGACAGCGATCTCGATGGTTTCGGTGAGACCGTCTTCTGTCTGGACGATGAGTGTATTTTCGCCGGATCTGAGGGGGATGTTGTACCAGATTTGAGTGACGCGATCGGTATTGGGATCGGCTTCAATTTGTGTAGGCGTTTCTGGATCGAGAGGTTTTTTGTTGACGATGACCTGAATTTGTGATTCTGCTGGGTATTGAATTACCAGGCTAGTTGAACGTTTGTTTGTTGTACCGCTTTCGGGTAAGAGGATTTGTAGTGGTTCGCTGGTGTGTGCGTCTGCGGTCAGGGCGGGTGAGATTTCTGATGAGCTGGTGATTTCTGCTTCAGGTTCAGCGACATCAGGTCGATCGATCTGGAGTGCTTCGGGTGCGGAATGCTCTAAGGTTGTTTCGCGATCGATGGAGGGTGTCTCATCGATCCTGTCTGGCGAATCCTCACGGCTATCGGTTGAAGGGTTTGATTGTTCTTCTGGGAGGATGGTACTGGCATTCTCTGAATTATTTGAGTACCTTTCAAGCTGGTCTGGATCGATCTCTAAAGGAGGTTGAGGCGATCTGATTTCTGACTCTGTTGGGGGTACAACAGGAATGACGGTGCTGTTCGATGGGGTCGAAGGGGTGCGATCGGTGTGGGCAATGGCAGGCTGGGTGTCGTCTTTATCTTGCAAGGGGATTGAGGGGGAGATCTCCTTTTTGCTTGCGGCTTTATCTATGTTTTGAGCGCTATTGACGTTTTCGGTACTGTTTGCATCTATGTTTTGAGTGCTGTTTGTGGTGATTGGAGTGGCAGGGGTTTCATCCAGTTTTTCATCCAGATACTCTATTTCATTGGCATGGGCAGAGTTCAAAAGCCCGATAACGCCCAATGTAGTTGTCAGTAGGCTCAGGCCAACGGTTGTCCAGGATAATCTCATCGTTGATCCTCCCCAAACGCAGGCGTGACGGCAAAGTTCATTCTTCTCAAACTCCCGGGTGCAATTTGTACCAGGCGCGAGGCGCTATTTTTATCGATTCGACGCAGATTCGGAGCTAAGGTATATCCGGGCAGGCTGGTCAAATCTAACGTACCTGTCCGATAACCGGGCAATACATGGGCCAGGGAAAAGAGTCCGTCGGCATCGGTGGTAATGCGATTGCCGTCGTCCATGAAAATTACGGCATTGGGAACACCGGGTTCGCCGGATTGTTGTTCGCCATCGAAGTTCTTGTCAACAAATACTCGGCCAATCAATGTGCCACAGTCTGATAGGATACCTGGCCGAATCCGGAGCAGGTGGCTGGCGGTGTTGCTGGTGAGGCCTGTGTCGGTGGCGACGATGGCTAAGTTGCGACCGCGACCGCGTAAAGCATCTGGTGTTACTGTTGCGGCATAGACTATAGTGAGGATGCCGCCCGCAGGTAAGGTTCCTGGAAATTGGAAGCTGACATTCCGATTCGAAACTGCTGTATCGACCAGGTTGACTTCTGAGTTACTGCCACCATCGAATAAGGAGCCTTGCAACGATCGGGTAATGAATTGCAGGCCAATGGGAAGAGTGTCGCTAATGGTCAGGTTGCTGACTGCGTTAGTTCCTGTGTTTCGAAGTGACAGACGATAGATGACAGTATCGCCGGGTTCAGCAGCAGCTCTATCGGCGGTCTTGACCAACTGCAGGGAGTTTGCTGTTGTGCTGCTACCGGCAGAATTTACAGTTGCTTCGTTGGAAGTCACTGTAAGGGGAACGGAGGTTGACTCTGAGATGACGCCTCCTGTGAAGGAAACTGTGGCCTGGTTGACTATCTGGGCGTTGGCTGGCAGTGCCAGAAAAGCAAGAATACTTTGGACAAGGATTGCCAGGGATAAGTTTCTGCACCCGAGCAGTTTCATGGGAAATTTCATCAAAGTTTTACAACTGCAAGGTTTGCAGGCTCCGATTCTCAAAAAGCAGGCATAATCTGAGAGATGGCTATGGGCCAGTGACTCTGATTGGCCTGGTGGACAGCGAACAACTTACTAGTTTCGAATTTCTCGAAATCCTGAAAGACTGATGCAGATTGCGATCGCAGCTAACGAGCAAGGTTGAAAAGTCTTCCAGATCTTGCTGAGGTTTTGCGCGGATAGCCCCTGACGATTCACTTTAAATCTTTTTCAGGTCAATAAATCTTGTCTTAGGAATGATATAAAAGGGGATTAAACAACAATGAAGGCGATAGTTTACTGACTGCGAGTAGATGCTTAGGACTGGATTCTAGCAGGTCTTGCAACTGAGTAAGGAAAGATAGTTTAAGAAAGCAGTTTCAAACAATGGCCAGCAGTTAAACCCAATCGAAAAACGGGGTCGTTTGCGTGTTGTTTTTGTTTGAACCACTTCACAGCGTTTCCTTTCCCTTTTCCCTTTGCTTAAATTGGTAATTATCTGCTCATCTACAATCTTGCTCTCGTTGCAAGATCGAGAAATGGGCTAATCGATTACAAACGGTTATACAGGTTTAAGCTGCTAACATCAACCTTTCAATACATGAATTTTTCTAAAGAAGGTTAATTTCTTTAAACTTGATGGGTAAGGGGGTTTTGGGGTTAGTGAGGCTGAGCAGTTTTCAGTTGTGTGACTTTCAATGAACAGGCCCTGAAATCAGTCACCCAGAGAGAGGCGACAAGAGATTAAAAAGCGGTTTATGAATGAGAATGGTGACTTGAACTTTCCCATTTTTGCTCGCTTTTTTCGGTCTATGGTGAGGAAGTTTCTGTATTGCGATCGATTGAAACGCTTGAGGGTTCGTACTGTCCGAATATGCTGAATGGGCGAGCAGTATTACTTTAATCCTTTACGTCATTTAGCGGAATTTATTCCGCTAAATGACGTAGTTCGGGCAATAACAAAACTAAAAAATAAGTTATTTTGAAAACCTTGTGAAGCAATGTTTTCAAAATAACCTTCCAGGTTGTGTTCAAAATGACTTTCCCCAGCTTGCCGTGTATCGTGTGTGCTGTTGTGGCGAGCGATCGCCATAGTGCTTAATTGTCAGCTTGAACGGGTTTGATAAGGATGATGGTTATTAAACCCTCTGGGTAGTCCTGCTGAAGTAAAGATTTTTGAGCGCGAGTGCCACTCGCGCTCAAAAATTCTGACTTGTTTACACTGCCAACCCTCTGCCTGTTGTGGATAGGGCTTTTCAAAGTGAGGGTTGTGCTACGGTCGAGACTAGCGATGCTTTCAGGCTGGTGCAAAATTCTGCGATCGCAACCAACCCCTCTTCTGGCGAGCCGGTTGCGAGTCGTTTAACAAAGGCGCTACCGACAATGGCTGCATCTGCTCCCCAATCCATAACCTGGCGGGCCTGTTCTGGTTTCGAGATGCCAAAACCAACGCCAATGGGTTTATCAGTCACGCTGCGCAGCTCAGCAAGCAGCGTTTCCACCCGATTTCCCACCTGAGAGCGCATGCCCGTGACGCCTGTGACACTGACCAGATAAATAAAGCCCTGAGATTGTTGAGCGATGCGTTTCATCCTGGCTTGCGAGCTGGTGGGTGCAACCAATAGTACTAATTCAAGGCCAATCTGCTGGGCAGGTTTCAAGACTGCTTCTGCTTCTTCGAGAGGCAGATCGGGGACGACGAGTCCCTTCACCCCGACCTGATGGATTTGTTGAAGAAAGGTTTCAATGCCTCGATTGAGAATGGGATTGTAATAGGTGAATAAAATAATGGGTGCTTGCAGAGTTGGGGTAACGGTGGCGAGCATCCCTAGCACATCATCCAGGCGAATGCCTCGCTGTAGGGCACGGGTGGCTGCAGCATGAATCACAGGGCCATCGGCCAGCGGATCGGAGTAGGGAACGCCGACCTCAATTACGTCTGCACCGTTGCGATCGAGAATTTTTAGTGCTTTGGCTGTAGTGTCTAGATTGGGGTCGCCTGCTGTGATGAAGGGGATCAAAGCACATTGGTTGCGATCGCGAAGTATCCCTAAGCAATCAGAGATTGAAGTCATGACCGTTTTTAGCGAATGAGTAATAGCTGATTGTATGCAATTGATTGTTCATGGCTTAGGGTGGATTGCGCAGGGTTCAGGCTTCAGGCTTCATTGCGTCCCTGCAGGACAATTCTTCACATTTCGCGTTCAAGGTTGGTGTCTCGATCGGCCTGAGCTTGCAATTTTGCCAGTTCCTCCGGCGTCATTTCTTGGAGCTTTTTTTTCAGAAACGCTTCTTCATAATTCTTTAACTGCTGGTTATAGGTCATCTTCTGAGCAAACACACGAGTTAAGTAACTGAGCAACCAAACGACCAATCCTCCCACGAGTAATACCTGGCTCCAAATTCCTGCTTTCATACTGCCGAAACCAAGCTCCTGCAACAGCCAATAGACTAAACCTCCTGCGATAAAAATTCCAAAACCAATTCCGATGACATCAATTCGTCGCATAGGTGTAAATGAGGTGTCAGGTGTTCGGTGTCAGGTGTCAGACAGAACAAACTACTGCTCTTATCCAATCTCCTCAATAATGTTCCAGATGCAGGCAACCTGACATTATGTATTCGAGTCAGAGGTGTGGGATTAAAGTTTGCGAAACATCAACACAAGAGCTGGGTGAGCCTTATACCCCTATTCTCCGAGGCTTTGGTCGTAAGTTGAGAAAGGGACTCAACAGCAATAGTCCTGGAAAGAAAAAGAAAACCAGAAAATACATAAAGCCTCGTTCAAAAGAACTGGCAACATACCAGCGGTTTTGCAGGTAAAGATAGATAGCAAGTGGAACAACTAGCAGATAAGCACCACCAAGTCCCAGATAGAGTAAGGCAATTAGTATGTTCATCTCGAAATTTGTTTGAATCTGCGAAAGTTATCTCTTGAATTTTGCTGTTGATTGTCAACACGATAGCTGTGAAGGTTCTCAGGTTATAGATGGGTCTTAATACCCGCTTCCACGGGAGGAAAAGTCTGTTCCATCTAAATGCACCATGCTGAACCCAATCAGCTCCCTTCTCGATCAGGCAAGCTAAGCTTGCTTTTAGCAAGCTTAGCTTAAAAGAGAGAGTCTTGAAATCTCCTGACTATACAGAAGGTAGGAGACAGAGGGCAGAGGGCAGGAGGGAAAGGGTGATTAAATCTGATTTTGAGCCTTTTGTCATGTCCTAATTTGTTCTCATGGCGAGAATGAGACTGAATAGGGCGCATCCAGAGTTTGTGGGAGTCTAGAAATTAAGGAGATCCTTTGTGTAGGGTGGGCAGTGCTTTTGAGTGTTCAAGACTGCTGAACGCAGCGCTTTGATGATCGCTGCCCACCACGAGAGTCTCGGTTGGCGATCGTTTCCCATAGGTCACTCAATACCTGATAGACTCCCCCAATAGATTGGATACGCCCCGACTGAATAGTACTGGAATCCAGAGAAATTCGGACTAATTGTTGCCTGGTTCAGGGTGAAATGGTCTTGAAATGATGAGAAATTCAACAATTTTGTCTGGCTCGATCCGCAGGAAATCAACCTCAGCAAAATTACTTTTAGAAATATGGGTTGCAAATCGTCCCCAATTGGTGGTGGAATATTCGGGTGAGGGATGTAAGCAAGCGCTAGCATCACATAACGGGGGCATGGCGGAATGGTAGACGCTACGGACTTAGAAAACTGAGCCTTAATGGAGAAATCTGTTAAGTGAATGCTCTCAAATTCAGGGAAACCTAAATCTGGTTGCAGACAAGGCAATCCTGAGCCAAGCCGAGCCTGATTTTCGGAAGGTGCAGAGGCCCGACGGGAGCCACCCTAACGTCAAGCCGAGGGTGAAGGGAGGGTCCAATTCTCAAAACCATGAAGCATGATGCTAATGGCAGCAGTGAAAGCTGCAAGAGGATGAAAATCCGTTGACTGTAAAGGTCGTGAGGGTTCAAGTCCCTCTGCCCCCATAACAATCTGGTGTTGACACGACTGAGAAGGTTAGCGCCAATATTGTTCCGTTTAGAAACAAGAATTAAGTTCTCGCCTGGGGACACAGCACTGCCGTGTCCCTACAGGTCCAGGTGTGTAGGCAAAATTAATTGTGCAAAAGATTGGGTGAATTGGCTCATTTCCGAAGATTTCCCTAACCCTCTTATGAAGGGGAGAATGGACTCAAAGTCCCCCGTTTTAAGGGGGATTGTAGGAGGATCGAGTCGCTTTTATCGGGATGTGTGTATACGGTAGCTTCATAGGGGGGATCGAGGGGGATCCTCATATATGCAAATAATTTTGCGCAGGTACTTATTTTTCGTCAAGTTATTGAATCCACTATCCTTAACCGAATGGTATTGGGTTTTGCTCTGGCGGCATCAGGCCATCAGATCTGGTCAATGCGTGTTTTTACGGTTAGAATACAAGTTGCTAGCTGCTGGACTTGCCTTTTTCGCCAGGCTAAGACTAAGCTAATAGCTGTAATTTGCGTGTTTTTATCGAGATGGGTTTGCTGCTATAGCCCTTGACTCAGGGATTGTATCTACGAAATGCGTTGGAGAGCGTCATCGCGCAGAGCTGAACTGGTTTAGGATGTGTCTCGTTCTGAACTGGATTGTTTGGGGAAGATGGCTCGGTTTCAGGACGGTCGAGTTTGCTGTAACTGGATGCTGTTGAAGGCAAACGGAAAGTTTTATGGGATTCGGATTTAGATGGAGAAGTTGAAGCTGCATCCTTTCCACTTTCAATTGACCCTCTGTGAGCGGTGGGTTGGGAGGGGAGCGATCTGTGAGGGTGCGATTGCTGAATCTCTTGCGGTGGATCTTTTAGGATGGATGTAGAGGTGGACTGTTGCTCAACTGTCGTACAAGGTTGACCGTTATTGAACAGGCTTTGCTAACGAGTCTGTAGAAGGGAGGCAGTCAGACACTGATTTGTCGCGATCGCGCTGCAACGGTCGTTCTGGTCGAGCTTCCCAGTCAAACTGTTTGAGGCGACCTCTGCCCGTTCGATCGGCAGAGGTCATAGAAAATTAGAGTAAAGGTGTGTGAACCATAAAAGTGTACCTGCAGGACGTCCAGGAAAGATGTCAGCTGTTTTAAGGTGAAGGGACGCACAGCGATCGCAGTTCTCTAGTCAGTCATCAAGCGAGGGATCGATGTATCTAAGGGTTGCAATGAATGGGTCTGAGTCTACAAACGATCGCGGATTGGAGCCAGGTGTCAACGCTAAAAACACACAACGAAATATCCAGCAGTCGCAGGCAATCATCTACCGCTTTTTGTTAGATATCGTTAAGCAATGGCCTTCTGATAGGGTACTGACAGAGTTTCAGAACCTATTTATTCATTATTGCGATGTCTCTCACCCTGATGTAAGTCATGCTTTAGGCGACATCATTTTTTCGAAGAATGAGTCAGAATTTCGACATATGCTGAAGCGCTCTTGTTATATCCTGGTCAATAACTGGGATGCAAGTCGAGATTATGCAGCGATTAAGAATCTAATTGAAGTCTTTTCCGATCCAGCAATTTTCCAGCGTACACTTTCTCCAGCCTTGGGTCGTTTGAGACTGTGGCTAGTCAAATTTATCAAAAGCAAAGACTATCAAGAACTGAAGCTATTTGCTCAAAAGCACGATCTAATTGAAACGAATACTCCTAGCCATTGGAGCAATCGTTATACCTCTTATTTACTAGTACCCCAGTATGTAGATCCAGAAAATTCTGCTGAACAACGGCAAGCTGCGCGGGAACTTTCCAAGCATCTCAAAGACCGTTTTAAATTTAATTTGGCAATGTACATTGCTCGATCCCAATCGGCAATGCCAAGGCAAAAACCAGCCAAAAATCCAACCAATTTAGGCGATGAAGTTTTGCGTCTGATTAAGATGATTGTCGCCAGACGTGGAGCTTTTAGTTATAAAAATTTATCGAATATTTTTCTCAATCAAATTCGAGATCTTCGCTACAAAGAGTTTAAGCAGAGCCTGCAAAAATACCTCATTTTTTCAGCAGAAAATCAGGAATTTGTTGCAACCCTCAAACAGAAATTAACTGAGAAATTCGATCTTCTATATCAAGAACATGATGATGATGAGATTGATGACGCCTTGTTGCTCAGAACCTGTAATCGGGTAATTGAGTATTTAACCACTGAAAATCATCAAGACCCATCACCACTATTTGTCTTGCTTTTATCCCAAGGCAATCCGTTGACTCTTGTCATTGCACTGCTAAAGATCATCCTGATTTGCAAACATGCTCGAACGCATTTAGAAACCTGTATTGCGCATTTGATTAGTTACTACGAGCAGTTCCCAGAAGAGGAATGCCATTGGTTAATCAATTTCATGGAAATCTTTAACGTTACGTTTGCCATTCATGCAGAGAATATCCAATACAATCTGGTGAAAATTAATGAACAAGCGTTAAACGATCGATCGCCTGGGAATATGGATAGCTATCGAGTTTTCTCGCAACTTAAACATGAATGGTTGGATATCGCAGAAACGGAGGTTGAAACTCCTCGGGTTTCGAATGAATATCCACCCATGAAAAAAGCTTAATACCATTTTGGATTTTAGATTGGTGATTTTGGATTTAAGAAAACCTACTGGGCAGGAATTCCGACAGTGTCATCAATTGCATCTTCAAATCAAATTGGTAGACTTATTTTTGTCCAGGTATTGGGTGTCTGCAGCGCCATTCATCGACCCAGCAAAGCCCAGCGCCTGCCGTTTCTGCTAGTGTATTGGTCAAGCGATAGATAGCAACAGCGCTCAAGGCAACTTCACCAGGAAAGATAGGACTGAGAAGGGCGAAGGCAATGGATTCAAACACGCCAAGACCTCCTGGAAACCCTGGTGCAATCATGCCAATGAGCCAGGCAAAACTAAAGGCACTGAAAATAAATCTGACCTGGTCGAGGGGCACGGGGGCAAGTGCCAGAATTATCAGTAAAAATCCTAGACAACGCAGGATTAAAAACAGGATGGATCCAAGCAAAGGAAGAAAAGGATATCGCTCGATGCGAAAGAGAGTGCGATTAACAGTGTTCTGATTTGAGTTTGTTCCTTTGGCTTTTAACTTCAATTTCCCGGCGAGACGAACCAGCGGATTCAGCACCCAGGGATGCAGAGCAATGAGAGATACAATCAGACCGAGCACTTGCAAGCCCTGGACAGGGTTAGGGCGTGTGAGCTGTAAGCTACCCAATAGCGCTACTAAGAGTGCTGCTGCAGACATCAGGACTGGCTCCAGCAACGTACTGACGGTGGCAACTTCCAACGGTACGTTTTCCTGGGTCGCGACTTTAATTCGTCCGTAGTAATGCCAGACGTTACCCGGTAAGTATTTGGCGATGGTGGTTTTCATGTAAATCTGAACCAGGCGGACGGGATGCACGGACTGCCGTAGTGCTTGTAAGCTCCAGATCCAGACCCACCCGGCGCAGATATGGGCTAGCAATGTGATGCCCAAGGCAATGAGGATGCAAGTCCAGTCTGCGTGGCTAATCCGATCTACAACCTCTTGCCAGCGATCGATCAGAGTTTGACCAAGGAAAAAGAGTACGCCTCCTAAAATGGCCCAGCGCAAGTAAGGTTTCAGAAATGACAAGAGTTTCTTCAGTTGTTGAATCATTGCAATGAATGGCTCTGGGGCATTGGGGTTGATGTGAATTTGTCTGGGGAATGCGATCGGTGTTTTAGTGAGGGCTTTAGCCCTTCTCAGAAAACCTGGTAGTGGTGAATAGAACGGTTTCTTCGTGAGGGCTTTAGCCCTTCCCAACAGACCTGGAAGTGTTTATACAGAAGGCAGAAGGCAGAAGGGAATGGTTGACTCTATGGGGGAATGGCGCTTATTTAAGCAAGAATTGAGCGCTGAACGTCTTGGAAATCCGTAGGGTGGGCAGTGCCTAGGCTGTTGATTCTAGGGTCATTTCCTTTCTAAAAGTTCATGCAAGTTCTGTGTCAGCTGTCGTCCTTCGTAAAGCAGCTCGGCGCTTAGCCAGAGGAGAGAGGCCAAAGACCCCAGCATACCAATCCTTGACCGCTGCAAATGAGACTGTCCTCATGGCGTGTTCAATCAGTTCAACGCTCAGGTTGGCCGTGAGCAGAGGCAGGGTCAAAATCAAATACCCCATATGCTTGAGCGGCGACCGGTCTGAGAAGAGTTTATAGCTGCCAAAGATGGATTCAATGATATCAGAAGACCCCAGCAATGGTTTTTCTGAGGGTAGCGCCGCTGTTTCTCGTTCAAGATAGGCCAACAACTTGGCTTGGAAGCACTCTAAACGGGGAGACAATTCCCACGCTTGAGTGTGGGCGATAAACTCAGATTTTGATTGCTGGGTTAATCCCTGGTGTTTGATTTGTCGTTGGAGAGTTCGCACTAAAGCCAGCATCTGCAGGTAGGGTTGGAGAAGGCTGTGATAGGTTTGCAACCACCCTAATTTTTGCTCAAAGTAGCGTCTGCCGAGATCGGCTTGCTGCGCAATCGAGGCCGCAAACTCAGAGAACTGCTTGGGTTCGAGGCAACGTTGAAGTGTCTGGAGCAATGCCTGCCGATTCGGATAGAGCTGATTTTTGAGCGAGTATAATGCCACCATCATGGTGGCGTTTAACTGGCAAGCTAAGGCATCTAAGGCCAACTGATCTAAACAAAAGCCAAGATTAATCAAGGAGAAATCCTGGCGCTGTTGATAAGCAAGCACCCGCTTGGCCCACTCTAAGAGCGTATCCACATTGAAATAGCGAGCTTTGGCCCGTTGAACCGGAGGCATCAAAAACGACAGGCGACTCTGTTGCAGCTGCTGGCGAGTGCGGGCACAGCGACTGGCAAAGGCTTGATAGGTTTCATCCAGCTCCAACTCCCCCTTGAGCAACCGGGCACTTTGATGGGTGACATCATAGGTGAGGTGGACTTGAGGATGGGCCTGGTGATATAAGTGTATTCCCTTCTTGAGGTCGCTGCCATGGTCTGAAACAATCTGCAGCGGTTCTCCCACCTGGGCACTCGTTTTCTCAATCGCTTGATGAATCAATTCCCCCTTGGTAGAACTCATCACTTCCATCCCTAACACCTCCAGTTGCTGGTAGGACAACGCCCCCTGGCCCTGCTCGACCCACTGCTGCCAACGCGCTTGGGGTATTCCTAAGATCGCCAAGCATTTGGTTGCCCCCAATTCAATCGTCAAATCTAAAATGAATAACCAATCGTTACGCTTTTCTCGCGGGCGCTGGAGTTCGTAAAGACCCACTCTCAAGACCCATTGACGGATGCTGCTATAGCTGGGGCTTTTCAAGACCAAACTGCGACTCAACAGGGCCAGATTGCGGGCTGCTCCTCTGAAACTGCTTAAGCCCTCCAGCACGAAGGCTACCGCAATGTGGATCGTCCACACACCATAGTGATGCATCGGGATCCCTTGCCCTGAAGGGGCTAATTCTGAGTCCTCTTTGGGGGACAACTCTTGTTTTCCCGCTTGAGTGTGATATTCTCGCAATCGTTGCTCGGCTTTTTGGGCTCGGCTTTTCCACTGCTCTCGGCTTTTCTCTAAGTCCCGAATCCGAATCTCTTGCGCCCTCAATTTCTTTTGTTTCTCAGTCGCTCTTTGTTTCCAAAGATCGCGACTCTGTTTGAATAAATTTGCCAGACGTTGGATTGAACTTTTGTAGCCTTTGATCATGGGTAGAGCCTTGCAACACCTGACATTGATTGTGCATGAATTCTTCCCATTCAAAAAGCCCCAAAGTGAACAGCCTAGGCAGTGCCCACCGACCTTATGTAAGCGCCATTCGACTTGATGTAGTTGTGATCGTTGTGTTCTGTCCTCATCGATTCTCGTGGTGCGACAAACTCTGAACTATTTTAGGCGGGTTGCGGTACTGGCGGACTGCATCGCAAATTAGGTGAATTGAGCGGGTTCGTTGTGAGGACTTTATACCATTTTGGATTTTAGATGGGCGATTTGGGCTGGAAGCAAACCTGACTGATGGCCCGTTCTGCCAATTTCATGAATTGGCTTGCTACGCAAAATTGGTGTTAGTCCTGACCTGCACAACTCGGATGGCAGCAGGTTAGGTGGTACTCTGGTACCATCGTGATATCGTGATATCGCCTTGCAAACAAAACTTATGTCCGGATCTCAAAAAGCCACCCATGCCAACATCACGATTGGGCCTATCCAGATTGATGGCTTTATGTTGCCTGGTGGCAGTTATCGTATGTCTCAGACTCAGGTCGCTGAAACTGTTGAAAAAGGTAAAAGTAACACCCGGAAATTTTTGACCTCAAAAGCTGTCAAAGGCTTATTGGACGAAGATTATACGCCCGGAAAAAATGATGGAATTAATATCGAACCAGAGCCAGGGAAGCGCGGTCAAAGCAGAATCAAACCCTTGACCATCGATGAAGTTTCTGCATTCTGGCTTTGGGAGACCTAAACAGCTCTGGGAATTGGGCGCGGATCCGTGGCAGTTGCCGGGTGAGGAGTGAGGGTGCGATCGCAAACGTAAATCAGGAGTAGAGAACCCATGACAAGAGGATATCGCGCGATCGCAGGCGCAATTCTAATTCACACCGCCATCGTCGCCCCCGACTCTAATGAAGACCTGATGGGCCTGCTCCGGGTCGGGTTATTCATTTTCGGCCTTGCTCTGATTGTGCTGTCGTTTGGGAATGAGAGAGGGTAGAAGATAATTGCTGGTTTGCTACCCTCTCCCCTTGAATTAAACTAGATACAACAAACGTCAGGGTGTTCAACACTGACGCTCTAACGAAGTCGTTTATTGTCCAGTCAAGGGGACTGGGGTTTCTTGTATGCCTATTCTACCTTGTTATTCAGGCTGCTTGCGATCTTCCAGGAACCGTCCCGGTTAGGAGGTAGGTTGTGGGTAAGGGATCGCAACTTAGAATTCAGCAACTTGAGAAGAAGTTGGCCCATGAACGGGAGCTGTTGGATCGCCTGGAACAAAACCAGAGTGCGCTCTATGAACAACTGGGCTTTACCAGCAACGCAGCAGAGCGCAACAATTTGAATCGGCAGATTGTTGCGTTGGGAAGAGAGATAGAGTCAGCTTTAGATCGCTATGACGACATAGAGCGCAAGTTGACAGTAGCGAAGGAAAACAGCAGTCCATCATCACCCTCCAATGATGACCGAACAGTCAATCTGTCGGCCCCAGGTAATACCTATAGTTTTCATGCCCCTGTAGGCAGCGTTGGCAATCAGGGTACTCAGGCTAATCTTTCTAGTCGTATTGAGGGCGATCAGATTAGCGGTATCTTGCAAAGTGTTTCAGCGTTTGTAGCGGCAACTGTAAATGCAGTTCAGGGGGATGGTAATCAGGTGAGCGATCGCTACAAAGCATTGCTTAACTATCTGGTCAATGGACGCTGGAAGGAAGCGGATCGGGTAACCTATGAGGTCATGGCTCAGGTCATTGGTAAACAGGTGGGGACTTGGAGGACAGAAGATATTGAGAACTTCCCCTGTGAAGACCTGTGTATCCTTAACCACCTCTGGGTACAATTCAGTGGCGGGCGCTTCGGCTTCAGCGTTCAACGGGATATTTACGTGGAGATTGGCGGCAAGCTTGATGGCAAGTATAATGAGGAAATCTATCGAAAGTTTGCAGATTGTGTGAGGTGGAGAGAAGGTGGTAGATACTTGGATGATGGCCAACTAACCTTCCAGATTTTTGGTGATAAAGGACACCTTCCATCGCCTCGTTGGGGTGCATTTGGGACTGGCCACGGTGGTTGGTTGTTCTCTTCTCTCGCCCAAAGACTTGTGAGGTGTAAAATCTAATCGTTCCGACTTCCTGTAAAGATTTATAACCCCACCGTTCTCCACGCTCCAATCAGCATTTTCAAAATCGTTTACCCAGTACATCCCCTCCTCTCATGAGTCCACCTGAACTGTCCAGTCCCGTAGGGCAGGCAACGCGCCCAGCGCTCCGGTTTGCGCCACCTAAGGTTGAATACCGCGTTGCCCACCATTGTCTTTCATTCCACACCTCAGGTGCCCATAGACGTTCTGCCTGGAGTTTGTAGACAATGGTGGGCAAGGCTGATTGCATTGATTGGGTTGTGTGAATGGTATGGTCGCCAGCCTTGCCCACCCTACGGCTACTTTTTCGCGATTGGGTACCCGGTACAGCCCCTCCCTCAATTAGTCTATCTGAACGACCCACCACCCAGCATCCCGATCGCCTTCCTCTTGGGTGGCAGCAATCCGAGAGAACGGCGACTCAGAATTTTGGCTTCAAGCCAGCCTGTTTGCAAATGGCATTTGCAGTAATGCGGTCGAAGGTCTTATGCTGCTTAGCCGGGATTGTTTTGCTGTCGTTTGTATAGATTGAGTGCTTCCCACCCTCTCGTAGTAGATAAAAACCATTGTCTTCAAGATAAGACACCAGGTCACGCCGTTTGACTGACATAATCGATCTCAACCGGCAATTGTTCGATCAGACTATTGCCTGGGGGAAGTTCCCAGTTTCGCTGACGATAGCCCAATACCATTTCCTGGGCAGCATCTTGCAACAGGCGGCGGCTTCTTCCAGGTCTTTGCCTTCGGTAATCACTTCAGGCCACTCGACCAGTTGCCCCATGTACCCTGCGTCAATTTTGGTATATTTTGCAGTATAGGTTTGAAGCATGGCCTTTACTTCAGCAAAACAACTTGGCAAAACAACACAACTGCGGCTGAATCCCTGCAAGCCCTGGTTTTCCGCGTGCCCAGACTTGCGAAGTGAACACCCAAGCATTCCGACCTCGCATCAAGATTTGTAACCCCCAAATTTCCACGCTCCCATTAACTTTATCCAGGATCGAGTACCCGGTACAACCCCTCCCTGTCCATAAACACCTGAACTACTCAATACCCTTCACCCTGGATCGCCCCCTGAGATCCGAGATGCGCAGAGCTGATATCATAGGGGCGTCGCATTCGGAAGCAGGAACAGCAGTTGCGAGAGCAGGCCGAACATCAGTTGGAACAGGAGCGCCAACACCGCCGCCAGTTGGCAGCACAGCACAGCAAGCTTGACCCGGAGCAGCTCGGGGCGCTGGGTATCGATCCGGAGTTGTTGAATTAGGCGGTCTACGAATCTCATGCACTTCTCCCTCACAGTCCTCCTAACCCTGACCCTTTCCGCTATTGCCTTGCCTGCCCTGGCTGGGTTTGACTGGGACAATGTCATTGATGTCTACCCGAACGTCCGTTGGGGCATATCCGAGCTGCGCGATGAGCGGCCATCCCCATCCAGACCTGTCCGTCTGAATCTCATTAAGGCAAACGTCACTGGCATTGTGGATGGTGACACTATTGAGGCGACGACGGTGCAGCAGGAGGATATTGTCGTACAACTCGCCTGTCTTGATGCCCCTGAGATGAGCCAGGAGCCGTGGGGCCAGCGGGCAAAAGAGCGGCTAGCAGCACTTCTGACTGTGGGTGAGAGGGTGTTTTTGCGGATAGTTGACACCGATGGCGCTGGTCGCAAGGTGGCCGAAATCTATCGGGGTTATCACCACATTGGGATAAAAATGGTCGATTCAGGCCATGCGGTTGTCTATACCGAATATTTGGACAGCTGTCCCATCACCCGCGATCGATATGTCCAGGCTGAGGTTGAGGCGAAGCAAAAGCGGATTGGGTTTTGGAGCCAGGATAACCCGGTGATGCCGTGGGACTATAGGCAGCAATAGCGCGATCGCGCTTTTGGTTGAAAATTACCCGCCATGGGCTACATACCTTTGAGGGTTTTCGCAAGAGCATGCCCCTTACCGATAAAAAGCCGACCGAGGAATCGGTCGGTGAAATCCGCATTAGAAGGCTATTCCAAACAGAGAGCAAATGTTTGCAAGATTGTTGTAGCCAGCTGCAAGACTGAGAATTAATTGCGATTTTCTCAATTCAGCATGATGGTTGACAATACCTGATGAGGACTCAATTTTGGCAGTCCCGATGGCTCAAGAGTTCAAGCTTTGATTTTGATCGAACTCACGTTAATCTATATAGACACGACTTGGAAGGTTATACTATTTTGGATTTTAGATTGGCGATTTTGGATTGGAGAAAGCCTTACTGGGCAAGCGTTCTGCCAATTTCATTGATTGCATCTCTAAGTCAAATTGGGATTGCTACCCCGAAGGGAGTGCGCACCCTCATTTCTTTGTGCTAGCACGGGAAATATGTTACTTTGCCAAATTGGCGGAGCAAGACTGGCAAAATAACGGTTCCAGGCGTGTCTAAACTTCAGGTTTTCCGCGGCTATCTGCAGAGACGATGGCCGCTTCAGTTGTGTTTTGGGAACGTTGCATGGGGCAAACTCATACCGATCTGCTGACGACTGATTTGACGGTGATAGAGCCGGGAATGGCGTTGAATTTTCAGCTGCCCGATCCAGCCGATGAGCAAATCTCAGAGTCTGAATTCCATCAGCAGGTGGATGCGGCCTGGCTGATGTGCGATCGCATCGATTTGCAAAGCGAAATCTGGCGAGGGCGAATTCTGCGAGTGGTGCGCGATCGCGAAAAACAGGGAGGCGACGGCCGCAGCGGCGGTTTTCTCAACTGGCTCAAAGATCGGGAACTGAGCACCAGTCGCGCCTATAGCCTAATCGAACTGGCCAACAGCGCTGATGAATTGCTGGAGCAGGGATATTTGAATCCAGATGATTTCAACCATTTCAGCAAACGAGCATTTATAGAAACGGCCCAGGCGGCACCAGAAGTGCAGCAAATGGTCAGCGACGCTGCTCGCGAAAATCAACGCATCACCCGGCGTGAAGTGCGGCAGATAGCGGATGAGTGGACAGCGATGACGTCCGATCTGGTGCCAGATGTGGTGAGAGAAAAGGCGGCTAGCAATACGATCCCACCGCGTTACGTGGCTCCGCTGGTGCGCGAACTGGAAAAACTGCCCCCCGCCTACCAGACGACAATTCAAGCGGAAGTGATTGAAAATCCCGATCTGGATACCCTCAAGCAGGTGACGGGAGCAGCCCGTTCGCTGGCTAAATATCTGGAGGCGGCCAACCAGGTGCAGGCGCTGAACCAGGACACCCTCGATCTAGAACAAGCATTGGAGGAGGCGTTGCGGATAGACTGCCTCAAATTAGCTGCCGATCTGGTCAACCATGCTGCTCAGATTGAGCAGGCTACGGCTAAACTCTATGGTAGCTGGAAACGGTTGGGCAATCTGGCAGAACGACTCTATGTCGATAGCGGTGCCAGTACGCCCCATTTGCGATCGCTGCTGGAGTGTTTGAGTCGCCTCTCAGAAGAGACTATCGAAGTTCAGCTGGGCGATCCAGAGGGCAGTTTTTTCCGGACGATTCGTCTCAAAATCCTGGCCGTCGACGAGGAATGAGAGGGGTGTACCGCAAAAATTGGGAAAAAGCATCTCTTGCTTGAGTTCGAAGTTCAAAAGACAAAATTCAAAATTATCAAACTAATTTTTCCCAACCGAACTGCCTTTGGGTTCAGGGTGTTCCTGGAGAAATGAAGCGCCGCAAACGCGACCCCTGGATGGTCAAACCGCTGGAAGGATTTGGAAAAATTAATTTTGGACTGATAATTTTGAATCTTGAATTTTTACTGCTACTGTCCTTGCTGCGATTGAATGTCCTGCAATTTTTTCAGTTGATCTGGTGTGAATACACTGAGTGATTGGGTTTGGGCCGCTTGCAGGATCGCCGTAATCTGTGATTGCTGGTCAGCTGTGAGTTGCATTGCTGCAACTGCTTCCTGGCGATCTTTACCTTGCTTGCGAGCTGTGATGTAGCGTTGTTGTTGGGCAGGGGTGACGACGCCGCCCAACTTTTTGGCTGTGTCTTGTTGAATGTCGGCTAGCTTTTGTTCTTGCTCTGTACTGAGACCTAACAGATCGGTCAGAGGATTTTTCTTTGGCTGCGCATTTTGCTGAGCCACTATGGTTGGAGACTCAGCCAGGGACGTCATGGGAGCGACAACGATTGCGATCGCAGCAATTCCAGCCAACAGCGGCAAAACTTTGAGCTTCATGGATATCTCCTGCTTAGAGAGTGGATGGTTTCAATCCCCTAGACTTATAATCCGTCAAAAAAGTTCAATCTTCAGGGAACATAACCAAATTAACAGATCGACCGTTGCTGCTGCTGACCCCTCCAGAGCTACATCAATATCGACCGTTGCTGCTGCTGACCCCTCCAGATCTACATCAATAAAGCGTGTTGAGCGCATAGGTGGAACCCACACGCTCAACACGCTTTATCAATTTGAGGACAACCCAATCAAGCAGGGTCAATCGAAAATGGTTCCATTACCCTACCTTGTCGCCTAACGTTGCTGGGACGTCAGGCATGATAGCGCCAGTAGGAATCTCACCATTAGAACTCGGCAGTAACGCAATTTCTTGGCTCGGAACTGCCATCTCAATATTGAGTTCTTGCAGGCGCTTTTGCAGCTGCAACAACAAATCAAGATAGACATTCCAATACCCATCCGTTTTTGTCCAGGCCATCAGACCGACCCAGACATAATACTCATAATGAGCGTTCCAGGGGAAACAACTAGGGCCAGGATCCTTCAAAACCGCCGGATGCGAGGCAGCAAGATCCTTCCACATCGACATTACTTGATCCAGATCTTGCGTGAACTTGACATGGATGGGAATTGACAGCTTGCGAATGTCAGCGTGGGTGTAATTGGTAATGTCTCCCCCCCAAACCGTATTGTTGGGGAGTGTAATGATGCTGCCACTAAAGTCTTGCAGTTTGGTACTGGCCAGAGAAATCGAGTCCACATAGGCCCAGTAGCCGGCCACTTTCACCTCGTCACCGACATCAAAGGGCTTATTCACCAACAACATCAGGCCGCTGGCAAAGTTCCCCAGGTTACTTTGCAACGCAAAGGCCAGCACAAAACTCGCGCCCCCAACCAGGGCTAGAACCGGCCCTAAGCTAATCCCTAAGGAGGTCAGCGCCAGCAGAAATCCGATCACCACGACCCCGCGCTTAACCAGCATGGCAACAAAGTTGCGAAATAGGGAAGATGTGCCTCCAATACGAGTCAGCAGGCGCTTTGTGACCTGCTCCAGAATGCGGGAGGCAATGACGCCAGCAATGACAATCAAGAGAAAAGTTGCCAGTTTGATCCCCCAGCGGATACCTCCTTCCTCTGACTTCAGCCAGCTGACCAGCCGCACGCCCAGACCCGTTGTGTCTTTGACGTCAATGGTGATAGCGCTGATGGCCTGAATGTATTTGCGATAGGATTCAGCATCGCCCCCTTTGTTTTCCAACTCGTCCAGCACGATTCTGAACCGATCCACCAACCCCGCTTGTTCGCCCTGTAATGCGGTGACGTTGGCAACCAGCTGGTTTTTTAATTCTGCTTCCGCTGCGGCACTTTCATCTAGCTTCTCGGCTGCTTCTTCCAGTTTCTCCTCGGTTTCATCGGATTCTGCGCTGTCCAAATCCTTGACGTCGGCGTCGGATTCTGCGCCTTCCAGATCGGACACCGTTGCTTCCAGATCTTCTTTGCTGGCATCCGATTTCTCTTCTTCAACCGCCTCGCCGGTAACAGCAGCAATTTCAGCTTTTGCTTTGTCTAAATCTGCACGAGCACGATCGAGCTGTTTGGTGGCTTCCTTGTATTCTGACGAATCTGGAACTGTACTGTCTCGATCTTCTATTGCAGCTTCGACGGCTTCGATAGCGGCATCCAGCTGATCGATTTTGTCGCTGGCCTTGTCGTAGGCAGGCGATCCGGCTTCCAGGTCGTCTCGCTTTTTCTTAGCGTCTTCCAGGGATTTTTTCGCCTCTTCTAAATTCCGGCTTTCTTCGGCTTCTTCTAAGGCCCCTTTCAACGCTTCATCTTCCTGGAGTTCCTCTTCCGCTTCTACTGCTTCCTCAATCGCAGTCTGAGCATCTTGCAAGGCTTCGCGAGCTTCCTCCACCTTTTTAGCCGCTTCCTCATATTCAGGGGAGTTGGGTTCAGCGTCGGCTTGGGCCTTCTCTGCCGCTTCTAGTTTTTTCTGAGCTTCCTCGACTTTATTGGCTGCGTCTTTTTCAGCACCAATGGCCTCGTTCTGGCGTTTGATGGCGATTTCAGTATCGCTAATTTCCGAAACTTTCTGTTTCAACAAAATGAGCCAAGCAGCAGCCTCATTTTGCAATTCCTCAAGCGTGAGGGGCTTGACTAAAAGTTGGAGCTGGTCTGTGGCAATGGTTGGATCTTGTGTAGTCAGGGCTGAAGTGGGATCTGCCCCGCCTGCGATGGTTGCTGAAAGGGGAGCGGGTTCTGTTTCTGCTTCCCCCTCCTGAGCACGAGCGGGTAACCCCGAAATCGCTAAAAAGGCGCACGCGAAGCCTGCGGCAACAAAAGCGCGAAGACGGCGACGGAACATAGTGGGTTTACCTCATGAATGGCACAATCTGTATCTTGTTTCGTTTGACCAATGTAGTTTGGCCTGTTGAGTCGGGCCTGTTTCGTTTGACCGATTGTGTTGGGCCGACTGGAAAAATTCGAATGTTGATTTTTGGTAGAGGTTGAGTTGTTTGAGTATTCTTCTGGGTGAGTAGTACCAACAATATGAATATCTATAATATATATAGCGATTTGACCCTGAATTCAATGCGGTAGACTCGGAGACTGGTTATTTATAGGACAAGACTTGGAAGGTTCGCGCCCCCGAAGAGGGTGCTAACCCCATTGTTTCGTGCCAGAACGAAAAAACGGGTTATTTTGAAAGCCTTGCAGAGCAAGGCTTTCAAAATAACCTTGCGAGTTGTGTATAGGAATAAATTGAGACCTGAAGCTGAAGGCTCCAGGTCTCAATTTATTCCTATGTTGCTAGTGCTCTGTCAACGCTAAAATTTAGGGTAAACCCCACGGGGTTTACCCTAAATTTTAATTGCGATCCTGCACTAGTGCCGATCGTTGAGGGTCTGCTGGTTGTCGCTCCAGTATTTTTCTGTTGGAGGGTGAGTGGGGATTAAGAGATTAAGAGGCGAGAGCACCTGCTGTTGTGGATGCAAAACTCTGAGGTGGAAAGAGACGCAATGCACCCCTGGACACAGAGAGATTAACCCGTGTTCCAATGGGCAGCACGGTGCGGATTGGCGTACGGGCATGGAGTTGGTGGCCAGAGGGGGCGAGCAGGCAGTAACGGTATTCGTGGCCTAGAAACTGGCGGTCGCGAATGATGACTGTAGCGTCGCGATCGGGTTCGAGGATGAGATCTTCTTGACGAATCATGAGTTCGGCTGCTTCGCTTTGGCGCAATGGAAGAGGGGTGGGGCAGTGCTGCGATCGCACCCATTCATCGATGCCTGATTCTCCCTCTCCGAGAAACTCAAAGCACCCCACTTCAGTTGTCCAAACGTGTGGGGACTGTTCGTTGCGACCGCTCAAGCGCTGCGCGGGCAAAAAATTCGCCTGGGTGACAAACTCGGCCACAAAGCGCGATTTGGGATTGCTATAGATTTGCTCTGGCGTGCCAACCTGTTCCAGCCGACCTTCTTGCATCACTGCAACCTGGTCAGCAATGGAGAGAGCCTCTTCTCGATCGTGGGTGACTAGAATGCCAGAAGCTCCTGCTGATTTAAGGATTTCCCGGAGTTCCTGGCGCAGCCTGAGTCGAACCTGGACGTCCAGATTGCTCAGGGGCTCGTCGAGCAAGACCAGCGCTGGCCGGGGAGCCAGGGCTCGGGCGAGGGCAACCCGTTGCTGCTGTCCGCCAGATAATTCGTGGGGGTAGCGGTTTTCCAATCCTTGCAGACCGACGAGCGCGATCGCATCTGACACCCGCGCTCGGATGGTACGCTTATGGCGTTTGCTCGCGTGCTGCAAGCCAAAGGCAATATTCTTAGCGACGGTCAAATGCGGAAATAGCGCATAGTCTTGAAAAACCATGCCAATTCCCCGTTGCTCCGGGGGCAACCAACGCCCAGAACCTGCCACTCGCTGTCCATTAATGTCGATTGTTCCCGCCTGGGGGTGTTCAAAGCCAGCAATCAATCGTAATAAGGTTGTTTTGCCACATCCAGAGGGACCTAATAAACACAACAGATCTCCTTGAGAGAGAGTTAACTTTACGTCTGAAACAGCAGGGAGAACAGTCCGGGAGAACTGCTTAGTGACGCCTTCCAGCTGCAGAATCCACGCTTGAGTCATAGAAGCCAGTAAACCGTAATTGACAAAAAAACTAATTAGAAGTAGAGAAGCAGACTAGAACAACAAAAACGAGTTGAGATGCTTTGAATACATGCAGGGTCTTGAAGTTCCAGACATCCAAACGCTGTAATCTAAACAATAGAGTATATTTCTCCCCTCTGTAGCCTAACCTAACCGAGAACATATCTGCCAACCCTGCCTGTAACAGTGTAGAGGGTTTTTGCTATATATTCTCATTAACTTTCCCGCTTCACAGAAATTTCAGGAAAGGTTTTGAGGGTGGCATGGTTCATCGTTCATCGTTCCTTGTTTATCGCTAACTGCTCACTGCTAACCATGCTCAATCTATTTCCAACCTGCCCGATCCATCACCTCAATGGCATCGGGATTGTTACTACCATAGGCAGCCACATTGACCTCATCTGACTCAAAGGTGCCGAATGCTTGCAAGGTAGGAGTGACTTGAACGGTTGAAATGATCGGGTATTCGTTATTGCCTGCAGCAAAGATTTCCTGGGCTGCCGGAGTGACCAAGTATTCAAGAAACGCAATGCCATTGTCCTTATTCGGTGCGCTCGCCACCAGACCGGCACCGCTAATATTTACATGAGTGGGAGCAGGGAAAAAGGCAGCAACCTTATCCGAAACTTCCTTATCTTCAGGCTTGTCAGATTTAGCCAGACGAGCAACGTAGTAATGGTTGACCAGAGCAACGTCGCAGGTGCCTGCTGCCACTGCTTTGATCTGGGCGGTATCGTTGCCTTCTGGCGGACGAGCAAAATTTGAGACCAGGGAGGTGACCCACTCTCCTGCTGCTTCAGAACCCTTGCTCTCGATCTTTGAGGCCACCAGGGACTGATTGTAGATGTTACTGGAACTGCGAATGCAAACCCGCCCTTTCCATTTTGGTTGTGCTAATGCTTCATAAGTTGACAATTCAGTCGGCTGAACGCGTTCTTTGCTGTAGACGATAATCCGCGCTCGAGTCGACAGACCGAACCAATTACCTTCAGAATGACGGAGATTTTCGGGGATGGCGGACTCCAGCGTTGAAGAAGAGACCGGTTGCAAGAGACCGGCTTGCTCTGCCCGCCAGAGATTGCCCGCATCAACTGTAATCAAAACGTCGGCAGGGCTATTGTCGCCTTCTGCTTTGATGCGCTCGATCAATTCATCTGCTTTGCCTTCAATCCGCTTCACCTCAATACCCGTTTCTTCAGTGAAATTATCGTAGAGCGCTTCGTCTGTGTCGTAGTGACGGGAAGTATAGAGGTTGACTACCCCTTCCCCTTTTATTTCAGTGTCTGCCTCAGTGTTGTTGGCGCTGTCTGGAGCCGTTTGACCGGAACAGCCTGCTGCTCCAACCATTGCCAGGACAACCATGGCAGCAATTAAATTACGTTTGATTTCCATCTTCATGTTGCGCTTTTTCCTTTAGCAAATTGTCCAGGCTATACCCTACCAGCAATCCAATTGCAGGTGCTGGCTCCACCCAATAGTTATTGAGATAGATTTCTATTTATCATATTTTTGCTGACCTTGCTAGACGGATCGATCTAGAATCAGGAATGCTTATCTTATCAAATATTATTTGCAATAATTTCAATCAATTGAATCGCATACTTGTTTGTCTTGCCTGGTTTCAGAATGCGATCGCAGATCGAGCGAACTGGGGACTGTTTCTAGAAATTACTGCTCAATTTGGGATTTACAGCAGAAGGTATCCACAGGCAATGTTGTTAAACCAGGCCAGGGAGTCACAATTATGCTTTTGGTGCTAGTTTTAGTAAATGAAAATATTTTTTGAAACTATGATTTTTTAAGAACGGTTGCTGGGGGTCAAGCAGTCAATGCTTCAATAAGCTGTTGAAACTTATTGCTGATAATGGAGTTGCGATCTCACCCCATCCCATTTTGGATTTTAGATTGGCGATTTTGAATTGCAGAAAGCCTGGTTGGGCAAACGTTCCGCATTCCTTCGTGCTAACGCTAAACAATAGGTTATTTTGAAAGCTCCGCGTTACGGGGCTTTCAAAATAACCTTCCAAGTCGTGTCTAGTAGCAAAGGATAAAGTTAATTTCTAGCCTGACATTTAGATTTGAATGCAAATGCTTTGCTCAGGCAAAGCCCGACACCATACAAAATCCTGGGACAGAGTCAATCGTCTTCTACGTCAGGCTGGATTCCCAAGGCATGAAGCTGGGCTAACAGCTGCTCTACCTGCTGGCGTTCCGCGTCAGCCCGTTGCCGTTCGTTGGCTTCCCTAGCTTCTGCTTGTTCAGCCCGCTGCCGTTCGTTGGCTTCTCTAGCTTCTGCTTGTTCAGCTCTTTGTTTTTCTTGTTCAGCTCTTTGTTTTTCTTGTTCAGCTCTTTGTTTTTCTTGTTCAGCTCTTTGTTTTTCTTGTTCAGCCCATTCAGTAGCTTCTCTGGCTCTGGCTTCCGCTTGTTGCAGCTGGAAATATGCTACTTCTGCTCGTTTACGTTCTGCGATCGCTGCTTCCCCTGGAGCAGGCACTAACTCGCCATCAGGAGTGAAAAATCTCAGTTTTTTCCCCTCAATCCCCAGGTAAAGTTGCAGTTGCTCGCTCCAGTACCAGCCCTGTCGTGTTGGGATTATGTCACAATAGGAACCAGAAGGCTGCAGTCGGAAGCCCTTGAATTCCAGACTGTAAGGGTCGAACCAAAAATATTCTGGAGTTTTGAAGATGTTTTGGTAAATGTCCTTTTTGGTCACCCGATCCACCTTTGCGGTCGAGTCAGACAGCAACTCAATAATCAGGTTGGGAAACTTGTAGTCCTCTTGCCAAACCATCCAGCTTTTGCGTTCCCGATCGTCAGTATCCAGAACCACAAAAAAGTCCGGCCCGCGAAAATCCTGGTTCTTCAATTGGTTGGGATTGAAATAGATGGTCAAGTTGCCTGCCATGAAAAAATCGTGCCTGCCACCGCCCGGTGCATCAGGGCGATCGCGCCACCACCAGCCCAAACTAGCCAGCAAAGAGAGTATTTGATGCAGGTGGCGATCGCTTTCCAAGGGCGGCTCGTCGCTCCATAGTTCAATCTCAGGCGGTGAAGAGAATTGGGCGGGATGACTGAGAACCATTGTCATTGACCTCATCGGTCGCTCCAGATTTAGTGTAACACAATGCTGTTGCAAAGTATGTTGCTGAATGATCCAAAACAGATTGCAACCCGGAATGGAGAATACCGGCTTTGCCTTGGCAAACAGTGTAATTTAGCATGGAGACATGCCATATTGAAATAACCTTGATGCTTGAGTGCAGTTGAATATGGTGAGTACCACCAAACAAAAAGTTGACTCTTTGTTGAGCCAATTGCCAGAGGATTGTTCGTTAGAAGATGTTCAGTACCATTTATTATGTGCTTGCAAAGGTGCGTCATGGCCTGGAAGTGACTAAAACGGAAGGCACGGGGATCCAGTGAAGAAGCTGAAGCACGTTTGAGCAAATGGATGATCAAGTAGTTTGGTCTCCTCAAGCAATTGATGATGGAGATGCCATTGCGGCTTACATTGCTCGCGACTCCCCGGCCTATGCAGCAACGACGGTCGATCGGATTCTTAAAACCACTCGGAACTTAAGCAATTTCCCTTGTTCAGGTCGTATTGTCCCAGAATTTAACGATCCAGCAGATTCGAGGAAAGTTTGCTTACAGCTACCGAATGATCGACCAGATTGAGGCTGAAATCGTAACAATTGCAGCGGTTATTCATGGGAAGAGGCGCTTAAAGGGTCTCCCCTGGTACAGGCGTAGACAGCGAGGAGAAATTAGCAAATTTATTAAGATGATCGCAACCCAATTGCTGTAACATTCCTGCTTTGTGAAAAGATTCCAACCTCTATGAACTGCGTAACCCACCACCAAAGTCTTAAAAACTTCTGCCCTCTACCTCCTGCCCTCTGCCTTAAAAATAAATACCCTAATTTTGAATTAATAATTTTGAATTTTGAATGAATCTCTAAGTCATCAAACTTTAGGAAAGTTGGTGGCGAATTTGGTTTCGGGTTGGTGGAAAGACCTTACAATAATCTGGATTTCATAACTCTGCCAATTCCCCAATCAACTTCCTTAAACCAACGCTTATGCCCCGTCGTGACGATCTCCATAAAATTTTGCTGCTGGGGTCTGGCCCCATTATCATCGGTCAGGCTTGCGAGTTCGACTATTCTGGCACCCAGGCGTGTAAAGCGCTGCGGGACGAAGGCTATGAAGTAGTGCTGGTAAACTCGAATCCAGCCACGATCATGACCGATCCAGAGACGGCTGACCGGACCTATATTGAACCGCTGACCCCAGAACTGGTTGAAAAGGTCATTGCCAAAGAACAGCCGGATGCACTTTTGCCCACGATGGGCGGACAGACGGGCTTGAATGTGGCGGTCACCCTGGCGAAGCAAGGGATTCTGGACAAATACGGGGTTGAGCTAATTGGTGCCAAGCTCCCAGCAATTGAAATGGCTGAGGATCGCAAGCTCTTTAAAGAAGCCATGGAACGGATTGGGGTCGCGGTCTGCCCCTCTGGGTTGGCCAACACGATGGCGGAAGCGAAGGCGATTAGTCAGGAAATTGGCAGCTATCCGTTGATCGTTCGCCCTGCTTTTACGTTAGGAGGGACTGGTGGCGGTATTGCTTATAACCAGGAAGAATTTGAAGAAATTGCCCAATCAGGTTTAGATGCCAGTCCAGTTTCGCAGATTTTGATCGAGCAGTCCTTGATTGGCTGGAAAGAATATGAGTTGGAAGTGATGCGGGATCTGGCCGATAATGTGGTAATTATCTGCTCGATTGAGAATGTGGATCCGATGGGGGTTCATACGGGCGATTCAATTACGGTCGCGCCGGCCCAAACTCTTACAGATAAGGAATATCAACGGTTGCGGGATGCGTCGATTAAGATCATTCGCGAGATTGGGGTGGAAACCGGCGGATCGAATATTCAGTTTGCGGTCAATCCACTGAATGGGGATGTGATTGTGATTGAGATGAATCCACGGGTATCTCGCAGTTCTGCCCTCGCGTCTAAGGCAACGGGATTCCCAATTGCCAAGTTCGCGGCCAAGCTGGCGGTGGGTTATACCTTAAACGAAATTCCCAATGATATTACCCAAAAGACACCGGCTTCGTTTGAACCCACGATTGATTATGTGGTGACGAAGATTCCTCGCTTTGCGTTTGAGAAGTTTCCGGGGTCGCAGCCAGTGCTGACGACGCAGATGAAGTCTGTAGGAGAAGCAATGGCGATTGGGCGGACGTTCCAGGAGTCGTTTCAGAAAGCACTGCGATCGCTGGAAACAGGGCGAGCCGGTTGGGGATGCGATCGCGCTGAGAGGTTACCCAGCCTGGAGCAAATCCGTCCCGGACTGCGTACTCCCAACCCAGAACGCCTGTTTACGGTTCGCCATGCCCTGATCTTAGGCATGACCCGGGAAGAGATTTACGAACTCACCGGCATCGATCCCTGGTTTCTGTACCAATTTCAGGGACTGCTCGATACCGAGAAATTCCTCAAACGTACGCCGTTAGAAGACTTAACATCAGAACGTCTTTATGCAATTAAGCAGCAAGGCTTTAGCGATCGTCAGATTGCTTACGCCACAAAGACTTCAGAAGACGAGGTACGTCACTATCGCAAGCAATTGGGTGTCTTGCCCGTCTACAAAACTGTCGATACTTGTGCTGCAGAGTTTGAAGCCTTTACACCTTACCACTATTCCACCTATGAATCGGAGTCGGAGGTTGCTCCCTCTGACCAACGCAAGGTAATGATTCTTGGGGGTGGCCCGAATCGTATTGGACAGGGGATTGAATTTGACTATTGTTGCTGCCATGCGTCCTATGCCTTGCGAGCGGAAGGGTTCGAGACCATTATGGTCAACTCCAACCCGGAAACTGTGTCCACAGACTATGACACCAGCGATCGCCTCTACTTCGAACCCCTAACCAAAGAGGATGTGCTCAACATCATTGAAGCCGAAAAGCCAGAAGGCATTATTATTCAGTTTGGCGGTCAAACCCCACTCAAATTAGCGGTTCCTCTGGCAGCAGCTGAGGCTCCGATTTGGGGGACATCTCCTGATTCCATTGATGTCGCCGAAGACCGGGAACGCTTTGAACAAATTTTGCGAGAGCTGGAGATTACCCAACCGCCAAATGGGATTGCCCGCAGCTATGAAGGTTCATTGGATGTCGCACGCCGGATCGACTATCCCGTCGTCGTTCGTCCCAGTTATGTTTTGGGTGGACGGGCGATGGAGATTGTTTACTCCGATGCCGATCTGGAACGTTACATGACCTATGCGGTGCAGGTAGAACCTGACCACCCGATCTTGATTGATAAGTTTCTGGAAAATGCGATTGAAGTTGATGTGGATGCGATCTGCGATCGCACCGGCAAAGTCGTCATCGGCGGCATCATGGAGCATATCGAACAAGCAGGCGTCCACTCCGGCGACTCCGCCTGCTCCGTACCCTCCACGTCACTTAGTGCCCCTGCCTTAGCAACGATTCGAGATTGGACCGTAAAACTTGCCCAGCGATTGCAAGTCGTTGGCCTGATGAACATCCAATTTGCCATCCAGGGCGAGCAAGTCTACATCCTGGAAGCCAACCCCCGCGCTTCGCGCACCGTCCCCTTTGTGTCCAAAGCGATTGGGGTACCACTGGCTAAACTGGCCTCTCGCGTCATGTCTGGAGAAACGCTGGCCGAACTCAACTTCACCGAAGAGCGCATCCCCCAACATATTGCGGTCAAAGAAGCTGTCCTCCCCTTTAATAAGTTCCCCGGTACGGACACTCTGTTAGGGCCAGAAATGCGCTCTACAGGCGAAGTCATGGGTATCGACACCGACTTTGGCAAAGCCTTCGCCAAAGCAGAGCTGGCCGCGAGCGAACGCTTGCCCCTGGACGGCACAGTTTTTGTCTCCATGAACGATCGCGACAAGGCAGCCGTTGTTCCGGTGGCGAAAAGTCTGATCGATCTAGGATTTCGTATCGTTGCCACCGCAGGTACCCGACAGGTGTTACAGGACAATGGGTTGAACGTGGATCTAGTGTTGAAACTCCATGAAGGCCGTCCCCATGTACTCGACTGGATTAAAAACGAAGACATTCAGCTCATCCTCAACACTCCATCTGGAGAAGAAGCTCAGGCAGACGGTCGCTTGATTCGTCGTACTGCCCTTTCCTACAAAATTCCACTCATTACCACCATCGCAGGAGCCAAGGCTACTGCTGCAGCAATTCGCACCCTGCAATCCCAACCTTTAGAAGTCAAGGCTTTGCAGGATTACTTTACTTGATCTTTCAACCCGTTCAAGGAAAACCGGCCAACGGGTCATTGGCCGGTCATCGATGTCTTATCCATTCCCAGTATTCGCGATCGGTGTTTGAAATCGCGTATATGTAACGTATAACTTCGCCCATTTGCTTTGCCAGTAGTGGGCGAAGGGGGACAACAGGTAAGGATTTTTGAGCGCACGGGTGCAACCTGTGCGCTCAAAAATCCTTACCTCTGGAGGACTACCGTGAGCGACACGACTGAGTAGGTTAGTACCCTCGAAAGGGGCACTAACCTAAATTTCTTCTTGCCAGAACGGAAAAATGGGTTATTTTGCAAGCCTTGTGGAGCAAGGCTTGCAAAATAACCTTCCAAGTCGTGTGGGTGAAGTTATCTTTGCCGGAATGGAGAACTGAACGCTTTGATTTCATTCTGATTTCATATTTGTTTGGGAAAGTGGATCTGTATCGGCAGTTTGAAAATTCTGGCATTCAGACCATGAACCATCATTCAAATCTCCTGACTAGACGCAACTTTCTGCGGTTCACCGCTGGCCTGAGTTTTGCTATGGGAGCGCATCGCGTATTGCCTGCCGTCGCAAAGCAACCGCCCCATGCCGGCAATGCAGTCAGCAAACACAAGTATTCTGACCTTATCGACTTACAAATTCAAAAAACAACGCTTCCGATCGATGGACGAAAGGCCAAAGCCCTGACAGTGAATGGCTCGGTCCCTGGTCCCCTGTTGCGCTGGCGTGAGGGCCAAACTGCTACGATTCGAGTGACCAACCGCTTGCCAGTCGATACCTCAATTCACTGGCATGGGATCCTGTTGCCGCCTGAGATGGATGGTGTCCCAGGCATTAGCTTTGCTGGAATAAAACCTGGGCAGACCTTTACCTATCGTTTTCCAATCGTGCAAAGCGGCACCTACTGGTACCACAGTCACAGCGGCTTGCAGGAACAGCAGGGACATTTCGGCCCCATCATTATTGACCCGCTGGAACCAGATCCCGTTGAATCCGAACGAGACTATGTTGTCATGCTCTCGGATTGGACCTTCGAGAATCCGCGACAGGTGCTTGCTAACCTGAAAAAAATGAGCGCATATTACAACTTCCAGCGGTTAACCGCTGGGGAGATGCTGAAAAATATGGCCTGGAGCCGCATGCGGATGGATCCAACGGACATCGCGGATGTCACGGGGGCCACCTACACGTACCTGATGAATGGCATGGCTCCGGCATCCAATTGGACGGCCCTCTTCCGACCGGGCGAGCGAGTGCGATTGCGGTTCATTAATGCGTCGGCTATGACTTTTTTTGATGTGCGGATTCCGGGTCTGAAGCTGACGGTGGTTCAGGCAGATGGTCAGAACGTGCAGCCGGTGACTGTAGACGAATTCCGCATTGCAGTTGCTGAAACATACGATGTCATTGTTCTCCCAGAGGAGGACATTGCCTATACGATCTTCGCTGAGACCATGGATCGCAGCGGTTATGCTCGCGGGACATTGGCACCGCATCAGGGGATGACTGCTCCGTTGCCAGAACGACGAGAACGGCCCCTGCGCACGATGGCAGATATGGGCCACGATATGTCAGGCCACGATATGTCGGGCCACGATATGTCGGGCCATGCCGATCGGAGAACGGGTTCGCAGTCAATGTCAGAGATGGATCGAGCCGAACATAGAGGTCATGAGGTCCCCGATATGTCAAGGCATTCAGGCCACGATATGTCAGGACATGCGGGACACAATATGGCTGCTGGTTCAGGTGCTTCGTCCGCTGTCCCAGACCCCGCTGGAGCGATGCATGGACCGGATCGGCATGGGGCTGGGAATGCGGGTGTGGCGATGATGTCCCGCAGTCGGCTGCATGAACCGGGGATTGGCTTGGAAAATACAGGAACTCGCGTGCTGTTGTACATGGATCTGCGTAGCGTATCTCCCTGGCAAGATCGACGGCCACCGGAGCGGGAACTGGAGCTGCATCTGACGGGTAATATGGAGCGCTATATGTGGTCGTTTGATGGCAAGAAGTTCTCTCAGGCCAGGGAGCCGATTCCGTTCTACAATGGCGAGCGACTGCGCCTGACGTTGGTGAATGACACGATGATGGAGCACCCGATTCATTTGCATGGGATGTGGATGGAGTTGGTGAATGGATCAGGAGCGTATCAACCGCGCAAGCATACGATTAATGTAAAACCGGCAGAGCGGTTGTCGGTGGATATTACGGTAGATGCGCCGGGCAATTGGGCGTTCCATTGTCACTTGATGTATCACATGAAGGCGGGGATGTTCCGCGTGGTGTCTGTGACCGATCGAGCAGCGGAGGTTGGTTAATGCAGAGTCAGATCGAGCATGGCGGGTGGGGGATCGCGATCGCGATCGCGCTTTTCACCTGGCTCAGCGATACATCCACCCTACGAGCCGAAACCAATTTAGCGTGGCGAGCTGAGGACAATCGCATCGTTGTTGCCGATGTCGTATTAGAGGAAATCATTGCGGACAGTAGCGAGACCAAAGAGCATGCAGAGGGAATTGAGCATGTAACAGCCTCCCAGAATGGCGGAGCTTCCCCATTGGAGAATCACGCACCAGTGCTTCAAAGCCTTCGCGAAATGGCTGTCGATCTCAGTCACCCGGGTTTGTTTGGAGAAGAATTTCAGATCGATCCTGCTCGCAGAGCAAAACCCCATCTGCCAATACCACTGACTGTAGCTGCAGAGATGCATGCTCCTACGGACTTTGTCAGTGAGTTTGATGACACTGTTCCTCTTCTCCTAACACGCGAGAAAGAGGAAAGCGGGCAGACTGCTCTCGATTTAGCCGACAACGCGAATCATGAACATGAGGTGGATTATGACAACGAATCGCATCGCGCAGTAGAGGAGCCGTTACGATTGGCAGATAACCGGGCTGCAAGGCTGCAACCGCTGGGCATTGCCAGCGATCAGCCGGACAAAGTGGCGAATCAGGAAGATTGGCCGTCGCCCATCCACGACAATCAGGTGTTCTGGCTGGTGTTGGTGGACGAGCTGGAATATCGTTTCAACGATGGTACCGATGCGCTCAATTGGGATGTGCTGGCCTGGGTTGGTGGTGACTATCAACGCCTTTGGGTGAAGACTGAAGGGGACGTTGGTGTTGCGGGTGATGGCAGCGGTGAGGCAGAACTACAGGTGTTGTATGGTCAGTTGGTTTCGTCGTTCTGGGACTTTCAAGCTGGGTTGCGGTATGATCGCACGTTTGGGCCGGGACGCGATGTTGGACGAGCGTTTGCCGTGGTTGGCATGCAGGGATTGACCCCCTATCTATTTGAGGTGGATGCTGCCCTGTTCATCAGCGAAGATGGCGATGTGTCAGCGCGGTTCGAGGCTGAGTACCAGTTCCTGCTGACCCAACGCTTGATCTTGCAGCCGGAATTGGAGATCAATGTTGCTGCCCAACAGGTCGAAGAGTTTGGCGTCGGTTCGGGCCTCAACGATATTGAGCTGAGCCTGCGACTGCGCTATGAAGTGAGCCGTCAATTTGCCCCCTATGTAGGAGTTTCCTGGACGCGCAAGTTTGGCCAGACGGCAGATTTCGCGAGGGAAGAAGGGGAGAGCACGGATAATTTTGCTGTCGTGGGTGGGGTGCGACTGTTGTTTTGATGACCGACGAAAATCGATGGAGATTGGGGAGAACAGATGGGCAGCCCTCTTACCGACGTAGGATAGGCAAATCCGATCGCAGTTCATCGGCAGAGGCTGGCGCTGGGCAGGCTCCGCTTTGTCCAGCCGACGCATTTTCTCACGAGAATCTTTGCAGTATAACTTTGCAGTATAATGAGTTGAGTATGGGACAGCAGCCTCCAGAAGCGTTATGGATGCGCGGTAGCATCGATTCCCTCTCCTTGAACATTGAAAACTGAATCAGTCCAACCCGCGTAAATTCGTTTGTTTCCAGGCATTTGCCCCTGCCTCTCTGAAGATTGAGAATGGGTATCTCCACAGGTTGCCCGATCGCTGAAATGCTGATTCTTGCGTTGACCTATGGAGATGCCTCTCAGGGCAAGGGTTTCAGCCTTTGCTGATGGGAGAAGTTGACAAACAATAGGCCCTTATTGATAATCAAAATAGACCTGTGGAGATTTGGCGTCTGAACGCGTTGCTCTGTAAGGGATTGTCAGAGAAGGGTTTCATCACTAACTCCCCGCAAGGGGACGGAAACCTAAACAATCACTACTTGTGAACTGACGCGTGTGTTTCATCACTAACTCCCCGCAAGGGGACGGAAACCTTTTTTAATTCTGCCAGTAAGGCTTCACTCTCTTCTGGTTTCATCACTAACTCTCCGCAAGGGGACGGAAACATCCCCACCTTGTGGGAAGTACATATAAGACAGCCAAAAAGCGTTTCATCACTAACTCCCCGCAAGGGGACGGAAACTTGGTTGCAAAGACGGCGTGCTTTGATGTTGTCACGAAGAGTTTCATCACTAACTCCCCGCAAGGGGACGGAAACCTGTTTTACCATCCTCGGAGATTGTTGCATTTCCTTGGAGTTTCATCACTAACTCCCCGCAAGGGGACGGAAACATCTTAGAGATTGGTAAGTTAAGCTGGCACTTTTCATACTTGTTTCATCACTAACTCCCCGCAAGGGGACGGAAACTTTTCAGGTTTTGGAGGTTGACCAATTTTTCCTATTGTTTCATCACAAATTCCCCGCAAGGGGACGGAAATCTTTAGCGTTTAGCTAGATAGAGCGGTGCGTTACGCCTGTCGGCTAACACACCCTACTGGTCTGACACAGCTAATTTAATGCAATAGCAGTCGTTGCATAGTGAGGGCTTTAGCCCTTGCCCGATGAACTCGGCAGCACTAAAGTGCCAACTACGGATTTGCACATTTTTAGGCATGTCAGACCACTACCCGACTGTAATTCCCAAGAGAGGAGACGGCGGAACCGAAACGTCCTGCTCAAATGTCCCCAACTCGCGACCTATATGAGGGAGGAATGAAGTTGGGCGTTGCAAGATGAAGAGTCTGCAAAATGTGATTTGGATGACTTTTCAAGGTAGAGAAGAGTGCGTTATGCTACCGCTTAAATAAAAATAGTTTTCTCGATCGCTTTTTCCAACACTGTTTTTCAGGGCATGCAAGAAAAAACTGTTGCCCTAAAAATTGACAAATTTACCAGCCTCAAAAACTGTACTAGACACATGAAGATGCCGCTGGCATCGACGAGAAGAGAGTAAAAAAATTAGGTTTTTAGGGTTATCCAACCTGAGCCTTATCCCGATTGCAATACAGCGTTTTCGAGTTCTGTATTTGGACGGCTGAAGCTTTGTCAGTTAAGGGTTTTAGACGATCTAGAAAACTATGGATCTCAACCTGAACTGGGTTTAAAAGTTAAGGAAAAACTCAATGACTAAACGCATTTTCACTCAGCTCATCATCGGTGTTGCTTGCCTCCCCCTTGGCTTAGCCCTGCAAACCACCGCTAGCTTGGCCTCCTCTTTTGGGCTGACCCATACCCTCCTGAACCCCAATCCTGGGAGTAACGATTTTTTCGGCAGTGTCATTGACATTTCTGGGAACAACATAGTTGTTGGTGCCCCTCTAGATGACACGCAAGGTACGAATAGCGGTGCTGTCTATTTGTTTGATGCCCTCACTGGTAACTGAAAATTTGAGGTAAGCCACTGGTTTGACCAGTGAGACTCGAACAGCTTTGAGCGTTGCGGCAGTAAAGTTTCTCCTACGGTGACATCACTATGTCAAACCATAGGAGAAAATAGAATGTCGAATTCGTATCAAAGCCTGTCACACTCTAAGTGGGATTGCAAGTACCATATCGTTTTTATCCCGAAACGCCGTAAAAAAGTCATCTTCGGTGAGATTCGCAAGCACTTGGG
>JGI12316J15310_10000041_pt62 | contig 48767 bp, 36 predicted proteins | sample MarCyaLeptolynsp_FD_15310 | JGI IMG/M metagenome (IMG submission 15310) | reverse complement strand
GGCGGCGGCGTGCAGGACCTCGGCCTGGTGGTCGGTGAGCTCGTCACCGACGGTGAGGCGCGCGCCGTCCGAGTCGTCGAGGTCGACGGTGTCGTCGCCCACGAAGGTCGAGAGGTTGAAGGAGCACACGAACTCGTCGGTGAGGCAGCCCGAGGGCTCCTCGAAGCAGCGGTCGGAGCCCGCACGGTCGAGCTCTTCGGTCCGGCCGGCGCCGCGGTCGGTCTCGACGCGCCCACGCGCCTCGCAGCACGCGGCAGCGAGGAACTGGCCGTTGGCCGGGTTGTGGCAGAGGTTGGCCGAGTTCGGGGCGGCATCGGCCGGGCACTCGAGGCTGGGCGACGCCAGGTTCTCGCCGCCGCCGAGGCATGCGTTGGGAAGCGCGGCGATGCTCACGCCCTCGTCACCGATGGCGTCGAGGCAGTTGCTCGCGCAGCACGTGTTGAGGGCGAACTGACCGGTGTCGCCGTTGCGGCACACGGTGCGCTCGACCTGCTCGCCGCGTTGCTCGACCGTGATCGTCTCCCAGGCGGTGCCGTCGCACGACGCCTCGTCCTGGGCCTCGTTCATGAAGCAGCACAGCGAGTCCTCGAACGCGCCGTTGGCACGACAGCTGTCGCCGTCCCACGCCGCGTCGGGCGAGCACAGCGGCGAGCAGCACGCCGAAGCAACGAACTTGCCGGTGTCGGAGTCGACGCAGCGATGGGTTCCTTGCTGGCCGTCCTTGGGCTTGCTGATCGACATGCGCGAGGGGCAGGTCGTCGCGTCGGTAAACTTCTCGAAGAGGCCCGCGTCCTCGCACAGCGCGCGAGCAACGAAGCCGGTCTCGCCGTGGCAGTTGGTCTCGACGCGGTCGTCGGAGTCGTGCTTGGCGATGCGGACCGAGAGCGACTCGACGTCGACGTCCTGGGTGTCGTCGGCCTTGCCTCCGGCGGGGTTGTTGCTTCCCATCGTGTCGGTGTCGTCGGCCGAGCAGGCAACGAGTCCGAGGGAGAGGGCGCCGAGGAGAAGAGGAATGCGAGTCATGGGTCTAGCCGTCGAGAGGTGGTGCGATGGATGGAGATGTGCGTCCAGGTAGGACAGTTACTACCCCTTCAGTTGCACGGCGCCAGCGCTGGTTCTGCAACAAGTACGCGTCATCCACTGCACCCCGAAATCAACGTTTCGGGGGCGTGTGGTCCCTACGAGCAGCCGAGACGCGCTTCCCACGCCCCCTCGAAGCTGGGTGCAAATCTAGGTCAATTGAGCGAGACGTTGCGGATCTGATCCTCGCCGCTGAGCGCGATTCCGCCCAGGGCCGCGAAGATCTCGTCGGCGTAGAAGTCGTGCCCTGCGTCCGAGAAGTGCAGCGGGTCGACGAGCAGATCGTCGAGGGGTCCGTCGAGCATCGTTGAGGGCTCGAGAACGTCGACGACCACAATCTCGTCGTCGGCCGGAATCATCGAGCGGGCATCGGCGAGCAGATCGTAGATGGTTCCCGCCGGCAGCAGCGACACGAGATCCCACGGTGAAATGCTCGACTGGCTGTAGTCGACGTAGAGGGTGAACACGACGTCGGCATCGGGGTTGAGCGTGTGGATCTCGGCCGCGATCGTGCGGACGTTGCCCACCACTTCGATGAGCAGCGCCTCGGCGTCGGCCAACACCTGCGCGATGTTGCCGATGCTCGCGCCGGCGGCAAGGTCGAGGAAATCGTTGCCCCCGATCGAGATCAGCACCATGTCGGCGTCGGCTAGATTGGGCTCTACGTTGCTGTTCCAGTACGTCGTGCCCGGAATCCACTGCGTGGAGGTCGAGCCGCTGACCGCCGCGTTCTCGACCGTCGTGGTCACCAGCGGCGAGAGGCGATCTGCGAGCCGCTGCGGGAAGGTTGGCTGCGCGCCTTCGACGGGAAGACTGTCGCCAATCGCGAGGATGTGGACCGCCTCGCCGGCTTCCACTGCGGACCAGAGATTGCGGGGGCAGTTGCGCTGGGCGCAGCCACCCACCGGCACATCCGGCGTCGCGACCAGGTAACTGGTACCCGCACGAGCAGCAAAGCCGTAGCGTCCGTCGGCGCACGTCGTGGTCTGCTCGACCAAGCCGTCGCCATCGAGCAAGCGGACCTCGAAATCCGCCGCGGCTTCGTCCACGCGTGGATCGAAGGCGGCGAGGTAGGTCGACTCGTCGCTCGCGTCGGCATCGGTCCAGACCCGTCCGCCAATCGCGGTGTCCGGCAGCTCACACTCCACGGGCTCGCCGGTCGTCGAGCCGGACTCACTGGAGCTGCCCTCGTCACTTCCCGTGTCGTCCGGGTCTGGCCCCGTGTCCTCGGTGTTGCCATCTCCTGTGGTGCCGTCACCGCCGCCAGAGGAGCCAGCAGGGCCCGATGTGGACGTGCTCGCCGCCTCGCCCGTGGAGCCGCCAGCGGCCCCTCCCGCATCGTCTCCGCACCCGGAGGCCAAAGCTACAGAAACAAATAAACCCGCCACACACCTCATCATGTCGAACAGTGCGCTCCAGCGGGCTTTGGTTCGCAGACGGGAACCCAGAGGTGGGTCTGGCACACACAGCCGGCGCGAGGGCGGAAGCGGGGCACTGTGTGGTGGCAGTGCCCCGCCCTCACATCCCCTCGCCCAAAAAGGAGTGCGGGAGATGTTTCGAGTTCGTGCGTTCTCGATGGCGGCGGCGTTTTGCCTGAGCCCGATCGGCTGTGATGCCGACGAAGACCTGGAAGCCCTCGGTGAAGAGGACTGCCCCGAAGATGGCAAGTGCGACGCCATCTCCGACAACTTCATTTTCTCGGCCAAGCAGATTCCGATCAAGGAGACCGGCAAGGGCGAGCCGTACATCGTCGGCAACTGTTGGGATCTCGACGGCGAGCGGCACGAAGATACGGTGAAGATCGCGTGCGGTCGCAAGGAGGGGCAGACCTCATTCGACTCGTGCGGTCAACGATTCTCCGAAGAGTTCGTGGACGGCCTCAACGAGAGCTTCGACGTGTGCGCTCAGGTTGCGGCGTGGGACGCCGGACACGAGGAGTGGATCCACGGCATCTGGGTCGACACGATGGGCATCTACAACAAGCGCACCGTCAAGGGGAACACCAAGGCGTCGCCCGAGGACCCGTGGAGCATGCATGCGCTCGGACGCGCGATGGACATCGACGCGGTGTATCTCGACTACTACTCGGGCGGCTCACGCGTCGCGAGCAAGTCGGTGCGATACGACTACTCCAAAGCGGTCTCGGCCTACGACCGCAAGGACTGGGACAACCCGCACTACATCTTCTACGATCGTCTTCGCGAGTGCTGGGGCAACCGCCTCTCGCCGTTCTTCAACTGGGCGCTCGGTACCGTCGGTGAAAACGTCGGACCACTGATCGGTCGACGTGGCCAGTTCATCGGCTCGATCTCGTTCGACGATGACACGCCAGCGGGCAACCATCGCGACCATCAGCACTTGAGCTACCCGGCCGTTCTCGGGCACGCGACGTGTCCGCTCGCCTGGGAGTAGCGCGAGCTCCCGGACCGCATTACCGCTCAGCGGCCGCCGAGGATGACGCCGATCGAAAGTCCGACGTCGAGTCGCCAGGGGCCGCGCTGCCAGATGTCCTCGTCGGCCGTCACGTGACGCCGCGAGCGCCCGTCGAACGCGGGCGCAATCCGAGCCCCCAGCGACAAGCGGGGGACGGGTCGCCACTCGATCCGCACCGGTGTCGCCACGGAGACGTCCGCCGCGGTGGACATCGGTTGACCCGGAAAACCGAAGGAATGGAGCCGGACTCCGGCGAGCCCGAGCAAGGCGATCCGGGCGCGTGCACCGATCGCCCAACGCCAGCCGAAACCTCCGGCGAGGCTGGTGTCGAAGACGCGAAAATCGAGCTCGCCGCGTGTCGGGAGCCCTGCAACTTCCACGGTTCCGATTGGGCCGATTCGCCGTCCCGCCAGTGCGGCGAGGCCAAACCGTCCCGCGATTTTCGGTCGCGCTGCGATCCCTCCTTCGACGAGCAACAGCCCCTCTGGTGGTCCCCAGCGGTGCTCGGGCATCGGTCTCGGCTGCTCCGCGCGTTCGAGGCTCGGGTCTGGCGGAGACACCGTCTTGTCCTCCACCTCCGGCGCAGGGGTGTCGGACACAGGGTCGTCTGGCCACGACTCCTCCATGGTGGTCCCTTGCTCTCGTTTCAGCGCTGCGGTCACGCTGTCGTCGATCTCGTTGGTCCCATCGACGTCTGCGAGAGCCGCAGCGCAGATGGATTGGTCTTCCGCGAACGCGACCCGTGCACCGCTGGCATCTCGGCCGAAACATGCGACTCGTTCTGCGCTGGCATCGTTTGTCACCGGGACGCCTTGGGCGACGAGCGCGAGCAGCAGTTCCTCATGTTCGGCGGTCTCGAGGTCATCGGCGATCCGCACAGCGCCATCGGGGATGGGCGCATCGTCGACATGCGCCTGCACCATCGCAACGACGTACTGCGCGACGGCGAGGCGGACGAGCTCCGGGTCGCGGTCGTCCGTCGCGACCCGCTGAGTCCAGCGCTCGTCAGCGATCCTGAGGACGACTTCGACCGCACCCTCCGTCGTGCGCAACTCGAGCCGATGTGGAGCATCCGGGCTCAGCGTGAACCCGGCCTCGAGCGCCCGCTCGAGGACGCGGCCAGCGACCTCATCCGATCCGTCGAGTCCGCTGACGTCAACCTCGACCACCGGCGCGGCGACGAAGAGGAGTCCAAGCAAGCAGGCCAGCATCGTGATGCAGCAGGACCGTATCAGTCGGGGCAATCCAGACGCGCACGCCGCTGGGCCGCGTCCTTGGGACCGTGTTCTGCGTGGCGCCTGATATGCCGACGCCAGTGCTCACACGCTTCTCGCGTCCGGCCAGCTCCTTCGAGGAGCGTGCCGCGCTCGTAGGAGACGACCGCTCTCGCCCCCGCGTCGAGTCCTCCCATCCGCAGCGCGGCCAGTCGGTCGAGCGCAGCACCGTAGTCTCCGTGGCGTCGCAGTCGCGCCACCGCACGTAGCGTCTCGGACAGCTCGACGGTTGATGCCGGCTCGTTTTCCTTCTCGGAGCCGATCTGAGGCTCAACCTCCAGCTCCGGCTCGTTCGCGGACGGAGGCCTCTCGGTCGACCACGAGACCCGCTGGCCCGGCTCGACCGATTCGACGCTGTCCGCACGAATCAGTTCCACCACCCCCTCGACGAGGTCGAGCTGTCCACCGTCACCGTCGTTCGCAACGACGAAACGCGTCCCGATCACGCGAATTCGAGCGGGTCCAACATCGACTTCGAACGGCGGCATGTCGCTGGGTACTGGGTCGACCGCGAATGCGGCGAGTCCCGACGCCATTGCGACGCCGACATCGGTCGTTCGGAGCTCGGTACGCTCCCAGGCGTCGATCTCGACCCCGAAGCGCTCGAGCTCGTAGCGGCAGCGGGCAGGAACGATGATGTTCCCAAGGTCGCCGGTCGCCACCGCGCAAGTCGGATCCGTTCCATCAGTCGACGGCTGGCGCGGAGCTGCGTCCTGTTCGCTGGGGGCGGTGACGACTCGCTCGGTCTCCACCACCACCGATGGAGCCTTGAGCCACCACCCCAGGGCGACTCCCAAGACCAACGCCGCCGTGCCCAAAGCCACCGAGCCCCACCACGAAGCTCCGCTCCTCGATGCGCTGGGCGTCTGCAACGAGCGACGCAGCCGGGTCTCCAGCGATGCCGGCGGGTCGATCGCCTCGAACGCCGCGCGGGCCTGCTCGATCTGCTGTTCGAGGCTCACGGGTCGCTTCCTTCCGGCGGGCGTATCGCCGCCTCCGCTCGAGCGAGCAACTTGCTCACGTAGCTTTCGCTGTGCCCGACGAGCTGAGCGATCTCAGTCTGCGGGCGCTCGTCGAAGTGGCGCATGCAGAAGACGACCCGCTGCTTGTCGGGGAGTGCAGCCACCCGCTCGAGCAGGGCAGTGAGCTCGGCCCGCCCGAGCTCGATGCGTTCTGGATCCGGCGTAGACGGGCGCCAACCGGCCACCATCCACTTCACCCACGGTTGGTCCCAGAGTCGTCTGCGTCGCAATCGATTGAGGCTGCGGTTGACCGTCGCGCGATAGAGCCATCCGGCGACGCGTTGTGGCTCTCGTACCGCGTTCCACTCTGCGTGCAGCTCCAGGAAAACCTCGTGCGTCACGTCCTCGGCCCATGCTCGGTCCCCACGCCCGAATCGCAGCGCGATCCGGTAGACCTCCGCGCCATGCGCCCGATACGCTTGCTCGACGCCAACGCGCGCGTCCAGCTCGGGCGCCTCATCGGAGACGCGGGGCATGGTCGGGGTCCATAGCATGGGATGGCACCAGGGAAGGCACACGAGCCGCGCCGATCTTTCCCGGCGATTGCGGGAAAGTTTCGACTCGCTGCGGTGCCTTTCGCTCGTGGATCGCAGGTGGCTCGCATGTGCCTGTTGGATGGCCGTTGGGTGTAGTGAGATCGTGGAAGAGCACGAGCGGCCCTGCCCGCGGTCCGTGCGGCACGAGGACTTCGTTCTCGACGCCGGTGCCCCCGCAGCGCAGCTGGAAGCGCTGCGGGGGATCACGGAAGTCGTCGGCGATGTTCAGATCAATGGCGTCGACTCTCTCGAACCCCTGGCGTGCCTGGTGCGAGTGGAAGGCGCATTGTCACTCGACGTCGCTTCCCTCGAGGGGCTCGAAAAGCTCGAACGCGTAGGGGCGCTCTACCTGTCGGGCAGCCTCCGAAGCGCGGACCCGCTCGAGCGGCTCACGACTGTGGACGGCGATGTTTCGCTCTTCAAGCTGCCCGCGGCGGACAATCTACAGTTTGCGATCGAGGACGTGGGGGGCTCGGTCACGATCAACGAGGTCAACCCCGAGGCCACGTTCGACGTACGCGTCGATGCCACATTCGCCGGCTCGATCGTCACCATTCAGACCGCTCCCGACATGCGGCAGTTCACGCGTCGCCTCGAGCACGTCGCGGGAGATATCGATCTCGGGGGCACTGGCCCGGCACAGGTGGATCTGACTGGGCTTCGCTCGGTGGGAGGTAGCCTGATCATCTCGGCCTACCCGGATGCCCTGCCGATGCCCGACCTTGGGGCACTGGCCGAGGTTGGCAATGACCTCGTCCTCACGAACGTCCTCGCCGAGGACCTTTCCAGTCTCGCGAGTCTACAGCGAGCGGGTGGCTTGGAACTTCAAGCCTTCCCCAATCTTCGTACTTTGGACGGGCTGGACCAGCTTCGCGTGCTGGAGCACGCTGGGCCGAGAGTCGAATACTGGACCAGCGGCTTGAGCCTCATCGGGCACCCCGTGCTCGAGGACATCTCGGCGCTCGGCGGCATCGAACGCGTTGTGGCCCCTCCGAACGGATCGCCGCTGACCACCTCGATATCGGGATGTGACCGACTCTCCAACCTCCACGGTGTGGAGCCCACGTTGGCTTGGGTCGAGAAGATGACCCTGATCGAGTTGCCCGCGCTCCAAGACTTCACGAGTCTCGTCCCGGGTACTTCGGTGCCGGGGCTGCACGTGGAGGCCACCGGGCTCACGTCACTCGCTGGCGTCGACCCAGCGGGCCCATGGTTTCAGCGGGGTGACGGGGTCGATTTGTGGCTCTTGGACAATCTCGACCTCGTGGAGCTGATGCCCGCCGCAGCAACCACCGACAGCGAGGTCGTCGATAGTGGTTTCCTCATCATCGAGGGCAACACGAGCCTGGGGCAGTGCGAGGCCGAAGCCTTCGTGGCGGCGGCCACGACTCGAGGCTTCCGTGGGAGCTCATCGATCCGCGACTTGATCGATGACACCCCATGCGACTCATGAGGAAGCCGGCCTACAGCGGTAGGTAGACCCGGGTTTCCCACTTGGTGGGATCGGGCTCCGATCCAGGATCGGTGACGTAGACCTCCCACGGAGCACCAGTCGGGGTCCGATCGTTGTCCTTGGCCCACTGCTGCAGGGCAGCGTGCGCCTCGTGCAAACCGTCGTAGGGGCCCGTGTGCACCGTGGTGGCGACGGTGCCTCCGGGCAGCTCGGACGCGACGATGTCGCCCTTGCCCTCGGCTGCGGCGGCAACTGGAATGCCTGCCTCGACGTCGAGCGTGGGGCCCGTGTTGTGATAGCGCGCAAACGGCTGCCCAGCGATGGTCGCGGCGCCAGAAGCGGCGTAGCCGAAGACCGCAGGTAGGACCTCGGCGAACTTGCTGCCGACCTGGTCCGGGGCCACCTCGAAGCGCTGCGAGAGCACGGGCTGGGCCTGCACGGTGGTCGTCTCGATCGTGTACTCGCTCATGGGCGTCGGGATAGCAGAGCCCCGACCGGCCCGGTATCAACCGAAAGGTTGAATCTGCCTCAGGCGGCGTGGACCTGGGCCGCAGCGGGCGATCCCGTGTCGACCCCGGCTACGCAAACACGGTTTCGGCCCCCGGCCTTTGCGGCATAGAGGGCCTGATCCGCGCTCTCGAACAACTCCTGGGCCCGCGCCCCGGCATTGCGACCTTGGACCGTCGCCACGCCAAAGCTCGCGGTCACGTTGGGCACCTCGGGGTTCGCGAGCCGCATCGCTTCGAGGCGAACTCGGATGCGCTCGGCGGTGATGCGAGCCCCGGCGGAGTCGGTCGAGGGCAGCACCACCACAAACTCCTCGCCGCCGTACCGCGCCGGGTAGTCGCCCGCCCGCATGCAGGTCGGCAGCAGCTCACCCACCCCACGCAGGACGTCGTCGCCGACGGCGTGACCGAAGGTGTCGTTGAAGCGCTTGAAGTGGTCGACGTCGATGACGAGCATGCTCAGCGGCTCGTCGGACCGAGCCGCGCGGGCGAGATCGCGATTGAGGGCCCGCTGCAGGGCGCGTTTGTTGGGCAGCCCGGTCAGCGCGTCCGTGGTCGCCTCCTCGGCCAGCTGCTTGTTCGCGGCCCGAAGCTGCTGCTCGAGCAGCTCTTTTTCCTCGATCAGCGACTGCAGCTGACGAACGACCTGTTCGTAGTTCTGGTTGAGCGCGACCAACGAGCGGTTCGCGTCCTCGACCAGCGCGTCGATGTCGGGCTGCTCGCCCAGGTCGCGATTGAAGGCTGCCGCGCTTTCGGATACCGCGGCGGGCAACTCCTGAAGGATCCGTTCCGCGGCCTCTTCGGAGATGCCGACGCTTTCCGCCGACGCTACGGCCGCTCGTTTGCTCGCGACGAGGTCGCCGCCCTCGAACACCCCCGCGAATCGTTCCGCGAGCCAGCACGCGCGCGCAAGCGGCTGCTCGGGGGGCTGCTCGTCGTGGTGGTGCGCGATCGCATCGATGGTCACCTCGGGCAGCGCGTAGTCCTTGACCAGCATCGCACCGCGGGCGGGATGGGGACTACGTCCCGCGGCGCGTTCAATCACCGGGCGATGGGCAGCGGGACGCTCTGCGACACTCGTCACCCAATCCAAGTCGTCGTTGGCCGACGACAGCAGACCGATCTCCAGCAGCAGTCCGGCAGTGAAGTACTCGTCGGCCTGCCGCACCCCTTGTTCTCTGCCGATCGCTCGGGCCGCCAGCGCCCGCCGGATCGAGTTCGCCAGCAGCAGATTGCCGCCTTCGGTCGGCGGCGCCATGTCCGACACGACCAGGCTCAGCGCGAGGTTTCGCAGGCCCTTCGTGCCCAGCAAGCCCACGGCGCGCTGAACGTCGCGCACCTCGTGGTTGAGCATGAACGCCGCGCTGTTGACCAACGCGATGACACGAAGGCTCAAGGCGGGGTCGGCCGTGACCGCAGCCCCGAGGTCGGCCACGCTGGTCTCGGGGTCCAGCGCGAGCTTGACCACCTGCATGGCCGCGACCGAAATGGGACGGGATTCTTGTTTTTTGGCGCGGCGAGACGGCATCGGAACTAGCCGCAATATCGGCGCTCCGATCAACGTTCTTGAGTTGGCCGGCGGCCCAGAAGGAGCCAGAAACGGGAAGATCAGGCTTTGATGCGTTCCATCTTGGGATCGTACATCGGACGGAGCGACACCACCGCCGGGATCCGTCGCCCGGCCACGTCCACTTCCCAGCTTCCCTCGTCGAGCCACGCCTTCTTGATCGGCTCGGCGTTCTCGACCATCGCGAGGCCCACCGCGCCTCCGAGCGTGAACCCATAAGAGGCCGCCCGGATGTACCCGACGGGCACGCCATCGCGAAGCACGATCTCCGCGTGAAACATCATCGGCTCGGGATCCTTCAGCAGCACCTGCACGAGGCGGCGCTTGAGACCGCCCTCGGCCTTCTTGGCGGCGACGGCGTCGCGCCCGATGAATCCACCGGGCTTGTCCAGCGCGACGGCAAAGCTCAGGCCGGCCTCGAGCGGAGAGTCGGTGTTGTCGATGTCATGGCCGTAGTCGCGGTACGCCTTTTCCATGCGTAGGCTCGACAGCGCTTTGAGGCCCGCGTGCACCACTCCGAGCGGCTCACCTGCCTCTACGAGACGTTCGTACACGTGCACCGCCTGCTCGGTCGGGATGTACAGCTCGTAGCCGAGCTCGCCCAGGTAAGTGATCCGCACGCACAGGACCCGGGCCAGGCCGATGTCGATCTCTTGGGCGCAGCGAAACGGAAATGCCTCGTTGCTCAGGTCGGCGTTGGTGATCGCCTGCAGCAGCTCGCGGGAGCGTGGACCCTGCACGTTCATCTGTGCGTAGGCACCGGTGACGTCCGTGGCGAATGCGTGCGCGTCGTCGGGGATGTTGCGCTGTAGCCAGGTCAGCGCGTGCCGATGAGCCGTGTCGGAGGCAACGACCCAGAAGCGATCGTCGTCGAGCTTGGTGACGGTGAGATCGGCCTCGATGGTGCCTCCCTCGTTGAGCCACTGCGTGTACGTGATGAGTCCGGCTTGCTCGGCGACCCGGTTGGCGGAGATGCGCTCGAGCACTCGCCCTGCGTCGCGCCCCTGCACGGAGTATTTGGCCATGAACGACATGTCCATGAGGATCACGCCCTCGCGACAGGCCTCGTGCTCGGCCTGCCAGTAGGGAAACCAGTTCTGCCGGCCCCAGGAAAGCGCTTCGACCACCGGTTCCTTGCCGGGCGGCGCATACCAGTCGGGGCTCTCCCAGCCGCTCACGTCGCGAAAGTGGGCGCGCTGGGCCGCAAGGCGATCGTGAAACGCCGAACGCTTGGCATCTCGCGCGGTCGTCATCGCACGCGTGGGGTAGTGCGCTTGGTAGACCAGCCCGAGCGACTCCACGGTCCGCAGACGCCGGTACTCCGGGTTGCGCTGGTATGGATGCAGCCGGTCGATGTTCATCCCGGTGACGTCGACGTCGGGCGAGCCGTTGAGGATCCAGTGCGCAACGACGCGGCCGATGCCACCACCGGTGATGATGCCGATCGAGTTGAGCCCAGCGGCGACGAAGTAATTCTTCAGCTCGGGCGCTTCACCGACGATCGGCGAGAGGTCCGGCGTGAAGCTCTCCGGCCCGCAGAAGAACTTCTTGACCCCGGTATCCATCGAGATCGGCACCCGGGACATCGCCTTTTCGACGTACGGCATCATGCGATCCCAGTCGGGCGCGAGCTCGCCGAACGAGAAGTCCCCGGGAATGCCCTCGATCTTCCACGGGGCGCACTCCGGCTCGAACAGTCCGATCATCAGACCGCCGACCTCCTCGCGGTAGTACCCGTAGGAGGCAGGGTCCTCGATCACCGGCCACGACGAGTCCAGCCCCTCGATCTCGTCCGTGATCAGGTAGTAGTGCTCGGCAGCTTGGTTGGGAATGTTGACGCCCGCGAGCTCGCCGAACTGGCGCGCCCACATGCCGGCGCAGTTGACCACGTACTCGGCTTCGATCGGGCCCTGGTCGGTCGTGACCCCGGTGACGCGACCGTTCTTCTTCGTGACTCCGGTGACGGTGACGCCCTCGATCAGCTTGGCGCCCTGCATGCGTGCGCCCTTGGCCAACGCCATCGTGCAGTCGACGGGGTTCGCGCGTCCGTCCTCCTTGACGTAGAAGCCGGCGCGCACGTCGTCGATCTTGGCGAGCGGGAAGAGGTCGCCGACCTCTTTGGGACTCAGCTCGTGAACGTCGACCCCGCAGTGGCGATTGAAGGCCGAGACCCGCCGGTACTCCTCGACGCGGTCGTCGTCGCAGGCCAGCTCGATGAACCCGACGTCCTTGAAGCCCGTCGACAGGCCGGTTTCTTCCTCAAGCGTGGTGTACAGATCCCGCGTGTAGATCCGCATCTCCGTCGAGGTCTCCGACAGCGAGCCAAACGTCACCACGAGGCCCGCGGCATGCCATGTGGTGCCTGCGGTGAGGCGACTGCGTTCGAGCAGCACCACGTCCTTTTCGCCCATGTGTGCGAGGTGGTACGCGACGGAGCATCCGATGATGCCGCCACCCACGATGACCACACGTGCGCGCTCGGGAACGACGGGTGTACTCATGGCCGGCGAAGCATACTTGACCCGCCCGAGAAACCGCCCGTAGGGTCTGCCGCGAGGAGACTCTCGTGGCGGACGAGCTCATCTTCCTGAACTCCCACCGGGCAAAGTCCGGGCTGGCGGATGGGCACGAGTTGCACCGAGACTACGTGCTGCTGGCCAAGTTCTTCGGCTGCGGGCCGATCGACCGCACCGAGACGCTCGAGATCGGTGCTCCTTACGCGGTGACGCAGCCGATTCCGGCGGACCGGACCGAAGACAGCTTCGCGGGCGTCTGCCGAGCGGTCGCGCGCGACATCGCGGAGGAAGCGGCCGCAGGCGATCTGCCCATCCAGATCGCGTGGTCGGGGGGCATCGACTCCACGGTGGCGTTGATCTCGATCGCGGATGCGCTGCGCGAGCGCGGCGAGCTGTCGCGGCTGCACGTGCTCGTGTCGATCAACTCGATGACCGAGTACCCGCGCTTCTACGAGGAGCACGTGATCGACGTGCTGCAGACACGGCCGCTGGGCGGTCCTCTGCCCGACGCGCTGCGCGAAGACACGATCACGGTCACCGGCGAGCACGGTGATCAGCTCTTCGGCAGTGACCACCTCGTCTCGCTGGTCAAAGGCGGGCTGGCGCAGCTGCCGTGGCGCCACGTCGTGCCGTCGTACATCGCGAGCAAGCTCGGCAAGGAAGAGCGTGTCAACCGAGTGATGCGGTTTCTCGAGCCGCAGATCGCCGCCGCTCCGGTGCCGATCGAGACCGCGTTCGACTACATCTGGTGGTGCAACTTCTCGCTCAAGTGGCAGCAGGTCAGCCTGCGCGTGCCCGCGTTTCGCCGTGGCAACGTCAAGACTCTGGTCGAGCGGACCAAGCACTTCTTCGGCGACGAGCGCTTTCAAGTCTGGTCGCTGTCCAATCCGCAGGTCCGCAAGGTCACCGACTGGCGGGCGTACAAGCTCGAAGCCAAGAAGGTCATCCTCGATGCGACGGGGGACTTCGACTACTTCACGAGCAAGGAAAAGGCACCCTCGCTCAAGCATGTGCTGATCGATCGCGTCAAGCAGGGCAACACGCGCTATCGGGTTCACATGGGCAAGGACTTCGAAGTCCACGTCGAGGAATTCGAGAAGGTTCAATGACCCGCGTGATCGAAAGCCCCACGCGCTTCGTGGTCGAGGACTACGACCCGGACCTGTGCATCGACTTTCGCAAGCCCGCCGCCGCGACCGACCTGGACGAGGTGCGCGAGTCGGCGGACGTCGAAGCGTGGAGGGAGCTGCCGCTGCCGGATCTGCTTCGCGAGGCGGATCGACTGTGCCTGGCGGCGGGCGTCAGCGAAGAGGAGGGCGACTTCATCCAGGGCGTGCAAGCGCTTTGTCCGGGCGCGGACCTGGAGCGCGCGCTGGCGGTGGCCGCCGCCGAGATCGCCGATGTCGATGCGGGGGCGACCCCGTTCGAGCAGGTCCAGGCGCTACTGTCCGCAACGGGCGTGCTGTCTCGCCCACCGCATTTTCCGGTGACCGTCGCGTGCCACCGCCCCCGCGGGCGCACGGTGCTCGAGGGCGACGCGACGCACTTCGGCTACGTCCTCGAGGGCGGCAACGCCGAGCTGCACCTGGCGGACGGGCGCCGGTTCCCGCTGTACGAGCGCTCGTATTTCTGTGTGCCTGGGGCGGCGACGCTCGAAGGGGATGCGCGCATCGAAGTGGTCACACGGCACCGCTTCCTCGGCTTGCTCGCGATCGGAGGTCGCGTGGAGCCTTGGGGTCGACTGGAGTACATCGACGGTTGCACCGACACGTGCATCGTCCAGCCGCCGCGCTTCGGCGACCCGTGCTTCAACGCGCTGTACTTTCCTCCGCGTACCGAACAGACACTGCACGTGCATCCGTCGCTCCGTGCCGGCGTGGTCGTGGCGGGGGAGGGGGTCTGCAAGACTCCGACGGGAGACCACGCGTTGTGGCCCGGCCGCATCTTCTTTCTGCCGCCCGAGACCTGGCATGCGTTTCACACCGGACCGGGTGACGAGGGCAAGGCGGCGCTGACCGTGGTGGCGTTTCACCCGGACAGCGACTTTGGGCCCTCGGATACCGACCATCCGATGCTCAACCGGACCTACTTCCGATACCTGCATCGGCTGCGCTCGGCCCAGCGGCACTCCTGAGGTCATGCGCCGGTTCTTGGTGACCTCGCCCGGGTACACCGCGACCAAGTGGCTGGCCTGGGCGCTCGACCAAGCACCGGGCGTGCTGTGCAACCACTCGGCCGGCCACGATGCCAGCGATGCCGAGGCCTACGATCTCGAGACGCTGGCGCAGCTGGCCGGGGAAAAACACGGCCCGCGCGACGAAGAGCCGGTGCCGCTGTTCCTCGAGGCGCTGGAGCGCCGTGGTCGCGAGCTTGGCGCTACGGCCGTCGGCAATGTGCATCGGTACTCGCTGACGGCCCTGCGCAAGAACGAGGCGCGGTTTGGCCTTCGTCACGGCGCGACGGTGGTCAACGTGGTTCGCCACCCCGTGCCGTGGCTCGAGTCCGGAGCGGCCCAGCTGGGCCGGATGATGCCGGTTTCGGATGTGGTACGTCGCCGACTGCAGCGCCACTCGAGACGATTCGCGGCGCGGTACCACGACCTTCGGATACCGCGCGATCCGTGGCCGGCCGATCTCGCCTTCTGCTACCTGTGCGGACGGCTTCGGCGGTTGGTCGCCGAGGCCGCCGATGGTGCTCGGCACGTCCGGATGGAGGACCTCACCAGCGAGGGCGCGTTGCTGGCGGATGTCTTTCGCGAGCTCACTGGTCGCACCGCCGAGTCGAGCTGGTTGGAGCGCGTGCAGGAGCGGGGTCGAGTCCATCGGCATCGCGCGGTCGTTCGGAGTCCCGCCGAGCAGCTCGCGGCATGGGAGCCGTGGAAGCAGCGCGTGTTCGAGGACTGGGCAAGGCAGACCGACCTCGCCGGGGTGTACGCGGAGCTCGGGTACTCGGTAGCGCTGCCGAAGTCGAGGCCGCGGCCGGTGACGAGACCCTCGGTGGTGCCTCCGTGCGGGACATCGACGATCGAGCGTGCGATGTCCACCGGGCTGCGTCGGATTCCCGCCGCGCCCATTCGCTGGACGCGACTGCTCGAGCCACGCCTACGCCGGGTGCTCGACGAGGTCACTCGGCGACTCGAGTCTCGCGGACTGCCACGTCTGGCCGGGCGACAACGCTGGGCGCCGATGAGTCCCGGGCTCGCGGGCGGGGTCTCTCCGCAGCTCGGCGCCTGCGGCGACCACGAGGGCTGGCGCGTTTCGGCGGCACACCCGGTCACGCACGATCGGTCCCCGGCCGTGCACTGCCAGCACCGGGCCAGCGGGGTCCAGCACGTGCTCTCGTACAAGGGGGCCGGCCTACGGTCGCCTGATGATTCGTTCGTCGTGCGCGGCGCTCGTTCGCCGCGCTACGGCGAGGCGCTCGAGCGCGGCGTTCGCAAGCCGATCGATGTGCTGTTCGACCGGCCGCCGGGTGACTGGCGTTCGCATGAGCTCGTCGGCGGGGCACGACTCATCGCAGCGCTCTTCGAAGCGCGCTATGCCCTGGGCTGGCACGCGCTGTTGCTTGCGCACGACGGCGAGCCGGCGGCGACCTGTGTCCCGCTTCGCATGTGGCGGCCTCGGGCCATCGAGGTCGTCGTTGGGGAGAGCCGGCGCCTCGTCTCGCTGTGGGCATCGGTGACCGACCCCGAGCTCGTCGTTCGAGCGCAGTATGACCAAGTCGCCCGCGATGTTTTCCCGGGTCTCGAGTCCCTGCCGATTCCGCGGGCCGTGATCGGTCGACTGTTCGTGCTGCGCAAGGCGCCGGTCATCTACGAGCACGCCACCCGGGCCAAGCTCCGCGTCGGTCATCTGTGGACGCAGCTCAACGACGAGGAGGCACTGCAGGCCCGTGCACGCGAGACTGAGACCACGGTCACCGACGTGATCGCGGCCTGGCTCGACGAGGTGTTCGCGAGCAACGGCAAGCCTTGGCGCCGTCCGCCCATGGATGCCGCGACGCCCTTCGAATTCGTTGCGAGTGCCTACCGCCACAATCGCAAGGCGGCGGACGTGCTCTTGTCCGAGGTCGGACACACCGCGGGAAGAACTCTCGGGGCGTTGCACGGATCGGGCGGCCATTGCCTCGGGCGTCGGCTCAAGATCCGCACGCCCGAAGGGCACGAGCGCTTCGACGCGAGCGGGCTCCCGCTTCGGGCCGGCGCACCCGGTGGTGGCTGCTGCGCTCCCAGAAACGTCACCGTCGCTGGGGAGCTCGTCGACACGACACACGTCTTCAATCCACGCTTCGATCCCGTCTCGCGCCTCGCCGCGGTTGGATCGCGCTACTACGAGGAGCTCGCCTGGGCCGACCCGAGCCAGGCGCGGCGGTTTCAGCGGGCCGATCTTCGTCTCGCCGAGCTGTCGATGGCCATGCTCGACGCCGTGGTCATCGGAGACCGCACCCTCGTTCCGGAGGGCTTTGACCGTCTCCAAACACTACGCCATCGTCGCCGTCGGCTCGAGGATCACGTACGCGGCGATCCGAGCGATGAGGTCCTGCGAAGGGAGCTCGCCGAGGTCGAGTGCGAGGCGACCGAGCTCCGCAAACGGTTGCCCGACGCGGGCGGCTCAGTGTGTCGCTCGGCCTTTCGTGAGGCCTATGAGGAACACCGCCGCCGCGCGTCGGACCAAAATCAGCTCGGCACGTAGACGGTGGCGTGCACGTAGTCAGTGCCGCAGGCGAATCGGACGACGCACTGGTTGCCGGCGTTGGCTTCGGTGCGACGGACTTGCAGACCGAGGATGAGGCCGTCGCGATAGCGGGTGCGCTCCGGCGAGAGGATCACGTCGAAGCCGGGCGAGACGGAGTGGGCGACGATGCCTTGCTCGGAGATGTTGCGCCCGAACAGGCGGGCGAGGGTGCGGCCGTCGGTACGGACGCGGGAGATGAAGCTCGCAGCGCGAAGGGAAGGGGGGCGAGCGGGGGAGCAGTTGGCGGAGGGCTCTTCGACGGTCGTGAGGACGGGGTACTCGGCGGTGGCAAATCGGGGCTGGGAGGCGTTTTGCACGGGCACAGGGCCCTAGCAAAGACGTGCCCAGACGCACGCATTCCCAGCGATGGCGCGATTTCAGGGTGTTAGGTCGCAACCACGGTGCGCGCGGGTGGGACCTTCCCGCAGGCAGCTCGGGTTGGACTGGCGGCAACTACCGCAGCCAGTAGGTGCTCGACCCACGTCGAACGAGCGCCAGCGCGAGCAGGAAGAGCATCCACGGCGCCGGCCCGCCCGTGCTCACCGAGCAGGACAGGGACTCTTCGTAGCGGTCGTTGCGCTCTCCGAGGGCGTCCACGGCGAGCGGGTCCACGTCCACCCCGATGCGGACGAGTGGCGTCGTCGACTCGTTGCCGGAGGAGTCGCGGGCGATGACGTACAGCTCGTGCACGCCGAACTGGACCGAGTCGAGGGTCCACGCGAACGGTTGAGCCGAGGTCGGGGGTCCGATCTCCTCGCCGTCAACGACGAGGATGAGCGCGCCAAGGCTTGCGAGCGACGACACCGACAGCTCGACCGTCACGTTGGTGCCGGCCGTGAACATCTGGCCGTCGAACGGGGCAGCGATCGTGGCCATCGGCGCCGCGTAGTCCCCACGCGAAGGGCCGAAGATCGCCATGAGCTCGGCGTGCGAGTTCTGCTGACCTTCCGGGCAGAACTCCAGGTGTTGCTCGCCGCAGAACGAAGGGCCGATGAGCGGCGCACACCCGTCCGTGAACGACGGGTCGCCCCCACCGAAGCGCGGGTTCATGATGTCGGCCGCGAAGTCGACGTGCTCGAGGCCGAAGGAGTGCGCCAGCTCTTGGCTGACGGTCGTCGCCTGTGCGTTGGTGTTGTAGCCGTCGTTGGCGGAGTGAAAGGCGAAGGTCACGTTGGAGTGCGTGGTTTCGTCCCAGCAGTCGACCGGTGCGTAGCCGATGATGTTCTCGGTCTCGGGATTGGTGGGAGTCACCACGCTCATCGCGTACTCGCCCGACATGGGGCGCACGTCGGTGAGCATCACGTCGTAGGCGGCCCAGTCCGATCGCAGCGCCTGCATGACGGCGGCGCGGCGGGTCGGGTCCTTGCCGTAGGCCTCGAAGGTTCCTTCGTACAGCCAGCTCGTGTTGGTGGTGGCGTCGTCTTCCGAAAAGCGGTCGGTGCCGGTCAGCTCGGCCCCGTCGAAGTTGACGTAGACCAAGCCCCCCGGCTCGGCCGCCAACGGGCTGGCCATCGTCGTGGCCAGTGTGGCAATGAAAGCAAGCAGCATCCCTCTTCCCCTGCCGTGAAGGAGTGCAGGGGGCGTTCCAGAGTGGACCGGGACGAAATCACTGAAGGTTTTGACCGATCTGCTCTTGGGTGGGAAGCGGCCTTACGGCGTTGATCGGGATAGAGGCCGGTGGCAACCGCAGTAGCCGGGGGCGACTCCCGTCGTGTCCCGGCTACTGTTGCTTGGCTTTTTCGGCGGCGGGCCGGACTTCGTAGACCTGGATCGGCTCGCGTTTGCCCTTGACGGAGATCGGCTCCATCGGCGCGACGACGAGATTTTCCTGGGGCCCGGCGGCATCGACCACGTCCTGCGAGACCACGACCTGACCCGGTGCCGCCGCGGAGCACAGCCGTGCACCGAGATTGACGGCGTCACCGATGACGGTGAAGTCCATTCGGTTGCGGGCCCCCATGGCGCCAAAGACCACTTCGCCCACGTTGATCCCGATGCCGACCTGGAGACACGGCACGCCCGGCGGCATGCTCTCGTTGATCCGCTCGACCGCCGCGATCATCTCCACGGCGCACTGCATCGCGCGCGCTTCCATGTCCTCGCCGTGAAAGTCCGCCATCAGCTCGTCGCCCACGAACTTGTCGATGTCACCCAGGTGCGCCTCGACGACCTGCGCCTGCACATCGAGGTAGCGATTGAGCATGTCGACGACCTCCTCGGGTTCGACCGTCTCGGAGAAGGCAGTGAAGCCCCGGACGTCGGAGAACAGCACCGTGATCCGCTCTCGGCGGCCGCGTCGCGTGATCGCGGACTCGGCGGCATCCACGGTTCCGATCGTCGCCTTGCTGACGAACTTCGACAGCTCGAGCTTCTTCCGGATCTCGCCGATCATGTGGTTGAGGCGCTCGCCCAGCCGTCCGATCTCGTCGAGCGAGCGCACGTTGACGCGGGCGTCGAGCTGGCCGTTGCCCACCCGGTCGGCCACCGAGCCCATCTCGGCGACGGGGCGCACGACGAGCAGGCGCAGCCCGAAGTAGAGCAACAGCAGCGTCAGCAGGATGGTGGCCACCGCAAAGCTGGCCCCGATGACGACGAGGCGCTGACGGCTCTCGGCCGCCTCGGTGGTGTCGATGGTGACCGCAATGGCACCGCGCAGGTCGTTGTCGGTGCCGTGGCACTGCACGCACTCCGGGTCGTTGGTGAGCGGGGCGACAAAGACGAACTGCTCGAGACCGTCTTCGTGGATCAACGCGCTGCCGGCCTGGCCTTCGGCGAGCACGCTCTGCACGGTCGGCGGGGGTTCGGGCTCGGCGAAGGCGTCCCGGAACAGGCGGCCCTCGCCGTCGTGCAAGGTGAGCTTCGAGACCGCGCCGGTCGCCGCGACCTCGTCGAGAAAACGCGCGATCATCCGGCCGAGCCCCGACAGCATCACATGCCGCAGTGACATGTCCGTGGCGGCGACGACGGTCGCGCGCGGGTCGGGCAGGTCCTTGCCCACGCGAGTCACGACGGCGCCTCGCCAGGTGTCGTTCTCGTCGTGGCAGGCGTGGCACTGCGGGTCGTTGGGCAGCGGCAGCACGCGCACGTGCGAGTCCCCGACCGTCACCGTGCGCGACTTGCCGTCGGCGTAGGCGGCCTTGACCTCGGCCGCATCGAGCTCGAGCTCGGAGCCGAACGAGAGGTCGCCTTCCGGATCGAGCACGGAGACCCCCTCGACGCCGGGAAGGTGCTCGGTGAGCTCCGCGAAGTAGTCGTCGAGCAGGTCCTCCTTCTCCGCGGTCATGATCTGCACGAACGCGGACTCGGCGACGCGGTTGAGCACGTCGAGGGTCTCGTCGCCACCGTGCAGGGCGACGCTGGCATCGGCGGTACCGAGGGTGAGCACGCCGCGGAGCTGGCCATCGTCGTGGCACTTTTGGCAGCGCTTCTCGTTCTGAATCGGGAGCGCCTCGGTGCTCGTGTCTGGAGGATGCGGCTGCCCGTCGCCCAGGACGTCACGAACGTGAACCGGAAGGTCGGCGCTGGCGGGAGCCGGCGCGTGGGCGCCGAAGACCTCCTCGCCGTTGGGCGCGTAGATTCGAACCTCGGCCGTCGATAGCCGCTCCCGGGCGTCGCGAACCATCGTGCGCGCGGTGATGCCGTTGCCCGAGAGCATCGCCGTTCGCACCCCCGCGCTGAGGCCCTGCGCGACGTTCTCCGCCGCCCCTCGCCCGTTGCGCTCCATCTCCGCCAGCTGAACGCTCGCGTTGATGGCCGCCGGGACCGCGAACCCGAGCCCGAGCGTCGCGACGAGCACGATCGCGATCTTCACCACCAGGTGCCGCCGCACGAGCGTCCACATGACCGACGGAATCCTACGATGAAGGCTCCAGTGGCACATCGGAAAAGTCACCGCGCAGGCCCAAGATGCGCGGTACCGATGGCCAGCGGAATTGTTCGGGAACGGTTTGGGTGGCCGGGACGACAGTCTCCCGCGATGGCTCAGCACACCCTACTTGCCGTTCTCGTTGCATTGTTTGCTGCTCCTACGCCGACCAAGCTTCCTACGAAGAAGCTGCCCACTGCGATCGGCCAGACGTTCGCGCCGATCAAGGTATCCAATCAGCTGCTCAGTAGCGCGACGCTGCTCGATACCGCGAAGGCCCAGGGAGTGACCCCGACGCAGCCGACGCCGAACACGCTCGGGGTGCTTTCGGCCGCCGCGCCGCTCTCCAACTCCGGGTGGATCAACGCGGTGTGTGTGGCGGATGCCGTCGCCGGCGGAGGGGGCGCCTATCGCTTCACGCGGGACATGAACCGCTGGTGTCGCGAGCAGGGTCGTACCCCGGGACTGACGGTTATGGTGCCGGTGACGCAGGGCAAGGCCTACGCCGTCGAGTGTTCGGGTTCCGACGCCCAGTGGAAGATCACGCGTGGCAGCGGGTCGGGCCAGCAGTCCCTACAGATGAAGGGCGCCAATCCGATGTTCGCGTTCGTCGCGACGGCCTCCACGACGGAGCGATTTCACTTCGACCAGGTCGAAGACAAGTTCAAGGTGCAGCAGGAGGTCGCTCGCTGCCGCGTGTCGGCGCTGTGACGCTGCTCAGAGAATGGCAGCCAGGCCGGCGACCGAGCGCTCGAGCGTGGGGTCGTCGGTGGCGAGCTCCGGCGCCAGCTCGATGAGTCGCTCTTTGAGGGCGGCCCGGGCCCGGTGCAGGCGCGTGCGTACGGTGGTTGGCGAAATCTCGAGCACCGCGGCGAGCTCCGGACCCCGTAGCTGCTCCCAGTAGTACAGCTCCAGCGTGATCTGGAAGTCGACCGGGATCGAGCGCATCGCTTCCGCGAGCAGGATGTGGTGCTCGTTCGCGGCGGCGGCGAAGCTCGGCGTGAGGCCGGCGTCGCGGATCGAGCTCATCGTGAGGTCGGGGGCTTCGCGCTGAGCAAGCCGCCCCTTGGTGCGAATGTGGTCGGCGAGGCGACGACGCGCGACCACGAACAAGAACGTTCGAAAGCTCGCCTCCTGACGAAAACCATCGAGCGACTCGAGGCACGACGTCAGCGTCCGCTGCATCAGGTCCTCGACGTCGGTCATCGCGACCTTGTTGCGAAAGAACCGTCGCAGGGCATCGAAGTGCCGGTCGAAGAGGTCGTTGCCGGCGGTCTTGTCCCCGGCACGCCAGCGCGCGAGCAGCTCGGCGTCGTCCATCGCGGACCGAGTATGGCACGGCGGACCGCCCCCGGGGCGGTGACCCGGGAACGGTTCGGGCCGTCCCCACGACAACCGCTCTCGATGGCCGATTTCGACTACTGGGAGCTCGTGGAGGATTTCCACCTCCGCTTTACCAAGTCCGCGGACGACAGCTACGCAAGTGTTCGCGCGAGCGTGATCGAGTCGCTCGGGGAGCACATGGAGCTCGAGCTCGACACGCTCGAGGACGACGCCCTCGAGGGCGGGACGCACACCTTGATCTTCTGGCTCGCCGACGAGCAGCAGTCCTTCAGCGCCTACGCGATCCCGAACGAGGCCATCGACGACGTGATGCGGGCGGACCTCGAGCGGCTCCCCGGGAGCTTCGGTCGGCGTAGCGATTTCGTGCCAGACCAGGGCGGCAAGGACATCGTCGCTGCGGTGCGCTGGATGGCGGCACTCGGAACCGAGGGGTACCTGACCGACGCGTTCATCGATCGCGTGGCCCGTCCGTGGCTCGAGGGCATCGCGCCCGATATTCGTCCCACCGAGGACGAGCTGCGAACGCGCCACCAGTCCATGCAGAAGTACGATGTTTGGAGCATGGACCCGGATCAGGTCTTCGTCGCGCTCGACGGCGGACTCGACCGCCGCTTCGATCGCGTGTGGACGGTACAGCGCGGAACCTAGCAGCGTTTTCGGCTCGGTCCCGTCGACGAGTCGATCTGGTAGCGTCGCGGTCGTGGCGACCGGCTATCAACCGAGACCTCCCAGGTTCGACTTCGAGACCCCCGCAGGCGGATGGCTGTATTCGGTGGGCCTTTCAAACAGCTATCCGGATATGGCGCTGTCGATCGCGGTTTTTGGGACGACGAGCAACGCGACCCTGGTCGTCGAAGCGGTCGATCCCAGCTGGCCGAGACCCACCGGGGCGAACGAGTTCGAGCTGCTCGAATCACTTCGCGACTCACCGGCCCCACTTCACGCCGAGCGGGTGGAGCTCGCGTCGTCGATTCCTCCCTTGCTCGAGTCGATGCGCGCGTTGGAGCCCGAGTTCCTCGAGAGCGCAACCGGTGGAGGGTTCGGTGGGTGGACCGCTCGCTGCATCGTCGCGCCCCCCGGAAAGCGGCGGCATGACTTCGAGGTCTGGTCTCCCAATACGACGGGACACGATCGACACCACGCGTTTGTCTGTCGCCTGTTGAAGCTCGCGAAGACGGCCTCTCACCGGCCACCCACACACGCCGCTCTGGCAAAGTGGGACAAGCTTCTCTGAGGTCGTTCAGCGGCACAGGCCGAGGCTGTTGCCGAGGTCCGCATCGACGGCAGGCTCGGCGTCGGGAGCGAGCGCAGTCACAGTTAACGAGACGTTGCCGATGTCGAGTGTCGTGTCCGGCATCCCGACGTCGACGGGCTGAACCGCGAACGAATCGGTCGACGGTTCAGGGCAAGCGCTATCGATGCCTCCGAGACTGTCGGTGTACAGAACGCCGGCCTCGTTGGTCGTGTCGGCCCCGCCTGCTTCGAGGTCGTGAAACGCAGCCGCGATCCCGCCGTCGGCTCGGATTGCAGCTGCACCCGTGACCATTCGCTGGTTGCGTGGCGCCTCGTAGACGTGCTGCCAGTCGACGAAGATCTCGGCGGCAGAGCCACCTTCCGGATCGAGGCGCGCGAGCCAGACGTCTTCTCCATCGCCGCCAGCCTGGCCTGCGACGACGAACCGTCCGTCGTCGAGCGGAAGGAGCTCGCGAAGCACGTCGTAGCCCGGGCCGCCTAGCGTCGAGATGGTCACCATCGGATCTGCGCTGGGATCGAACACGCCCACGTATCCGTCGGCCGATCCCGCGCCCCACGAGCTGGTCTCGCCAGCGACGAGGTAGCGTCCATCCGACAGCGGCGCGACGCCGCGCATCACGTCTGCGCCACCCGCCCCGAACGCCGCGCTGAACACGAGGGCTCCGCCAGCGTTGTACTTGGCGATCAGGCTGTTGGAGCTCTCCCCTGCGAGGCCGACGTCACCGACGACGAGCAGCCCACCGTCGTCGTCTTCGACCACGCTGTAGAGCTGGTCTCGGCCTGGTCCTCCCAATCCCACGGACCACTGGGGCTGGAGGGAAGCGTCGAGGACGAGCAGCATCCCGTCCCGGTCGCCGTAGCCGGTCTGGTCGGTGTAGCCAGCGATGGCGATGCCGCCCCCCGAAAGCGCGATCGCATCCCACGCGTGCTCCTCCGAGCCCGCGTCTCCGATGATCGTGCTGCCTCCGTAGGTTCCGTCCAGCTCGAACGTCGAGATGAGAGTCTCGTTGTTGTTGCCGAGTCCGCCGTCGCGGCGCGTCAGGCCAACCCCGTATACGGTCGTTCCGTCGACGATAACGGAGAAGAACTGCTCGTTGGTCGGTGTGTTGGTCCGGCGCGCCCAGACGACTTCGCCGGCGTCGTCGATGTGCGCGAGCGTGGCCTCTCGATTGTCGCCCGGCAGCATCAGTGTGCCCGCGATCACAACGCCACCATCCGGGTGCGCGGCGGTGTCGTAGATCGTGAAGCTATCGAGCGATGCTTGCCGGAACGCTCCGGAGGCACCGACGGGCATTTCCACGCTTTCGCCGGTACTGGTGCCGTCCGAGCTGCCGTCGTCGTCGTCGTCGTCGTCGTCGTCCCCGCTCGTGTCCCCCATCGCCGCGGTCGTACCGTCTGTTGCGTCAACAGAGCCCGTGGACGCCGGTGTCTCGTCGCTGGTCGAATCATCCGAAGCGGTCGATGTGGCTTCGCTTGGGCCTGTGGTCCCCGATTCCTGTCCATCACCGCCCCCATCGTCACCGCACCCGACAAGGAGAACGACGGCAAGAGCCTCGACACGCATCACCCTCATGATCGTCGTAGTGCGGCTCGTGCCGTTTCGGTGCGCAACACCGTCACGATTTTCGGCAGTCGATCACAATGGGGGCTACGCTCTACACCTCGTCATGGTCCTGAATGAGCGTCACCTGTGGATCGTTGTCCTTACTGTAGTCGCTTGGCCCCGCCCGGCCGCTGCTGCGCCGGCGGTCGTCTACGTCCCGGCCGAAGCGGAGACGCTGGTGCCGGTCGCCACGTGCCCGGTGCCCCAGGGAGGGCAACCGAACTCGGCGCTCAACTGTAGCTCCGTGCCCGAGGAGGTCGAGGTCTCGCCGTACGAAGGTGACCTCGATGCTCTGCTCGCGGGGCTCGAGAACGCGCTCGAGCCCTACGATGTCTACGTCACGACCGAGCGTCCGCCCGACTACCTGCCGTTCACCATGTTGATGGTGCCCGGAACCGACGAGCCGGAGAGCAACAGCTTCACGTGCACGACGGCCCCGGTGCAGTGCGGAGCGCTCAAGCGCAACGGGATCGGAATCGCCTGGGGAAACACCGAGAACTGCATGGACTCCGACCCGGTCCACGCGGCGCTCTACGCCTTTGGGCGGCTCTCTGGTCTCGAAGGGATCGGCGACCCGACCGATCCGATGGGTTACCCGCCGGACTACACGATGCCGGCGTCGACGTACCAGGACGCGTGCTCCGACATCGCGCAGCAGATCGGTTTCGACGATCAGGACAACCAGATTCTCCTGCCGCTCGAGTGCACTTCGCTGGACCACGTCGAGTGCCCGGTCGACGACCAGCAGAACAGCCACGGCGATCTACTCGAGGCCTACGGCCCGCGCACGATGGACGTCGACCCGCCGGTGCTCTCGAACATCACGCCCTTCGACGGCGAGGTGGTGCGCGACCTCAATCTCGACGTGGACATCGCGGATGCCGATCCCTTTGTTGGTGGTCGCTGGACCGTGTCGTCGCCCGCTCTGCAGGGCGCGTTCCCGGAGGGGGTCTTTCAGATCTGTACGAACAGGGTGTGCGACGCGGGGTTCGATGGCACCCCGCTCAAGGCAACCGACAGTGACTGGTCCGTGCAGCTCGTGTCGGTGCCGTTCGGTGAGTACGACATCACGTTCGAAGCCTCGGACTTCCACGGCAACGAGACCGTGTTCTCGTTCTCGGTCACCGTGGGGGAAGGCGGAAGCGGAAGCACCTCGGGCGACGATGTTGGATCCTCGGACGAAGGCCCGCTCGACGCGGAAGGCGAAGGCGACGCGGAGGGCGAAGGCGATGCGGAAGGCGAAGGCGGACTCGACGGCACGACCGGCGGCGCGGCGACGACCGGTACAGTACCGCCCGCGACCACTGGGCCCCTCGAGCCACCCGATCGTGACACCGACGGCGACACGACCAGCGGGCTGATCGGCAACCCGCTGGCGTGCGACTGCCGAACGGGCGGGCGTTCGTGGACCGGCGCGTGGCTGCTGGGCTTGCTGGTGTTGGTTCGGCGTCGTCGGCGTTAGCCGCTGGACTCGGACTCGGTGTCGGAGCCGACGTCGCACGTGCTCGGGGAGCTGCCGCCGACCAGCTGGGTGACGAGGCACTCGGCGGTCTCGGTGGGAATGCGCTCGGCGAGGACGCCCTGGGCGCATGACGGGAACTGAGGCAGGCACGTCAGGCCCCCGGACGCGCACTTGTCGGTCAGCTCGGTGAGCAAGTCATCGCCCAGTGGATCGATGAGCGCGCCCGCCAACGCGAGCTCGGAGTCGTCGTCGGCGAAGAGCTTGTCTTTGCAGCCGGACACTCCGAAGGCGCAGTTGTCACACAGGGCGGTCGCAAAGGCCTCGTGCGCGGTGGAACGAGTGACGGCCGCACGGGAGGAGCCGAGGCACGAACCAATGCTTTCGCCTCCATCGATGCAGACGGCAGTCGCATCCAGGTAGGCGTCGTTGAACAGCCCGGCGAGTTGGCCGCAGTCGGACACCATCGCCGTCTCGCACTCCGATGGGGCCGCGCAGCTGCCGATCTGGTTCGCGACGGCTTGGCAAAAACGGTCGCCTGCGCTGAGGGCTCCGTCGTCGCGGTCACAACCGCCCGACGACGCTCCGATGACGAGGGAAATGGCTAGGAAAGCTGTCTTGCTCATTCAACGGGAGCAGAGCCGAGCGGCCGAGCAAGTCGCGTCGTCTCGGCGAGCGTCCGTCGCCTCTGTGCGCTCGATCGCACCGGTGCCCGTTTCGTTAAACCGAGCGCCCTCCGTCACCACCCAAGGGGGCCTTGGGACAAATAGGAGACTGGGCTTAAACCGAACGGCGGCTCGCGCCACACCACGGTCGTGCTCGCGCGCCGTTCGTTCGTCCTGTCCTTCGTGTCGATGATGGCCGTGGCCGGGTGCAGCGCCGAGTCCGAGGTCGAACCGCGTTCGCGCGTACACCCATGGCTGCTCCCGGGCGGACCCGCTCAGATCCCGGCACCCGTGGAGGCCACCTGCGAGGTCTCGGTCGACGGCGTGGGCGTGCTCGACATGGAGACCGAGTACCTGCCCAACGTCGTGTTCTGTGAAAACGGGCTGGCCGATCTCGAGGCGCTCAAGGTGCAGGCCATCGCCGCGCGCTCGGCCGCGTACCACACCATCGCGACGCATGGTTCGATCTGCAACTCGCAGGACTGCCAGGTCTACAGTTGCGACTACGGTGAGCCGTCAGCGATCCACTACCAGGCGGTCGAAGAGACGTCGGGGATGATCCTCGCCTACGACGATCTGCTCACCTATGGCTTCTACGTTGCCGGCGATCCCGACCCCAACTCCGCCACCTGCGTGGGGGCGCCGGGCTCGGCCGACACCGAGCACTACGTGACCTACAACGACGGCCTCGAGTCGACGGCAGTCGAGCAGACATCGCTCGGCTTCATCTTTCCGGTGGGCGACCCCGGCTACGGCACCAACCGAGGTTGCATGGCGCAGGTCGGTTCCCAATGCCTCGAAGAAGAGCTCGGCTACGACTACGTGGACATTCTGCGCTTCTACTACGGGTCGGACATCGAGATCGTGACCACGCAGGGAGCATGCGTCCTCGATCCCGATCCCACCGGCGGCGACTCGTCGGGCGGCGACGACGGTCCGGCGGACACCGGGGCGGATACGGGCGGCGACGAGTCCGGCGATCTGGATGACACGGGCGACGACGGCGGAGACGACACCGGCGACGACGCCGGTGCGGGCGATGACGACGCCGTGGGTGACGATGACGATGCCGAGGGCACGGATGGAATGGGCCAGACGTCGGTCGATCCGGCGCTCCCGCCCACCGCTGGTTTCGACGAGGGCGACGAAGACACCGGCTGCGCGTGCCGGGCGGATCGTCCGACCAACGCATCATGGCTCTGGCTCGGGTTGCTTCCGCTGGTTGTCCGACGTCGTTGCGCTTCCTAGAGCATCGGCCGTCGCTTGTGCCGCGGCGCACAACCGAGCGATGGGGTCGCGCGTTCATCGACGCATGGCTCGACACTACGCTCCGATCGCGGTCCTCCTGGTCGCCGCGTGCGGACACGAGGATGCACCGGCTCCGACGACCCCCGAGTCCGCTGCGGTCGTTGCAGCCCCGGCAGCCCCGGAGACCCCTCAACCCCCAGCCAACGCAGCGCCCGAGCTGCCGCCCGCGCCTCGTGAAAGCCTCGCCCACCCGGCAAGCGCATCGTGTCGACCCAAGCCACCCCATCGCGGAGCGGAGATGGACGTCCCGGTGGAACCCGCCGGACAGGACGCCATCGATGACGCCATCGCGCTCGCCGAGGCCACACTGGGACCAAACGGGTTCACCGTCGTCGCGGCGGACTGCCGCTGGTGGCGGAACGGACTGAAAGGCTGTCGATATCCCGACCGCCGGATCAGCACCAAGGCCCTGATCTACGGACCCCGCGTCGTCCTCGAAGCGGACGGCCGCTACGTCTACGTGCACGGCGGGACGCTGTGCGACGACCCTGTGTCTCCGCATCGAGACGATCCCGAGCGCGGGTCCTGAGGGACGTCGGGTCACGCACGGGCCGGTTGCTAGGGGAGACGTGGTTGCAGGGGCTATGTTTGGTTGGTGTTCTGCGGCGATCTGAGCCCGTACCAATACACGATCCCAACCGGCCTTCCGGGGGTGTTTAGCGTGGGGTGGCTGGACGCAGCGCAGCCGTTCGCAAGAGGGGCCGTAGAGGACGACTTGGTCTCGCGCCTCGAGAGCCGTGCAGCGGAACCGATCAACCTCTGCCGCGGTCTGCATCGCTGCAACCTGTGCGCGGCGGAGACTGGCCCTGAGGGCAACGGAGAAGTCTGGCTTCGTCTCGGCGAGGCCATCTACGCCGCTCCTGCGCTGGTGTGTCACTACGTGCGAGACCACCAGTACCGTCCTCCACAGGAGTTTCTCGAGGCGATTCGATCTGGAGCGCTCGTCGAGGACGCGGAGGCTTGCGAGCGAATCCGGCGTCATCAGGACCGGCTTGCGGTCTGCCCGCAACCGCGCGACATCCTCGTGCCTCGATATCAAGTACAGGTGTTTTGGGCCTCGGGCGCGTTCGATAGCCTGAGCGAGTTCCGGTCCTACTGGTTGGACTCCGGGCTTCGGTCATGGCGGGCCAGCCGTCACTGCGTGGACGATGAATGTTGCGCGATCGGGGAGACCGGCGACCCGACAAAGCTGTTTGCCGAGCTCGTCGGCGGGAGTCCGCCGGCTCGTCCACGGCCGAGCTGGTACAGGTACAGGATGGTCCTCTTGGAGGGCGAGTGGACGAAGGTCGTTCCGACGGAAGCGGCCTGACGACGGGCCGGTCTCAGGGTGCCGCGGACTCGTAGACCAGCACTTCCCACTGATCGTTCTGGCCGCCGCCGTAGGTCTCATACGTAGGGTTCGGTAGATACATCCACGCGACGCGTCCCGATCCGATGTACGTCGGCTCGTCGACTCCGCCCCATCCGTGGTTGGGCAGTACGACTGGACCGGCGACAATGTTGCCGTCCACGTCGATCTCCGCCAGGTAGTAGTCCTTGGGGATGAGCAGCCGGTCGGCTCCGAGGCTCGTGTGGATCCGGTTGAAGGGCAGGCCGTCGGACTTGCACTGGAAGCGGGCGTACCCGAGCAGGTAGCGTCCGTTGCGAAGGTCGACGAGCTGGGGGTCGCTGAGCTGGCAATCGTCATCGGTTGCGACCCAGCGGTAGCCGTTGCGTGCGATGCTCCCCGACTCCGCGTTGACGCGAGCGATCCCGATGCGCGTGAGGTCGGCGTCCGTCATCTCGGAGCGCTCGAACAGCGACTGCGGCTCGGGTTGGTATTCGTCGGTGCCCTGCCAGCGCTCCCACTGCATGAAAGAGATGAAGCAGTTCGGATCGCCGAATCCGTAGCAGGCCTCGTCGTGGGGCCCGGGGGTCCCCGGGGCGATGCTGAGCTCGTCTTCGAGGAAGCGCTCCATGTCCTCATCAAGCACGATGCGTGGAGAGACGATGAGTGTCAGGAGCTGCTCGTCATCGAGGGGCACGACGGTATGCCCACCGCCGTTGCCCGTGAGGCTGCTGTGCGCGGGAACGTAGTGGTTCGCCCGGCCATTTTGCCACGCCGGGTCGTCTTCCATCTTGATCGCGATGGTCCCGAACCCGCCGTGGGTCATGTCGTCGGCACCATCACTCGTGCACAGAGCACCGTAGTTCTCGGCCGCCGGATTGTAGAACGCGCGGATGTTGGAGTTGTGCCCGTCTCCGCACGCCCAGTACCAGCCGCGTCCTTCGTCGCTCAGGTCCATCACCCAGGCATCTCGGTCCACGATGGAGAGCGTCGACGAGTAGTGCGTGCTTGCAGGGTTGTTGTGGTCGAACACCCGCGCGGTCATCGAGAAGCCGTAGCTCGTCCGCCCCTGGCTGTCGTCGTCGACGTAGATCAGCTCTTGGGCGCCGGTGAAGGTCCCGCCGTGGTTCTTGCTGACCACGTACTGATCGGGCGTGGTGGCTAGGGGTTGGTCGTTCCACTCCAGCAACCAGATCTGGTCGTTCTCCTTGTACCCGTTCTCGAGTTGCTCGGGATCCATCGTGTGGGCCTCGAGCGCCTCGTGGTTGTCCTCGTCGAGCATCGCGTCGATGGCGTGGGGAGCAACCAGGTCGGCGGTGAGGTCCGGGTCGCTTTCCGATGCCTTGTGCGGACGATTGCAGAGCACGGCAACCCGCGAGCAGTCCGGACTGACGGCGACCCCGTGCGACTCGTAACACTTCGGCAGCGTGATCGCGTTGTCCGTGGAGGCGAAGCTGCCGCTGCTCGCGTCGAAGCGCAGCTCGAACAGCGACCCAAACGTCTCCGCACCGGGTTCTTCGCTTTGCGCGAGGGTTTGGGACACGAACAGCCGCGGCGAGTCAGTGTCGAGGTCGCACGCTGCGACGTAGTTGCGCATCGCAATGTCGATGTCCTGCTCGTTGATCTCCTGGTCCGTGCGTGCGATGTAGTGCGCCAGCTGATAGACCTCGACGGCGTTGGCGTGACCCTCGGGCAAGGTGATCAGCCGCGACGTCAGCGTGCCCATCCCATCGCCGAGCTCGTCGACCTCGACGTCTCCGTCGTCGGGGCCGGGACCGGGGCCGGTATCGTCGGCACTTCCGGGCTCGTCGGCATCGTCGTCGTCGTCATCGTCAGGATCGCCGACATCGCCCGCATCACCGGTCGCACTCGTTGCGCCAGCTCCTTCGGCTTCGTCGCTTGCGGCACTGCCGTTCCCGCACCCCGGGACGATGAGCAGGATCGATCCAACTACGAAGGTCAACCTGTGTGAACGAGTCATCGCGAGCCCCCCTGTGTTTCGATCATGACCGCCGGAACAAGCCGCCCATGATCGAAGGCTGTGGTCAGAGTACCAGCGGAGACGAAGCAGTCGGGCCGGCTGACAGCCGAGGTCGAGGCAATGATGTCGACAATCGTACGCACGCTGGCGCCGACGTACGCTCGTATCGTTGTCGTCGCATTGAGCGATACGCGTCGAGATTTCGAGGTGCGAGTGTTACGGGCGAGCGTCTTTCTCGGCCTGGTCCATGGGGGTGGCCTCCCCCGGTAACAGCCGATAACCGGACCCCATTCACGCCCTGCGTGCACTGTTACCGTCGAGCGTGGAGGTGGTGATGACGGACGCGCGCGCATGGATTGTCGGTGGGATTGCGGTGCTCGGTGTGCCGTTGGGCTGTGGTTCGGACGACAGCGGCGAGGGCAGTGACCCCGACGCGATGGGTACGGCCGAGACGACGGCTACGTCGGGTGCATCGAGCAACCCTGGCGACCCCGGTACGACGGGTGCGTCGAGCATCTCCGATGGTTCGACGGCCGGTGGGGCAGACGCCGCGACGCAGGACTCGGGCGCAACCGACACGGACACGACGGGCGAGCTGCCCCCGGCCGGTGAGGTGGTGCGCACGGACCTGCCGCAACCACCCGGTGACATTCACACCGTGTGCGAGTACGGCAACTCATGGCACCTGCACAGCCAGCACGGCCAGAACGTTTCGGTCGTGCCCCAGCGCCAGTATGTGACCAGCTGCGTGGACGAAGACGGACCGCGGATGTTCGTCTCGCTGCCCGTATCCAACGACGACGACCCGCGGTCGCAGTACGTCTACGAGGGACGACTCGACGTCGCGACCGGCGAGTTCGAGCTGACCGGCAACGAGCTGCACATGGGGCAGTGCGAGGACGCTTCGGGGATTGCTGCGGCACCCGATTGCAGTTTCCTCGGCGTCCTGTGCCATCGCGCCTACGGCTCGTCGGTCGCAGAACCACCCGACGACGACCTCATCACGCCGTATGCCGCCGGAGCCGAAGGCGAGCGGTCGTGGGTGCTACGGGCCGACAACGCCGTCAACGACGACACCAACACCGAGATGTGGCTGTATGAGTTCGCGGCTGCGGACCTCGCCACCGAACCGACGTCCTATCTGGTGCACAAGGCGGTCCGTGCGACCAACACCGCAAAGCCCGCTGGCCAGTACTATCTCGTGTACTCCGCTCTGCAGGACACGTACGCGATGGCGTTGCGAACGTCCATGTTCACCGACGGCGGAGCGCGGCACGTCGCCGACGCGTTCCTGATGATCGAGCGCGATGGATGGGTCATCGACGGCGACCGGGGTTATCCGTGGGCGTGCGGCCAAGGCCACACCTACGTCAATCACCCCGGCTACAACGCATACTCCGACCAGTTCGCGATCGCGTGCCGAAACGACTCGGGCGGTGGCGAGTTCTTTCGCACCGACACCGCCGGTGACTCGGACTCGTTCCACGCCTCGTCGTTCAATGGACAAGGGGGCAACGTGATCGGGGGAGGCCCGACGACCTTTGTGGGCCTGCCCGATGGTGGTTTCCTGCTGGCGATGATCGGCAATCCCACCGAAGAGCTCAACGTCGAAGGTTGGACCGAAGGGCCACCCACGCGCGTGGGCTTGGCCCGGTTCGACGCCAGCGGCACGCTGCAGGGCGACATCGACTGGGTCGTCTCGAGCGACACGCACTTTCTGGGGCACCCGCAGATCGCCGAGCTCGACGAAGGGCACTACCTGCTGGGGTGGTCCGAGCAGTGGCGAATCGGGGATGGTCTGGAGGAGGATTCGATGTGGACGATCCGCCGCCGCCACTCGTTCCAGTCCGCGTGGGCGTACTACGTGGCCGAGATCCGGACCGACGGCGAGATGCTGACCCAGCCACGACACGTCGAGGGGGCAGGTTGGGGTGACCTCGATGAGTGGACCGAGCTGGAGCCCGGCAAGGTCGGGTGGAGCTACATTGCCGATCCGGAGTTGACGGCGTGGGACGACGCGCCCGCCTGCAACGCGAACGCGACACCCGCGATGTACCTGTACACGTCCCCCCTGGTGCCCGACCCTGGCGCGTGAGCCCGTGCCCCGGGGCGCGATTCCCGCAAAACTTCCATCCCGCCATGATCGCTTTGCAAGGCGCGGGCACTACCCGTCCGGACCTTGCTCATGGCTTCGCCTCTCAGTGCCCCGAAAACCCCTTCTCGAGCCCTTTTGCACCCGCTTTGGCTCGGATCGCTCGCGCTGCTGATCGTCAACGATCATGTCCTGAAGGGGTCGATCGTGCCGGGGGAGCTCACCGGCAAGCTCAGCGACTTCGCCGGGATGCTGGTCGCGCCGCTGCTGCTGGCCGCGCTGCTCAACCTTCGCTCGGAGCGAGCGTGGCGGGTTGCCCACGTTGCGGTCGGGGTCGTGTTTGCGGGCATCCAGCTCTCGGCGCCACTTGCCGACGCGTGGAGCGGGCTGATGGGGCTCGTCGGGTTTCCGTGGGTCATCACCCGTGACGTCACCGACCTCGCCGCGCTGCCGATGTTGCTGCTGAGCTGGCACTGGCTCGGGCAGGCGCAGCGTCGACCGGCGGGTGGCAACCTTCAGCGCACGGCGACGGTCTCGGCGGCGGGCGCCGGACTGTTCGCGTGCGTGGCCACGAGCTACGAGGAGGAGTTCCCGGACGAGCCGCCTCCGCCCACGGCGGACACCGACGGTCCCATGCCGGCCGAGGACCCCGACGATGGTTGGGAGCCGCCCGAGCCGCCCGAGCCCGGTGTGCTGCCCGACCTCAACACCGACGTCTACGTGCACAACGGCACCGCCGACGAGCTCATCGTGCTCATCCGCCCGCTCAAGCTCGACGTCGACCTCGACTGCGACGTGATCGCCGAGGACCCCGGCGTGCTGCTCACCTCACCGCTGTTCGACCTCGCCGAGACCTGGACCGTGCCGGCGAACGCGAACGTCGCCGTCGGCGGCTACACTGAGCATCGTGACTGTCGCGCCGCGCTGGTCGAGGTCGACGGCCTTCCCCCGCGCATCCTGTTCTGGGCCCTCGGCGCTCCGGGGCTGCGCACCGTGCCGGGTCAGGGCAGCCAGGTCGACGACGCTGGTGAGCTCGCGATCATTCCGCAGCCCGAGGGCGCGCTCGGCTGGACCGGCGCCGACGCGATCAGCTACGCGATCGAGACCGCCGAGCCGACCTGCGAAGGGCAGCTCGACGGTGACCGCCTCGCGTGGGGCGAGCCCGTTCCGACCGGCCACTGGACGCTCGTCGACATTGTCGCCGGCTTCGACGGCTGCCTCGAGCTCACGCTTTCCAACGGAGGTGGGGAGGACGTCACCTGGTTTGCCTGCATCCCCGAAGAGACCATGACCCTCATGCCGGGCGACGAGGTCGAGCTCGACCTTGCCGACGCCGGCCCCGGGTTCTCCCTGGTGGCGCTGCAGCCCAACGGCATTCCCGAGGAGCCGGAGCGCTCGGTCCGTGCCGGCGCGTGGATCGACACCCCGGAGGTTGCGGGCTTCGACGTCGCGGTCGTTCCCGACTTCGACTGCGCCGCCGAGGTGCAGCCCGCGTGCGGCACCGTCGCCTCTCCGGTGCACGTCTCGGTCGACGCGGCCGACTTCGGCTCGGCCCAACTTCGCCCCGACGGCACGATCACCACGCTCGAAAGTGAGGTCGGCTCGGCGCACCTCGCCTTGATGCACTCGCAAGACCGCAACGCGGTCGATCCCTCCTGCGCGCTCGGACCGGACTCCGCGGCCTACGACATCGAGCTCGTCGTCGGGCTCGGCCCCGTGCTCCCCGAGTAACCCCCTTGCCTACGACTTCGGAGAACTGAACATGTCCATGCTCAACAAGCTCGCGACCACCACCCTGCTTGCGGTGTCCAGCCTTGCGCTCGTGGCCTGCGCCGACGCCGGCGACAGCGACGCCGGTGCCGGCGTTGGAGACGGCGGCGGCGGCTTCGACGACGGTGGTCTCGACGGTGGCGGTGGCCCCGGTGACGGCGGCGGCTTCGGCGATGACGACGATGACGACGATGGCGGCGGCAACCCGGTGGGTCCAGGCGTCGGACAGGGCGGCGCGCAGGACTTCGGTCAGTTCCGCGGCATCCTGGAAGACGGCGGCATCCCCGGCCCCGAGACCCTCGACGACGTCGGCTTCTTCAACGAGCACAAGATCGAGCTGCCCGCGGCCGACTGCGGCGATGACGTCTGCATTCACGGCGCGCTCGCCCAGATGGGCAACCTGATGACGGGCGCCGACTGCATGATGGTGATGATCGGGATGAACACGCCGATCAATCCCGCCGAGATCGAGCGTCCGCCGCTCAACCTCGCGGTCGCCGTCGACACCAGCGGGTCGATGAAGGGCGAGTCCATCGAGCACGTGCGCGAGGGGCTGTTCCGCATGGTGGACGCGCTGCAGCCCGAGGATCGGGTCACGCTCGTCACCTTCAATACCGGCGCGACCGTCCAAGCGGCGTTCTCCGGGGGCGACTCGGCCGCAATCGAGGTGGCGATCGCGGACCTCGAGGCCGAGGGGCAGACGAATATCTACGAAGGCCTGTGGGCGGCATACGACGCGGTCGAGCAAAACGCCGCGCCGGGACTTCAGAACCGGGTGCTGCTGCTCTCGGACGGCGAGGCGACCGTCGGCATCATCAACGACGACAAGATCGTCAACCTGGCATCGGCGCTCTCGGCCGAGGGCATTGCGCTTTCGACCATCGGTTTGGGTGACAGCTTCGACCCCGAGCTGATGCGCAGGCTCTCCGAGGTCGGGAGCGGATCGTTTTACTTTCTCGAGGACTCGGCTGCGGTCGAAGAGGTCTTCGAGGAAGAAGTGACGGCGCTGCTCCTTCCGCTTGCCACCGAAGTCGACATCGGCGTCGAGGTCTTGCCTGGCTGGGAGCTTCGCGGGTTGTACGGCACCAAGCTCGGCGAGATGTACTCGGCGCGGGCCGACATCTCGATCCCGAGTCTGCACATCGCCCACCGCGAGACCACCGACGACGTCGAGCACGGTCGCCGCGGTGGCGGTGGCGTCATCCTTGCCGAGGTCATGCGCAAGCCTGGATCGGGCGCTGCCGAGAGCGGCACGGTGGGCAACCTGCAGCTCGAGTACACGATCCCCGGGACCGAGGACACGGTGGTGCAGACGGGCGAGGTCGTGTGGCCCGACGCCGACAGCGATCAGTACTTCGAGACCGAGGGCGCCGAGAAGTCCTTTGTGATGCTCAACCTCTACGTCGGATTTCGCATCGCGTCCGAGCGCGCGACCGTGGGCGACGACATGAACGCGCTGGCGACCCTCCAGGCCCTTCGCGGTGGCGTGGCGACGTGGCTCGAGAGCAACGACGACTTCGACATCGAAGACGACCTTCGCTACGTCGACCTGTTCATCGACAACCTGATCGCGCGTGGCGCCAACTCGCCCCCGCCGAACCAGAACCCGCCGGAGCCCTGGCCGCAGGACTAACGTTTGGACCCTTGCGGCGCATAGGCTGCCGTCCCATGATCGCCGGGTGACCCGAGCGTCCCCGGCGATTCTCGATTCCGGCGATCCATTTCCGGCGTTGGCGGCAGAGTCGGTGGCGCACGGGCGTGTGGCCCTGCCCGAGCACTGGGAGCAGTGGGGCGTGCTGCTCGTCTACCGCGGGCACTGGTGACCGTACTGTCGTCGCCAGTTGGCGGCATTCCAGGAGGCGCTCGGCGAGCTCTCGGGCGAAGGCGTGCAGGTCGTCGGCGCATCGGTCGACGCCGCCGCCGACGCGACGCCGATGGCCGAGAAGCTCGGGCTCGAGTTCCCGGTGCTGCACAGCCTTCCGCTCATCGAAACCGTCGAGACACTCGGTGCCTTCTACGAGACGCGCCGGTCGATCCTGCACGCGACCGGATTCGTCGTTGAGCCGGACGGTGTGATCGATGTGGTCTGCTACAGCACCGGCGCAATCGGCCGACTCGAGGTGGAGGACGTCCTGCGCCTGGTTCGCTTTCGCAAGCGCCAGCAGGCCAAGTAGCTATCGCAGCGCGTGCACGTGGATCGGGAGGCGCTCCTTGGCGCACTTCGGGTCGTTGCGGCTGCACGCCGCTTTGACACGAGGGGCCTGATCGGACGGCCGTCGCTCCTCGTAGGCCTGCCACGCTGCTTCGGCTCCCGGGTGCTCGAGGGCCTGCAGGGCGATGGCTTGAATTCGAAGCAGGATGTCGTGGCGGGGCGCGAGCTCGAGGCCGGTCTGTGCCGCACGCAAGGCATTCGCCGACGCGCCGGTGCTCTGCCACGCTTTGGCCGTCTCCGCCCAGACGTTCGCGTGTCGGGGAAGCGCCGTCGCAGCTTCGGCGTAGCGCGGGGCCGCCTCGTCCCAGCGCCACGCGCCGGCGTGAGCGCGGGCGCGAAGCAGCTCGGTCGAGGGCTCACCGGGCACGAGCCCATCGACCTGGTCGGCAAGCTCGAGCGCGTCGTCGAAGCGACCCTGCCGGGTTGCGACCTCGGAGAGCAGGCCGAGGAGCATCGCCCGCTGCCGGTCGGTCACGTCGTCGTCGAGGTCCGCGCGTGCGAGCTCGAGCATCGCCCGCGCCTCGTCAGCCCGCTCCTGTACATCGTGCAGCAGACCGAGCCCGTATTCGTAGCGCCGGCGCCAGCGGGGGCGCGAGCTCGGCGATGCCCCGCTCCCGATGGTCACGGCGACTGCACCGACCTCCGTCACCGGCTGCGTTGCGCATGGGTCGAGCACAACCTCGAGGTGAACCCGCGTTGCATCGCGTGCCTGACGACCGCGAAGGTCATCGGCGCGCTTGCAGGTCACCTCGCGCAGCGAGTCGGTCCGGCTTTGGTGCATGACCCGAGCCTCGACCGTGAGCGGAAGCTCGAGGTTCACCGGGAGCGTGAACGAGTGCCGCGTGACGACGGCGTCGCGCGGAGCGATCGTGTGGTCCACGACCGGCGTCCGGAAGGCCTCGACCTCGCGAGCTCCTCGCACTCGACCATCCTCGTCGGCGACATGGGCCCGCAGCTCGTGGCGGTCGGCCTCGTCGGTGCGAGCGATCACCCGACCGCCAGCGTCCACCAGCTGCACCTGCACCCAGGCCGCCTGCGCATCCCGAGTACCGCCGGGGAACCGGTGACCGACCGAGTGGTTGCGAAGTACGACGTCCAGCTCGAGCGTTTCGCCGGGCTCCACGTGTCCGTCTTCCGGGAGCACCGGGGCGCCACCTTCCGTGCGCAGTCCTGCCACGTCGACGCTCACCGCGTCCCGCAACAGCGCCTGCGTGGCCGCGAGGTGCTCGCCATCGCCAGTCATCGCCGACAGCCAAGTGTGTCCCCCGACGAACCGATGCGACGCCACCATCCCGCGGTCGTCTGCGGCGAGGTCGTCACGCGCCAGCTCGGACTTCATGTGACAGTCGTTGCAGGTGGCGTCGGCAACCTCGTCGTCCAGGCGCGCCGAGGCCCCGGCAAAGGCCGACTGCATCCAGGGCCCGAGATCGTCTGTCCCTGCGATGCCGTGCGGATGCCCGGTCTCCACGCCCAGCGACGCGCGATGGCACGAGCCGCACATCTTTGCCGTACCCAGGGCATCGGACGCAACCCGGGCGCTGTGGGCCGCCATCGTCTCGGGCTGCTCGTCTTGCGGCAGCGGTACGTCGTCACCGGTGAGCGTGTAGCTCCCGTTGCCCTCGAGCGTGGCGTGAACGATCGAGTGGCAGGTTCGGCATCCGACGCCCGCGTGCCCGCGAGGATCGGTCGCTGCTGCTGCGATCGCGCCTTCGCTGTCCACCGCACCGTCGACCAACAGGGCTGGGTCGTGGCACCCGGCACAGAATCGACTGGCCTCGGGCCCATTGGAGGCCACGAAGCGGTCGAAGGACGCGCGGTAGATCGGATTGTTGAACGACGAAAGCGCGTGCGCACTCGATCGCCACTGACGAGAGATTCCGGCGTGGCAGGTCTGGCAGCCGTCGGTGTCCGCGAGCTCGAACCCGTCGACTTCGGTCTCGAGCTGGACGAGTGCTGGACTCATCGTGTTGCCGACGGATGGCAGCAACACGCCGTCGACCTCGGCGACGCGCCGCACGGTCTCCACTCGAGCGGGCTTGGCCGAAGGCTCGACCTCGCCCCGTCCGCCCGTGACCTGCGAGCACGCGACCCCGAGGACCGCCGCTGCGACGAACACCTGCCGGATCCACGCCATGGCTCAGCCGTTGCGCCGCCTTCTTCGCCGAATGCCCAGTGCGAGCAGCAGCGCACCGAGGCTCGCGACGGGCGGTTGTGACTTACCCTGACACCCGGCTGCACCGGCTCCGTCGTTGCCGGCTTCGCGCTCCTTCTTCTCGCGCTTTTGCTGGCGCTTCCGCTTGATGTCGCCAGGGTGGTAGAGGTTTTTTCCCGTCGGCTTGGGTGCGTCCACGTCGGCCTTGGCGAGCACGACCGAGACGCCATCCTCGTCGAGCACCGCGGTCTTTTGGGTGAGGTACGCGTCGAGGTCGGCGTCGCGTGAGGCAAACGCGAGGTCGCGTGCGACGGCGGGCCCGGACGCGACGCTGCCGTCGTAGCCCGCTGGCGGCCCGCCCCAAACTCCGCGCACGGGATCGTCGCACTTGATCGGTCCCTTCCACGGGTGACGAATCGCGTAGCGGGCCTGGAAGTTGTTGAAGTCAGCAGGCTGGGCGCCTTGCTCGAGCTGCTTTCCATCGGTCAGGAACTCGCGTCCGCCCGTGATCCCGGATGCGGCCGCGAACACGAGGTCGTCCTTGGCATCCTGCGGTCCGTAGCGCGCATGCATGCGCGTGAGTACGAACTCGCCCGCCAGCTGTGCAGCGAAGCCGTCGTCGACGTAGTCCTGCAGCTTCGCCTCGTAGGACGGCAGCACATCTGCTCCGAGCGTGACGAGATCCTCACCCTGCAGCCCCGGAACCGGGCACGGATCGCAGGAGCCGGCCTGCCACGCGTACTCGGTGACCACGGCTCCCGGGTGCTTCTCGAGCACGCGATCGAAGAGCGTCGCGTAGAACTTGCCGAAGTTGGCGCGCGTGGCCTCGTTGACGTCGAGGTTGGTCGGGATCGAGTAGTTCTCACGGTTGGCGACGGCGTAGCGGACCTCTCGGGCGAGCACGTTGACGATCAGGTCCTGCGGCCCGTCGGCGTTGAGCATGCCGAGTCGAATCGGCAGCTTGAACGTGTCCGAATCATAGTGAAACCGCAGAGGCGAGAGCGTGGCCTGCCCGTTCTTGAAGCGAACCTTCTTCGGGTTGACCTTCGCGACGAAGAACTTCATGCCCTCCGCGACGTAGGGGCGCAGTGCCGCTTCCGCGCCCTTGGGGATCTTGTAGCCGTTCTCTCGCAGCCAGGTGTCCAAGCCGCCGGAGTCCTTCGCGCTGAGGATGACGATCTGATACTCGCCGACGTCGAACTCCGCCTCGATCTTGACACCACGGTCACGAGCAGAGACCGCCGCGCCGTTGAGGGAGTAGCTGACCTCGGCGCTGGTGACCCCTGCCAAGACGATTCCGGATGCATCGTAGGTGTAACAGGGATCCTGCTCCCAGTACTCGACCAGCCGCGGTGCGCCGAGCTGGTCGACGCGATCGAACACTTCCCTCGGTAGCGTTCGGACCTCGCGCTTGCGTAGCACCACCGGCACCGGAACCACCATCGCGAACTCCTCGGGTGGTCCTTCGTAGTTGTTCTGCATCGCGACCACGGTGCGGGTGCCGTCGCGCATCAGCACCACCATGGTCGCGTTGTTGTAGAGCTCCTGGTCAGCGCCGCTGACGTAAAACCCACAAAACGCCTCGGCCTCCGTCGCGGCGAGTGAACCCACACTCAACGCGACGGCCGGCACCAAGGCACGGAGAAGTGAAACGGGAGAGGGCATCTGCGTGGGCCAACGCAAGGCTCCTGGAGCGACTTACGATTCCTGGGACCGCTTGCGTCGGCGACGACGAACGCCCAACAAAACGAGAAACGCACCAAGGCTTGCGATCGGAGGGTTGCTCTCGCCTTGGCAGCCCGCACAACCGGCGCCGTCGCTACCGCTTCGCCCGCTGCTGCGTTTGCCACCGCGCAGGCCCTTGATCGGTTGAGGATCGGGGGCGGTCACGTCGCCATGTCGCAGCTCATGCGACGCCGCGGCGCCCGAGAGATCAGCCACCGGTTGGGTGAGATAGTTGTCGAAGTCGTCGTTGCGAGGCGCGAAGGCGAGGTCGCGTGCCACGGCGGGACTGCTGCTTCCGTGACCTCCCTCGGTCGGCCCGCCCCACACTCCGAACTGGGGATTTTCGCAGTCGACCGGACCCGTCCAGCGATGTCGGATCGCGTACCGGGCCTGGAAGTTGTTGTTGCTCGCCTCGATGACGCCTTGCTCGAGCTTGCCGTTCGAGCCGATGAACTCGCGGCCGCCGGCGATGGGTCCCGCCGCCGCGAACACGAGGTCCTCACCCAGGTTCGACGAGTCGTAGCGCGCGTGCAGGCGCGTCAGCACGAACTCCGAGGGGATCGTGTAGCGAGCGTCGGAGGGTAGACGGCCCTTGAATGCGCGTTCGTAGGTGGGGAGCGCGTCGGCACCCAGTGTGGCGAGCTCCTCCATCGACAACGGCGGGGTCGGGCACGGGTCACACGAGCCGGCCTGCCACGCGTACTCCGTGACGACCGAGCGCGGGTGCGAGTCGAGCACGCTGTCGAAGAGCGACGCATAGAACGCGCCGAAGTTGTTGCGCGTCGCGTCGGTGACGTCGAGGTTGGTCGGGATCGACCGGTTGCCGTAGTTCGCGACGGCGTATCGGACCTGCCGGGCCAGGATGTGCACGATGAGGTCCTGTGGCCCCTTGGCGTTGAGCATGCCGAGGCGAATCGGCAGCGAGAACGTCTCGCTGTCGTAGTGAATCATCCGCGCCGACGGCATGGCCTGGTCGTCGCGGAACTGAACCTTCTCGACGTCGACCTTGGCGACGAAGAACTTCATACCGTCGGCGATGTAGGGGCGCAGGACCTTCGCCGCGCCCTCGGGGATGTTGTACTTCTCCTGGCGCAGCCACTTCTCGAGGCCGTTGGACTCCTTGGCGCTGAGGATCAGGATGTTGTACTCGCCGACCTGGAACTTGGCTTCGATGGTGACGCCGAGATCTTTGGGCGCGCGTCGGCTCCTCAGCGAAACCTCAGAGGCGTCGTCGGAGTCGGCCATCGGCATCGGCTCCTCATCGTAGTCATAGGGGTCGTAGCAGGGGTCCTGCTCCCAGTACTCGACGAGTCGTGGCGCCGCGAGTTGGTCGACGCGGTCGAAGATCTCGTTGGGTAGCGTGCGCACGTCCTCCTCCGCGAGCACCACCGGGACGGGCACCACCATCGCGAAGTCCTGCGGTGGTCCCTCGTAGTTGTTCTGCATCGACAGGACCGTTCGCGTCCCGTCCCGCATCATCACGACCATGGTCGCGTTGTTGTAGAGGTCTGCGTCCGAGCCGCTGACGTAGAAACCGCAGAACGCCGAGGTCGGTGCGGGATTGGCGAGCCACGCCGCCGCGGCGACGACAGAAGGCACGAGGGTGGTGGCAAGCGCGCGCAGTCTTCGCATCGGTGGCCTGGAACGACCCGAATTCGCCCCGCCTTACAGGGCAGCGGTCGTTACGGCAATTCTCCCGGAGTCGCCGGCACAAACGGGCTTTGACGGCCTCGGAACAGTGATGCAAGCCATGCTTGGTGACCTCCTGGCAAACGGTGATGGACCTTCAGCCGCACTCCGACGGCTGGCGGGCGACGGTTCCGGACGATTGGGCGCAGGGTCGGAGCGCGTTCGGTGGACTCACGGCTGCGCTCGCAATTCGAGCCCTGCGTGCACAGCTCGGTGACGAGCGTTCGCTGCGGGGGATCGACGTGGCGTTCGTGGGCCCGCTCGGCGGAGAGGTCGACATCAGCGTGGAGGTCCTTCGGGAAGGCCGGCACCTCACCCACGCCACCGTCACCCTTCGAACGGAAGGCAAGGTTGCTGCGCGCGCGCACGGAGTCCTCGGGACCGGCCGCGAGTCGAGCATCAAGGTGGACGTTCCGCCTCCATCGCCGTCGGTTCCATTCGAGCAAGCGACGCCGTGGCCCTACATCGCCGGGATGATGCCGGCGTTCACCCAACACATCGAGTTCCGCGGATCCGAAGGCGACTTGCCGTTCAGTGGTTCGAACCGAGCCACGATGGGAGGCTGGGCGCGGATCCGCGAAGGCGTGCCGGCAACCATCGAGTCGCTCGTGGCCATGACCGACGTATGGCCCGGCCCCATGATGCCGCTCGCCACCAAGCCCATGCCCGCGAGCACCATTCGGATGAGCGTCAACGTCCTCGACCCACCCCCCGCCGGCTTCGACGGCCACTATTTCTTCCGCAGCGAGTGCACCCACGCCGCCCACGGCTACGCAACCGTCGGCGGAACAATGTGGGCCGAGCAAGTCGCAGTCGCGCGCATGGAACAGCTGATCGCTTACTTTGGGTAGTTTTTTGCGGGCGATGGCTCAAAGCTGAGTCGATTGCGTCATGGGTCGTCGGGACCCATGCGCGCCTTGTCCAATCCGACCGCGTCGCGAACCGCTGCGCGGCCAAACGGCGTTAGCCGACGTCCGTTGTCCGGTCCAGGCCTGCACGGTAGCCTGTGTGCGGAGATGACCACGGATGGCCATCCACCGTCGATGGATCTCGCGACCTTCCGGCGGGTCTACGAAGAGGCACGGCGCATTGCCCATCATGTCCTCCAGAAGTCCCGACGGGACAGCTGGAGTACGTCGATCCTGGTCAATGAGGCATTCGTAAGGCTGCTCGGCGGGCAGTGGGCGAAGCGCGTATCTTCCGAGCCAAATACGATCGTGCCAGTGCTCCGCCGGACAATGGAGACGGCGCTGATCGATGCCAAGCGACGGAAGCTCTCGGCCAAGCGTCCCCTAGGGGAGGCACGCAAACAGGTATTCTACGACGACGGTCTGTCTGCGTTCGATGACGATCCGAGCATCTTCTACGACATCCTCAGAGTCGTAGACGAGCTGCGGACTGGTTCCGTCGACCAACTCAAGGTGTCCGACCGCAAGAAGTTTGCCGAAGCGGTCGAGCTGGGTTTTGTGCTGGGGTGCAGCGCGCGGGAGATCGCGGCCGCGCTCGATGTGCCGCAGACGACTGTTTCTCGCTGGCTGCGTTTCGGGAAAGCAGTAGTCGCGCAAGCCCTCGAGGAGAGCTGAGCGTTGGACGACACCGAGCTGTTCGAGGCGGCACTGGACCGGCCCACATCCGAGTGGGAGGCGTTCGTTCGTGAGCGCTGCGATGATCCGAAACGTACCAAGCGGCTGCTTGCATTGCTCCGCGTGGCTGCGGACAACGAGCCGGTAGAGACGGGAGTCGCGGACGCGGTTCAGCCCGAGGCGCGCTTGAGCGTTGGAACGTGCATCGGGCGGTATCGGGTCGTCGAGTTCATCGGTCGCGGTGCGTCGGGAGAGGTCTACAAAGCGCACGATGAGGAACTTGGCCGCTTCCTCGCAGTCAAAGTGCAGCGCCGAACTGAAGGTGCGTCTTCGCCGGAGGCACGGAGGTTCGACCAAGAAGGCAAGGCGCTCGGTCGCATCGTGCATCCGAACGTTGTGCGCGTGTACGACGTAGGATTCGTTGAAGAGCGTCCGTACCTCGTAATGGAGCTCGTAGAAGGGCGCTCGCTTCGGAGCTGGATCGCCGAGGACGGACGGTCGTGGCGTGAGTCGCTGGACGTCCTGCTGCAAGCGGGCCGTGGGCTCGTTGCGGTGCACGAAGCAGGTCTCGTACACCGCGACTTCAAGCCCGACAACATCCTGCTCGATGAGGGCGGACGCGTTCTCGTCTCGGACTTCGGGATCGCTCGGGAGTTCGTGATGCCTGCATCCCAGGGCGAAAGGCCTGGGGTCAGTCAGAGTCCGTCGTCGAGTACGAACTCTGCCGCGGGGACGCCGATGTACATGGCGCCGGAGCAGTGGGAGGGAGCGGTCACACCTCGTTCGGATCAGTTTGCCTTCTGCCGCGTCGTGGTCGAAGCGCTGGGTGCATCCGGGGCGACGCATGCGGCTGGTACGACAAGCCCAAGGCTGCGACCAACGGACCTCGAGCCAGCCGACATCGCTGCTCCACGGTGGCTTCGGGCGGTGCTCGAACGGGGTCTCCAGGAGGACCCTGCGCAGCGATACCCTGACATGGCCGCGCTGCTCGCCGCGCTCGAGCGGGGGCTGGCGCGGCGTCGACGCATTGGGCTCGCAGCACTCGTCGCTGTCGGAGCGATTGTGGCGACGTTTGTGCCTCGGCCCGGGGACTCGACTTGCGACGCCTTTGCTGCTGATCGGGTGTCGGCCGAATTTGAACATCGGTGGAACCGGCTGGCTTCTGCGCTCGGCGGGGAACATGCGCCTCGTCTCGAGCTGATTCGTGGGGTGATGGGACGGAGGCTCGGTGAGTGGTCGCGCGCGCGTTCGGAACTATGCCAGCAGCACCGCGAGGGGATGGTGGATACGGAAACGGCGGGCCTCCGGAGTCGTTGCTTCACACGGTGGAGAGGAGACCTGGAGCACCGGATCGAGTGGCTCGCCGAGAACGTCGATGCCGTTGCCAGCGTCCAGCTGGCCGAGTCGATGCCCCGCAATCCCACACGCTGCGCCTACGTCGAGCCTCCTGGGGTCACGCAGCCGGAGTTGAGAGAAGCGGAATTCGCGAGAATCGAGGAAGCAACACGAGCGGCAGACGACAAGCGGATCTCGGGCGCGTACGACGATGCGCAAGCAGTCCTGAAGGAGGCGCTAGAAGTCGTAGCAACGCGTGGGCACAGCGCGTACGAAGCCGAGCTGCTAAATCGGATGGGCATCTTCGCTGCGCGGAGGCACCACTGGGACGAGGCGGAAGCACTGTCACGCCGCGCGCTCGAGCTGGCCGAGCGCAGTGGCCAGGCAGAGATCGCGGTTGCTGCCAGCACCGCGCTCGCCTCTGCATTCCTGCTCAAGCCAGAACCGGGGCTACGCCTCGCCGAGACTTATACCGGCCTCGCGAGAGCAAAGCTGGAGCGCTCTGGAGAACGAAGAGACGAGCTGCTCGCGGAGCTTCTGGTTGCGGAGGGAAGCTTGGCATACCTCCGTGGTGACCTCGTCGAGGCCGAAGCACGCTACCGTGACGCATCGATTCTGTTTACCGAGCTCAACGGTCCTCAGGATTTCCGCGTTGCGGCGGCCGACACGAACGCGGCCCGCGTGATGTCCTCACTCGAACGCCATGACGATGCGCTTGAGCTCGCGGTTGACGCATTGGCGAGGCGAAGAGCCGTGATCGGCGTCGTCCATCCTCTCATTGCTTCAGACGAGTTCCAGACTGGGTTGCTGTTCAGTCGAGCGGCGGCTGCGGGCTGCGGAGACGATTCCCGACAAACACATCGAGCAAGCGCGCGTGCACTTCGATGAGTCGATCCGTATCGCTCGCGCTCTGGACGGCCGCTGCTCGATCACCGAGGCGCGCGTCCGTTCGGAGCTCGCGTACATGCTCGTTCGCCACCAAAAAATCGAGGACGGCTTGGCTCAGAGCCTGTCCCTTTGCGTTGATGTCTTCAGCGACCCAAGCGTGACCATCAGCGACAGCGAGAGAGCAACGCGAATGCGTATGGCGAGAGACACTTACAACGTAGCAACCGAGTGGGAGCAGGCACGCTTGGCTGCGAAGGCGGTCGTCGACCTGGAGAGCCGCTCTTGTTCCGCCCGCAACCCGTCAATGACGTGGGATCAACTGCAGCTTGCGTCCTTGGAAATCGCGACGGGCCGCATTGCCGATGCCCGTTTCCGCGTCCACGCCCTCGAGCGCAACGGTGTGCAGGACAACGACGCCGAAGAGTTCACGCGGTCACTGGAGCGACTTCGCTCCGCTCTGGCGCACCACGAAAAGGAAAAATCCAATGACACGCCGAACTGACGAAATTGCCCAGGCCCTCCGAACCGTCGCCGACCTTTCACGCGGTACAGCCGTGTACTCTCCGGGGAGAAACTTCAATACTGATCGCAAATCAACGGAAACCGTTCGGCAGTACGCCGCGCGTGGGATTGCTGCAATCGCGCTCCGGCAGACCCGAAGGCTTGCCGAGCTCCTCGAGAATGTTCGAGAGAGCCGCCAGCTCTCGAGGGAGGTGTTGCTTCGTCACGCATTGCGACTAGCCGTAGACGGTCGCGACGTGTCGGCCGAACAGCGAGTCTTGCTGCGAGCAATGACAGAGGGAGTGGAGGCAGCCGCGAAGCTACTCAGGTTCCCGTTCGTCGGGCAGATCACGCTCGTCGGCAGAAGTAGTGCACCAGGCAGTATCGAGCTGTTTCAGCGGGACCCGGTGGGCTCGGTGACGTTCACGGACATCAAGCCCGACTTGAAGTGGGCTCCCTTGTCGACGACCCACATGCCCCAGATCTACCAAGATCTCCGCGGGTCGACGCAAAACCCGTCCGCGGTGCACATTGAGTTGACGTGGCTATTCTCTGAGGGCCCATTGCCCCGGACCGTCGACGACGTGACCGTCATCTCGGTTGGTCCCCGCGAGAAGCCGTGGCCAGGCGTCCCGTACATGAACTCAACAGAGGAGCATCGAATTGGGACTCGCTTTCTCAGCCCCGAAGTTCCCGTGCGAAGTGGTGCCGTCGAGCTGAACTTCAGGGTCGAGTTCGGGTCGAATGCCGAGGCTGTCGGGCTATTTGGCTCGATCAGCGGGAATACGGTTCCATCCGGCAATCCGCCGTTGCCTCCGAAGATCCTCCTACCTACTCAGCCGAGTCCGACGCCCACCTGGACGGATCTAGAGATCATCGCCGGCGGCGGCGTTC
>JGI12316J15310_10000041_pt80 | contig 49102 bp, 40 predicted proteins | sample MarCyaLeptolynsp_FD_15310 | JGI IMG/M metagenome (IMG submission 15310) | reverse complement strand
GCTTCAACGGGGCCGCGTCGTTGTCGACGCGGAAGGCTCGGATGGTGGTGCGGGAATGCGTGACGACAACTAGCTTCAACGGGGCCGCGTCGTTGTCGACGCGGAAGGACGCCCCAGCCTCAGGTCGGGCGCGGCTACAAGCTCAGCTTCAACGGGGCCGCGTCGTTGTCGACGCGGAAGGAGCTGGCCTGTAGCCAGCCGAAAACAAACCCAAAGTCCGTGGGCTGCGCACGCTTCGGTGCGCGAAGGCGCTCGATCCTCTCTCATGTTCCTCGATTCGGTTGCCAGAAAGCTCGCCCACCTCCCCTTGGCTGCCGGAATTCGGACGTTTGCACGCTAGCACGGTGCTCAACTACCTGGGGTCCTCCGTGACCAACACCCTACCACGGCACGGCGCCTGCAGATCGCCCCTCCGCAGATCGCACGACGTGACAACAGCCGGACATCCGCGAGTTCCCCTTGCGATCATCGATCACCACGCGCCTCGATCCGCTAGTCGATCCCCGCGACGTGATCAGGTCGTGATCACAAGCGATCTCTTCGCGTGATCTCTTCCGTCCGGCGGTCAAAGTCCGGGCATGACCGAGTCGGTGATCCACGCCCCCGCCAACGCGGATGCGGACCTCTTGCCCGTGCGCATGTGCAACGAGCTGGTCTACTGTCCGCGGTTGTTCCACCTCGAGCACGTGCAAGGTGTCTTCGTGCACTCTGCCGATACGGTCGAAGGTGCCGGTCAGCACGAACGAGCGAAGAAGCGTGGGGCCCGACTACGAGTCGCTTCGGGGACGCCAGAGACCCACGAACAGACCGAGTCCGTCGACGATCTGTTCGACCGCGTTCCCAAGCGACAGGTCCTCGCGTCGGAACGACTCGGCGTGCGCGGTGAGGTGGACTTCGTCGAGGTCTCGGATGGTTCGGTCGTCGTGGTCGAGGCCAAGCACGGCAAAGCTCCCCGATGGGACGAACACCGATGGGAGGATCACGAGCTGTCGTACCGAGCCTGGCCCGCCGACGTCGTCCAGATCGCGCTGTACATGGCCCTGCTCCGTGAGATGTCGTTGCCGTGCGACGAGGGGCGCATCTACTACAGGGGGTCACGCGAGTCGGTCACCGTTCCGTGGTCGACCGAGCTCGAGCGATTCGCGATGGCTGCCGTGACCCGTGCCCGAACGGTCGCCAGGCTTCCTATGGCCCCGGAGCCGCTCGTCGACAGCCCAAAGTGCCCGGGTTGCTCTCTTCATGATGTGTGCCTGCCCGACGAGCACCACGCGCTGCTCGCTGAGCAGGCCGCACGCGAACGCCCGCGCGTACGCACCATCGTCGCTGGCAAGGATGAGCGTTCGGTTGTCCACGTCCTGCGGCCGGGCAGCGTGGTGCGCAAAGACGGCGAGAGCCTTGTCGTCCAAAACCGCGATGGTGATCGCGATCGCTTCTTGCTCAGGGACGTCTCGCATGTTGCGCTCTTCGGTCGGGTCCATGCCACCGAGCCGTGCATGCAGCATCTGCTTCGCTCGGGCGTGCCCGTGTCGCACCACACGTCCACCGGCCGCCTGCTCGGGCTCACGGCTCCGGTTGCCACGCGCAACGTGGCGTTGCGCCGAGCCCAGTACCGGGCGGCGGACGATACCCACGTCTGTCTGCATGTCGCTCGCGGTCTCGTCGTCGCGAAGATCCGCAACCAGAGGACCGTACTTCGACGACACCGCCGTGGACTGTCGTTGCTACAGCCGGACGAGTCGGTCGAGCAGGCCGACGAGCGAAGCTCGGCCCCCGGCCCCGAGGGAACCAATCTCGGAGCCCCACGCAGGGACGTCGATGCTGCGCTGCGCCGCATGACCAATGCCCTGCGCGCGGCGAGGAGCGCGAGCGGCATCGAGGCGCTTCGAGGATTCGAGGGCGAGGCCGCCGCACGGTATTTCGAAGTGTTCCCGCTGCTGTTGCCCCGCGCCTGGCAGGGCGACTTCGCCGGCCGAACGCGTCGGCCTCCGCGCGATCGCGTCAACGCCATGCTGTCCTTCGGCTACTCGCTGCTCGTGCGCGATGCCGTTGCGGCGCTCGCTCGGATCGGTCTCGACCCGATGCTCGGCTTGTTCCACACGATGATCCCGGGGCGTCCCGCTCTCGCACTCGACTTGGTCGAGCCGTTCCGGGCCGCATGGGTCGATACGGCGGTGCTGCGTCTGGTCGGAACCGGGGGAATCGATCGCGCGTCGTTCCATGTCTCAGGGGCCGGGGTCCAGCTCACCGATGCGGGACGCCGGGCGACGATCCGGGCATACGAACGTCGTGCCGCCGAACAGACCACGCACCCGAGGTTCGGCTATCGCATGAGCTACCGTCGTCTCCTCGAGCTCGAGGCCAGGATCCTCGCCAAGGTCCTGGCGGGCGAGCTGGACCAGTACACCCCGATGTGGACGCGATGAGCGGACGAAGACACGTCCTTGTCTGCTACGACATCTGCGATCCCAAACGGCTTCGTCGAGTCCACAAGACGGTCAAGGACTTCGGGCAGTCCGTCCAGTACAGCGTGTTCGCATGTCGCCTGACCAGACTCGCGCGCGCCGAGCTCGAGGCACGGCTGTTGGAAGAGATCGACGCTGGCGTCGACCAAGTGATGCTCGTCGATCTCGGCCCAGCGGACCACGACGACGCCTACGTTCCCGGTTCACGCGTGCTCGGCCATGTCGGGCGGCGTCGGTGGGCATCGGTAGTCGTGGTCTAGTCTAGTGGCGTGGGAAGTGCCATGCTCTCGTAGATCATCCCCGTTCACCTGTCGCGGCTGTTGGTCCGCGACGGCGACCCGCCGGGTCTCGCCGTGCTGCACGCGGAGCGGGCCCTGGGGACCAAGCGTTTCGATCTGCCAAGAGAGCTCGCAGGTGTCGCGCAAGGGGTTTTTCTGGACACGGTCGGGGCCTCGCGAGCGCCAAAGCGCTCGAGGACGAGCTGCTTCGCCGGCGGTTGATCATTCAGCAAGAAGTTGGGGTGCTACAACGGCGGTGTCCGCATACTCCGGCCAGGGATTCGCTCGAAGGACGGGCCGTACGACCATCTGCTGCTGGTGCCGGAGCGCCTTCTTTCCATGGCGCCTGCAGATCTATTACGACGTTCTGACGAATGGCCGAATCGAGATTGCCTGGTGCGGTGAGCACCGTTCGACGGTCGGAAAGAACACCTGACCGTGGCTGACCGCACGCAACCCGTCCGACCGATCAGGTGACACCGGTATCGGCCTCGTGCGAAAAGAGAGGCCGCTGTGCTGCCCCCAACGCAGCAGCGACCCTCCCGACGTAGCCGAAGCGTCGGAGGTCGGTCGTGAGGTCGTCATTCCGTGCACCGGGACCCAAGGTCGTCGATGCGGCGAAAACGATCATCGATGCCCTGACGTCGAGTCAGGCGGGCGCGAGCAAGGGCGAGCTTGCGCGGCTTTGCAGCGCTTCCAAGGAAACGGTGCAGCGCGCACTGAACTGGCTGCGCAACGACAACAACGCGCCGATCGAGTTCAGGCGACCCGTGTGGAGGTTGACCGAACCGTACCGGCTCCCGCTGCTGTCGCCGCAGCCCGATGATCTCACGGCGGTCGTGCTCGCGGGTGCGATGCTCGAGACGGTCGCAGACCCCGACCTCGCCCACCGGGTGCAGGAGTTGGTGGCCGAGCTCGACCAACGTCTTCGGGCCGCCGGAACCCGAGGGTTGATCCCTGCGCGCGGGGTGTCGGCGACGATGACGTTCGGCGCGACGATCGACCGCAGGCGACTCGAGAAGCTGCTGCAAGCGACGCTGGGCAAGGTCGTCGAGATCGAGCATCGCAAGGTGTGGCGCAAGCGCGGCGAGCCGGCGTTCGCGACGATACGGCTCGAGCCCTGGAGCTGCCGTGTTCACGACGGGATGGCGTACGTCCGGGGGTTCGCCCGTGATCGCGATGGGGCTCGCACGTACCGCATCGCCGACATCGATTCGGTCCGGGTGGTCCCGAATGCTCGGACGTCACAGAGGCGACCGCCGCCGGACGAGATCTGGGGAGATCGCGACCCGCGATTCGGGATCGATGAGCACAAGCCCGGCGAGGCGCGGATCGTCGTGCGCGGGGCCGTTGCCCGGTGGTTCGAGCCAGTCGTGTTGCACCCGCAGCAGGAGAGCCGCTGGCTGGAGCCCAACGAGGTGCTGGAGCGGCGGGTGCCTTATCGTTCGCGCCGGGAGCTTGCGCGGAGGCTATTGAGCATCATCGACGGTTTGGTGATGGTGGAGCCCGAAGAGCTGCGCCTCGAGCTGTCCGGGTATGTCAAGGCGGCTCATGATCGGGGGCTGATCACTTGGGAGGCGTAAGGCTGGAGTCGATGGCGGAGCCCGGGCGACGGCAGTCTGCGCTACTCGGTGCCGCGGATTTCCTGCAGGATCGCGGCTTCTTGCGTGGGCGTAACTTCGGCGGCGTCTCCGAGATACACGAGCACCCGCTCGCGCCCCTCCTCGTGCTCGGTCTCGCGAATGGACCTCTCACGAATCACGGCGGAGACGACTTGCTCCCGCGAGATGCCGTCTCGCCGTGCCTTGCGCTCGAGCCAGGCGTACTCGGCCTCCGTGAGCCTCACGGTGATCGGACGGGACGTTTGGGCGGCGTCGGCCATGGATTCGAGCGTAGCGCGTTTGCGTCCGATTGGGCTCTCCAGCCACGGGTCGACACCATTAAGGCTGTCGGTTCGAAGCACATGTCCACGCCAGCCGGCCGCCTCGGGCGTTCGGGTCCGCCTCTAAGTCAATTGGGTTTGCCCTCCAACCTACCCCAAAAGGAACATCGCGAATGAACAACGACCTACCCACCCTGGATCTCGCAACCCTCGAGGAGGCCGTGCGCGGCACGGCTGCCGCGTTTCGAACCCGGACGCGCCTCGAGCCAGCAGGTGGCAACGGGGACAAGATCTTCCCACCGACCTACTTGCCCAACGACCACGACGGTCAGCGCACCAAGTACGCGTTCGAGTTTCGCCGGATCAATGGTGAGGAGGTTCCGACGGTGCTGCTCGACTCCGTGGCTTCCCAGGCGAACCGAATGGAGGAAAGCCTGCGGGCCGCATGGGAAGAAGGAAGGCTCAAACTGCCCGTCATTTCCGTGGACTTCGGCAGTGTGGACTACGGAGACGATGAGAGCCTCGTCGACCTCGGCAAGATCACCTCCCTCGATGCGCCGCACCGTGCAGCTGATGCGCTGTTACGCGACTCACTGTTAGGAGACACGTTCTTCCGCCACTCCGACGTAGGCCGAGCGATCACGGAGGCACGGCCCGATCACGCGGCCCCGATCTACCGATACTGCCCCACGGCACTCGTTTTCGGGATGTGGGACTCGACTGGACCCAAGGGAGGGCTCGGCTCGAAGTACCAGCGCGCGCTGACGTCCGAGATCGTCGGGATCAACGCGAGGCCGGGCGCCAAGGTCGGCTCGCGCATCGATCCTGCTGGGATCGAGAAAAACGCCGGACCCCTGTTCGCGAAGAAGGGAAGCCCTGGGGAGTGGACCGTCAACCGCGACGAAGCGGAGCAGAAGAAGGGCAAGCCCGTTCCGTATTCGCGCAGAAGCGACAAGGGGACAGGTGCCCCTTCCGAAGCGAATCACGGCAACATCCCGCCCACGCTCGACCATGAGGCTGGCGGCGTCACCATTGACTACGCGATCCAGACGCAGGTCTTGTCGCTGCCGGCGTTGCGTCGCCTGTGGTTTCGGACCAGGCCCGACGGCTCGCCGCTCGAAGGACAAGAGCGTGCGACCGGACAAGCCGCAGCTCGAACCGCCCTCGCGGCGCTCGGGTTGGCCGCGATCGCACTCGTTCGGCGTCAGGGATTCGATTTGAGGAGCCGGTCGCAGCTCGTGGCCACCGAGCCGCTCGTAGTCGAATTGCTCGACAACGATGGAGGCGAGCCGCGCCGATTCCGCCTCTCCCCTGATGACGCCCTCGAGCTCGTCGACGCAGCGGCGCGCGCGGCGGCCAAGGCGGGCATGCCGTGGCAAGTCGAGGAGCTCTCGCTGACGCCGAGTCCGAAGCTGGTGGCGCTGATCCAGAAGAGTCGGGCGCAGGTGGTCGAGGGCGAGATCGACCCCGAGGAGGGCGAGTGACCCTCGCTCTGCGCGTCCAGCTCTTGACTGGTCGCTATGTCGCCACCGCCTACAACGACCGGAGTCGTGCGGAGTGGCCACCGCACCCAGCGCGCGTCTACTCGGCACTCGTCGCGACTCACTTCTCGCGACCGGAGCCTTCCGAGGCTGAGCGCGTCGCGCTCCAATGGCTGGAGGAGCAACCGGCACCGAGCGTCACGGCGCCCGAGGCAAGCCATCGGAGGGTCATGACGCACTTCGTGCCCGTCAACGACACAACCGTGCACTCGCATCCGACCAAGAGCTTCGCCAAGCTGGAGGAAGCGCGGCAGAAAGCGCAGGTGGTACGGGACCGCGACGGTAAGAACAACGAGGTCGCCAAGGCCGACAAGGCACTCGCCAAGGCGCGAGCCAAGCTCGCCAAGGACACTCGCAATGTTGCCCGGCCGGGGTCTCGAGCCGGCAATGTCGCTTCCGCGCTCGGCGTCGTGGGTGCTACCCGCGTTCGCCAACCTCGGACGTTTCCTTCAGTGACACCAGAGGAGGATGTCTTTTGGCTCACGTGGGCGGATGCTGATCCTCCCTCGGAGGTGCGAACCTCGCTCGCCGAGCTCGCGCGCGACGTTTGCCGAATCGGGCACTCGTCTTCCATGGTCGCAGTCTCGCTTCGGGACGACGCTCCGGAGCCGACGTTCGTGCCCTCCGATATGGGCGAGTTGAGCCTGCGTGTGACCGGTCCAGGGCAGTTCGACGCGCTTCAGCGGGAGTTCGATAGACACGAGGGGCTCGAGCCGCGCCTGCTGCCCGCGCTGCACCAGGCCTATGCGCGCACGGCTCCCGTCCGACCAGAGGTTCCCTACTCGGTGTTCGGAGACAACTGGGTCATCCTGCGCCGCAAGGCCGGCCCGCGACTGCCGTCGGTCCGAACTGCCGAAATCGCCCGAGCGGTCCGGGGCGCCTTGATGAAGCACGGACCAGACCCAGTACCTTCGGTAATCCTCGGTCGCGGAGGGGATGGCCGTCCGCTCGAAGTCGCGCACCTTGCAATCGTGCCGATTCCGCTGATCGGCGGCCGTCATGCTGATGGCTCGATCCTGGGGGTGGCGCTCGTGTTGCCTCGCGAATGCTCAGCGGAGGATCGGCGGGCCATTGCGCAGGCGCTCCTCGAATGGGAGAGCGCCGGCGGAGACCCGTCATCGGGTTCGCTTCGGCTGACCCTTGGGCGTGCGGGAGTGCTCGAGCTCGAGCGAGAGATCGGTTCGCCAGGACTGCGGACACTGCGACCTTGGACGTGGTGCGGGCTCGAGAGGCGCGGAACGCTGGCCGGAGCTACGCGATGGGCAACGGCGACCCCGATTGCACTCGACCGCAACCCCGGTCAGCTTCGCGATCGCGATCCCTCCCGCGCCGCCGAGGCTGCAAGCCAGGCCGAGAAGTCGATCGCCGACGCCGCCGAGCATGTCGGGCTTCCTCGGCCCGAGGTTCGAGTCGTGCCCGCGAGTCCATTGCGTGGGGGCGCGAAGGCACGGAGGTTTCCGCCGTTTCCCGGCGGTGGAAAAACACAACGCGTGCTCACCCACGCATTTCTCGAGTTTCCGCAGGCGGTTCGTGGCCCCGTGATCCTTGGTGCGGGCCGATACCGTGGGCTCGGACTGTGTCGGCCGTTGTGGGAGGAACGATGAGCCTCTCGATTGACGACTTCGCGACATTCTTCAAAGAGCTGTGGGGCTACGATCCGTTCCCATGGCAGGAGCGGTTGGCTAGGTCCGTACACCGCGATGGACGCTGGCCCTCGGCGCTGGACCTGCCCACGGGCACCGGCAAGACGTCCGCGCTCGACGTGGCGGTCTTCACCCTCGCTCTCGAGGATCCAAGGTTCCGCCGACTTCCGCTCCGGACCGTGCTGGTCGTGGATCGGCGAACCATTGTCGACCAGGCGAGCCTCCGAATGAAGCAGCTCGCCGACAAGCTACACGCGCCGAGCGGCCCTACGGTCGCAAAGGTCCGCGACTCGTTGAAACGCCTGGCTGGGGAGCATGCGAGTCGGCCGCTCGTCGCTTCCACCTTGCGCGGTGCGATGCCTCGTGACGACGAGTGGGCTCGCACGCCGACGCAACCGGTCCTCGTGGCATCGACCGTGGATCAGGTCGGATCCCGCCTGCTCTTTCGCGGATATGGCGTTGGCCGCGGATCGCGGTCCATTCACGCAGGACTTCTCGGTCATGATGCACTCTTTCTGCTCGACGAGGTGCATCTCGCACGGCCCTTCTGTCAGACGCTCGACGCTGTCGGACGCTACCGGACGTGGGGGAGCAACTCGCTTTGTCACGAGCGCTGGCAAAAGGTCGAACTGTCGGCGACCCGAGATCCCGGGGCGGATGACGAGCCCTTCGTGCTCGAGAGTGCTGATCGGGAGCACCCGGTGCTGGCGCAGCGGTTGTCGGCGAGCAAGCCAGTGCGCCTGGAGCAGGTCGACGCGAGCGGTTCCGAGAACAAAAAACGGGCCAAGCTCACCGACGCCATCATCGACGCGGTCAAGGGGAGGATCGCCGAGTCTCCACAATCGGTTGTGGGGATCATCCACAATCGCGTCGACGGAGCCGTTCGCACGTGGCGGAAGCTCCGGACGCAGTGTGAGCGCGATGACATCCCGCTTCGCCTGGTCACCGGACGCATGCGTGGGTTGGACCGCACCGATCTCGAGAGCGAGCTGAAGACGATCGCTGGGTCCGATCGGCCTAGGCCATCAGGCGGGGGGATCGTGGTGGCGACTCAGTGCATTGAAGCTGGTGCAGACCTCGACTTCGACTACTTGGTAACCGAGTGCGCCTCGTTCGATGCAATTGTCCAGCGGATGGGGCGCCTGAATCGTCGAGGCGAGGCGGAGTCTCCGCAGGGACTGATCCTCATCCGAAGCGATCACGCCGAGCCCAAGCAACCCGATCCGATTTACGGTGACAGTCTCGCGGCGACGTGGGCCTTTTTGGCGGGGCAATCCGAGCTCGACTTCGCCCTGGACCGCCTCCCTTCGGCCTCACCTCCCGAGCTGGAGAAGCTCCTGCCGCCGCGAAAGCAAGCTCCGACCTTGTTGCCGGCCCATCTCGACCTGTGGGCCCAGACCAATCCCGAACCTCATCCGGAGCCGGACGTCGCCTTGTTCCTCCATGGTCCGGAGTCGGGACCGCCGGACGTGAATGTAGTGTGGCGCTCGGACCTGTCTCGCAGCGTTCTCGACCAGCACGAGGATGTCGCGCTCGCGCGCGTCGAAGCGGCTCCACCCGGAACGACAGAGGCAATCTCGATTCCTCGATACGCCGTCGTACGATGGCTGCAGGGGGACCGCGCCTCCGCGATGGCGGATGTTGAGGGAGTCAGTTTTGGCGACGAGGATGCGGATGCCGAAGGTCCATGCGCCCCCGTGCTCTTATGGCGTGGCCGAGACAGCGGAGTGGTGGCGAGGTGCAGTGAGATCCTGCCCGGAGATACGCTCGTCGTCCCATGCGCCTATGGGGGCCTCGAGGGAGGGACCTTCAGTCCCGCGGACGGTCCGGCTGACGCGCGTGACGGCGAGCCCGTTTCCGGGGATTTGGGGGATCGGGTCCAGCTCGAACAGCGAGGCCGGCCGACACTCCGCCTCAGTCTCGACGTACTCGAGAGTGCGGCACCGGACATCGAGTGGCCGATGCCGCCCTCCGCGTTCACCGACGAGGCGACCGATCCCGCCGCTTCAGACGAAGACCGAGTGCGGCAGTGGCTCGTCGAGGTCCGGTCGGTTCACGAACGCCTCCCAAGCTGGTTGCGTGAGACCCTGGACCAGCTCTCCCGCCGCAACAACCTGCGCCTGCTCCGGACGCACGAGCCAGATGGTGATGATGATGTCAGGGAGGAGCGTCTCGTGGCACGTGCGCGTACTCGGGTGCGCTGGGACGGCACGGCCGAGGTCAGCACCGAAGAGGAAGACCGCGCATCCTTCACGGGGGTTGCCGTCGCACTCAGTGACCATCTCGATGGGGTGGCCGAGTTCGTTCGACGCTACGTCGAGGCGCTGGCTCTGCCAAAGCCTGTCGCGGATGCCATGGTGCTCGCGGCTCGATCTCACGACCTAGGCAAGGCCGACCTCCGCTTTCAGGCAATGCTCCGAGGCGGAGATCGGATACTCGCCGAGGGATCGGCCCGGTTGCTGGCAAAGTCCGACCAGCTCACGCCGCCGTCGAAAGCAGAGCAGGCGTTGATACGACAGAGGGCAGAACTGCCGAAGGGATGGCGTCACGAGCTGCTGTCCGTCGCCATGCTCGAGGGACATGCGCTGCTAGAGACTGTGGGAGAGCACGCGGACGTGTTGTTGCACCTGGTCGGCAGTCACCACGGCTGGTGTCGGCCGCTGGCGCCGGTCGTGGATGAGCCGGCAACGCACCCAGTCGCTGTCGCGCACGACGGACAACAGTTCGCGGCGTCACCCGATCATGGGTTGCCTCGTCTCGACTCCGGCGTCTCTCGCCGGTTTTGGCGCCTCAACGAGCGCTATGGATGGCACGGATTGGCCTGGCTGGAGGCGATATTGCGGCTCGCGGACCACAGGCGCAGTGAAGCGGAGCAGAAGGGAGAGGTGGATGGATGACCCAGGGCTGAGACTCGGTGCGATCGATGGCACCAATCCGCTTGGCTGGATGGCTGCGCTTGGAGCGATGGTCGCCTTGGCGACGACCCGCGAAGCCGATGTGTCCGAGCCTCGGCTGCGCTGGGAGTACCGGGGATGCTGGACTCCGATTCTGTATGGCGCCGACGAGGAGCAGGTTGTCGAGCGCTGCCTCCAAGACCTGCGCCGGACATCCGGCAACCCCGCCTTCCTCGAGCTGCATTACCAGAAGGACGGCAAGGGGGCGCTGCAGCGCGACCTCAAGCCGCCGCCGGAGTTCTATCGGCAGTATCTCGAGTCGCTGGCCCGAGCATCCGACCGAGCCGGACTGGCACTCGCGGCCGGCTTCGCGACGGACGTGGCGGTCGACAAGAGCAAGGGCAACACAAAACCGACGGCGTTGCACTTCACGTGCGGGCAGCAGCAGTTCCTCACAATCGCTGACCAGCTCGCCGAGCAGCTCCAGGAAGCCGATCTACACGAGGCACTGTTCGAGGGATGGCACTACGAACGAGAGCGCAAGACGTTCATGTGGGACGCGAGTACGTACCGTGACTACGCGCTCCGTGCCGATAAACCATCGAACGCGAAGAAGGGTACTGTCCCCGGCGCCGACTGGCTCGCGTTCCGAGCCCTCCAGGCGCTTCCGTGCGCCCCGAACGGCACGGCGATATTGACTACGCTATGCCGTGGCAGCGGGAATAACATCCGAATGCACTGGCCGATCTGGGAGCCTTCTCTGACCCTCCACGAAATCCGCTCGTTGCTCTCGCTCGGGTCTCTCATGAGCCTGACCCAGCTCGACCGCGAGGCGCGCGGCATCATTGCGGTCTTCGACGCTGCGGTGGTTCGCTCGGACCAGGGCTTGGGCGGTTTCGCCCCGCCGTCCCCCGTGTTGCCATCTACGTTGTGATCCGAGGCATTGCTCGACCTACGGACACAACCACCGGCCGCTAAAGCTTCACATCAGCCCAGAGCACCCCGAGCTCGAGCTCGAAGGACTCGAAGGGCTCGGCGCGGACGCGGTCTTCGTCGCGATGCACGGCAAGTGTGAGCCACTGTTGCTCCTGCCGCCGGAGGACCTCCAGCGTCCGAAGGAGCGGGTTGACCAGCCACAGATGGCCGACACCCGATTTCCCGTACGTAGGCAGCTTGTCCGCGCGGTCGGTCTTCTCGGTACTCGGCGAGAGCACCTCACACACCCAGTCCGGTCTCGTCTCGAAGTACGGGACATTGGGTACGTGTGCCATCGTCTCGCGCCGCCAACCCGCAACGTCGGGCACGAGAATCCCGTCGTGAAGGTGCAGCTCCGGCTCGAACAAGATGATCCAGCCGCCGGGTCCACCACGGCCGCGCCTAAACGGCGGACCGAGCTCACCGACCAGGGCCGATGATGCCGCCGCATGAGGGCCGGCGGGACGTGCACGCAGGGACAGCTTGCCGGCGATCAGCTCGGCCACCACATGGTCGGGCGCCGCCAGGATGTCTTCGTACGTCGCCTGCCCTTGAGCAGGATCGGACATCCGACATAGCGTAGCACCTCGGTTCATCCGCCACCCCTTGACGCCGCGCATCCACCACCGCACTTTGCCACCCGGTGCCGCTCGCCAAACCGACCCCGACGCCTGACGAGCTCCGCACCGCCCTTGCGGCCCTCGACGCGGTCGAGCTCGGGGCCCTCGCCGTACTCGCCCACGGCGGTATGTCGACTTCTCGGTCCGGCTGGACCCGGGAGTGCTCCCAACGTGGTGTCCGGCGTACGCCATCCCGTGCTCTGAGCGGCGCGGAGTTCCAAAGGCTAGCCGACAAGCTCGTCGACGCAGGCCTCGTCCGCAGAATCGACGACCGAAGCCATACGCACTACCACGTTCTCGCCGAGGTGGCGATGGCGGTGCTCGTGCGCGTCAGCGAGCTTGGCCGGTGGAGCGCACTGTTTCCGCGCAACCGGCAGGGCCGCCGCTACTTCGGCGGCCCGGCGACGCCCGACGTCCGGACGGCCGCGATCACGGGCAACGCGACGATGATGCGGGAAGCCTTGCGTCCTGAGTACGATCGAACGTCAGGGAGCTGGGCGTGACCCTCGTTTACGCGCTCGGTGTTCGGCCCGAGCGCGGGTGGCTCGAGCTGGTCGACGAACGCACCCGCTACGCTTACGTCGCGGTCATGCTCGAGCGCTACAAGATGCAGCTCGAGTCGCCTTCAGAAGTGGTCATGGAGGAGGCACTGCAAGCCTCGGACAAGAAGCTACGCCTCGAGGCCGGCCGGATCAGAGTGCTGCAAGGTGACACCGAAGCGGCGGCTGCGCTGGCGGGTCTGCCCAAGTGGGGCGCCGAAGGGCTCGAGCTTCTCAGCGCGTGGGCGCGCGCAAACTACGAAGCCACAGTCGAACTCGGGAACCGGGCAGTCGCCAAGATGGGCAGTCGCAAGCGCAAGTGCCTGTCCGACCTCGAGGGCACGATCCACATCGTCGCGGCGCTCGTCTCGTGTGGCCGTGATCCAGCACAGACGGACTTCGTGGGCCGACTACTCTCCGATGCTTCCAATGCGCGAGCGTGTCGACCCGGCGACATGCTCATTCTCTTCGACGTGTATCGAGCACTCTTGGGCGACACAAAGCCTCGGAGCCCGCACTCCTCGGTTGGGGCGCAGGCCTCGTGGACGCGTGCGCTGCTCGGCTTGTGTCATGACCTCTGGTTCGACGTCCCCGAATCCGAGCACGCGGGCGAAGCACGGCCCGTGCTCGCCGAGCGATTCGCTGACCTTGCACGGGCTGGTGGGTTCCTGCCCGTCGCCCGTGAGTTCGAAGCGGTCCGCGAGCAGCTCGCGGGTGGGACGCCAAGCCGGGGACTCGTGGGTGCATTTCGTCCGCCCGCGCCGTGGGAGGCAGCACTCGCCCGGCTGGAGAACATCGCCGAGGCGGTCGTCGAAGAGTCCGTTGGCGCCGCGAAACGACAACCCGAGACCGAGCTCGTGTGGGAGCTTGCCGCGCGCCGCGACTATGTCGAGATCACCCCGCGCCTTCGCGGTCCGCGTGCCAAGAAGGGCCGGCCCGTTGCGCTGTCGCGACTGCTCGACGGCGAGCTCGATGGCCACCTCCAGGTCGGTGACCACAGCGTGCTCGCGACCGTGCAGTACGACCATCACGGGTGGGAGTCGCGCCCGTTCCTCGGCCCCGCGGCAGCGCTTGCCCTCGTGGACCACCCACGGGTGATCGACCACCACGGCGCTCCGCTTGCGGTCGAGCGCGGCAGCCCACGCTTGCTGGCGCGTCGCGCCAAAGGGCTTACTCGCCTTGCGCTCGATCCCTCGGGCTTGCTCGAGCACTCGTTCATTGCCAAGACGGCACCGGGCCGCATCCTCGTCTACGAACGCTCGCCCGGACTATCGCGTGTCGTCGACTTGCTTCGAATCGGCGAGGGGATCGCCGTACCGGACGAGGCGCGCGATCGACTGGCGCGTGCCGTGACCCGACTCGCATCGGTGGTCGGCATTAAGGTTGAAGGGGAGATCGACGTCGGGACCGACCACGTTCAAGCCGACCCGCGGCCGGTTTTGTTGCTGGGCTACGATGGAGAGTCGCTGCTCGCCCGAGTTCGGGTTGCCCCGCTCGGATTGAGTGGACCTCATCTCCTCGCCGGAGTCGGATCGTCGGAGCTGGTCGCAGCGGTCGCCGGAAGTGACAGGCTGCAGCAGTGCCGGCGCGAGCTCGAAGATGAGCGAAGGCGCCGAGACGCGCTCTTCGAGGCCTGTCCGACGCTGGCCGGCTTTTCGGACGGGGACGGCAACGCGTGCGCTCCCTCGCTCGAGGACGCGCTGGAGGTCGTGGTCGAGCTTCAGGAATGCGGCGACGACGTTGTGCTGGCGTGGGAGGAGGGCCGAACGCTCGAGGTCCCGGCGCGGCGCGACCTTCCCGACCTCGAGATGGTTGTGGGGAGCGGGACGAACTGGCTCGGCGTCGGCCTGAGGCTCGAAGGTGACGAGCAGATCGTGCTCGGGTTCCAGGCGTTGCTTCAGGCACGACGGCAAGGGCGCTTCGTCGAGATTGGTCGCGACCGCTTCGTTCGGCTCAGCGAGCGCCTCCGGCAACGTGTGGATGCCTTGGCTGACCTCGGCGTCATCGAGGGTGATGAGCTGCACGCCGATCCCGTGGTGCTCCCGCTGCTCGACGATCTCGCCGACGGGCTCGGTGGCGTCACCCTGGATGACGATGTACGACGATCGCTCGGGACCTTTCGCGAGCTGGCAGCTCGATCGCCACGCATGCCTCGCGGCTTTTCGTCCACGCTACGCGACTACCAACGCGATGGCTTTGTGTGGATGTGGCGCCTGGCCGAGGCGGGGCTCGGAGCGTGCCTCGCGGACGACATGGGGCTGGGCAAGACCGTGCAAACCCTCGCGCTGCTGTCGAGCCGCAGCAAGCTCGGCCCCGCACTCGTGGTCTGTCCGACGTCGGTCGTAGCCAACTGGATCGCCGAGGCTGCCCGGTTTGCGCCGTTCCTCCGGTTTCATCCCCTGGCAGATGCGCAGGACCGCACAAGCCTGCTCGAGCGCCTTGGCGCCCGCGACGTCGTCGTTTGCAGCTACACGATTGCGACCGGGGAGATCGATGCCCTGTCGGCGATTCGCTTCTCGACTGCGGTGTTCGATGAGGCGCATGCCCTCAAAAACGCCGAGACGAAACGGGCCACGGCCGCCCGACGGATCGACGCCACCTTCCGCCTGGGCTTGACGGGGACTCCGGTCGAGAACCGTGCGACGGAGCTATGGAGTTTGTTCGCCGTGTTCGTCCCGGGCTTGCTCGGCGCGAAGGACCACTTCAGCGAGCGATTCGCCGCTCCGATCGAGTCCGGTGACCGTGCTCGCGCCCGTCAGCTGCGCGCGCTCTTGCGTCCGTTCATCTTACGGCGAACCAAGGCCCAGGTCTTGACGGAGCTGCCGCCGCGGACGGACGTGACTTCGAGAATCGTGCCCCGGCAGGACGAGCGTGCGTTCTACGAGGCCGTCCGACGCGGTGCGCTAGCACGCGTCGAGTCCGCCTCACGGGCGAAGAAGCGCTTCACGCTCCTCGCCGAGATCGGCAAGCTTCGTCAGGCGGCCGTCGTTCCCCGCATTCTCGATCCCGACGGCCCGCGTAGCAGCAAGCTCGATGCGTTGCTTTCGCGCCTGGCAGAGCTTGGTGCGGAGGGCCATCGCGCCCTGGTCTTTACCCAGTTCCTCGGTGTGATGGCCGAGGTGCGGCGTCGGCTCGAGGCGGCCGAGATCGAATACTTCGACCTCGAGGGCAGCACCCCGGCTGCCGAGCGACAGCGTCGAATCGACGCGTTCCAGGCGGGTGAAGGAGACGTCTTTGTGCTGAGCCTCCGTGCCGGGGGCGTCGGCGTCAATCTCACCGGGGCGGACTACGTGTTTCATCTCGACCCGTGGTGGAACCCAGCGGTCGAAGACCAGGCAACAGACCGAGCCCATCGGATCGGTCAGCAGCGGCCGGTCACGGTCTACCGTTTGGTGACCGAGGGAACGATCGAGGACAAGATCCTGTCGCTCCACGAGTCCAAGCGTCAGCTTGCGGACGAGTTGCTCATTGGCATGGAGGGCGCCGAGCCGTTCGACGTCGACGAGCTCGTCGCTCTGCTTCGCTAAGCTCCGGCCGCGCGCACTTCGGCCACGAACTCCCGCAGCGCTTTGGTCATCGGACGCGTTCCGACATGCCGCAGCAGTATCGTGTGGTCAATGCCCGGCAGCACTTCGCTCGCCAGGATCGGCTCGTACTGCTCGTCGCGGAGGCGGAAGAGCTCGAGTTTCTCTCGGCGCCAAAACCACAACTCGCGCACGCCGAGCTTGCGATAGAGGTGGAGCTTGTCCAGCCCTCCCGACGTCCAGACGACTTCGATCGCGAGATCGGGGCGCTCCGGCATTGGGTCCGCACTGCCGAGCACGTAGCACTCGACCGGCTCGACGCCTCGCTCGGCATCCTTGTCCTCGAGCGTCCAAGATCCGAACGGGGTGATGTCCACGCCTTTCTCGACGCACCAGGCTTCGACCAGGCGGCCAAGCATCGACTTGATGGCCTCGTGAAAGTGCGACGGGCTCATGATCTCGACCGTGCCCTCCAGGTAGGCGAGTCGCGGCACGGACTTCTCGCCGCGGATCTCGAGCAGCCGCTGGTAGTCCGCCCAGGTGGCATCGCGCAGCAACACGACGTTGTCTGACTGCGTCTCGGGCGGCTGCGCCGACGGTGCGGCGATGGCTCCCTCGGACATCGTGCAACCAGATTAGCACGCCGAGCGGGGCTCAGTCGTAAGACAGATCCGCGTTGTAGGCGTCGATTCCGTCGTTCGGGTTGATGAACCGAACGTTGACGTAGTTGCCTTCGGGGTCGAACGTCAGGATCAGAGCCCGTGGTGCCGACGTGCCGTACTCGAACTGAGGCGGACCGAGAAAGTCGCCGAGCGGGTTGGAGTTCCCGCCGGTGCAGGCGATCTCTCGCAGCCCCCCGGCAAAGTCGGAAGGGCCGTTCTCGAGCGTCGAGATGAAGTTGACGTGAAAGTCGCCCGACAGGAACCAGACGTTCGAGACCTCTTCGTCGTTGAGGAAGTCGAGCAGCTCGTTGCGCTGGTCCGGGTAGCCCTCCCAGCGATCGTTGGCGGCGAGGTCCCAGACGTTGGGCATGTTCGTGATCGGGACCGAGTTCATGATCACCTTGAAGTGGCACGGGCTCGCGGCCAGCCGCTCCTTGAGCCAGTCCATCTGCTCCACGCTCATGTACAGGCCCTGCGAGGGCCGACGCTCGTAGCGGCAATCGAGCACGATGATCTCGGCGGTCAGCCCCCAGCGGAAGCTCCGCCACAGCACGTAGTCCGGGCCTTCTGCGTCGATCGGCATCAGCTCGAAGTACGCATCCATCGCGTTCTGCCGCTTCTGCAGCTCGTCCGGATCCATCGTCTCGCGATCGAAGTTGCTGTTGTCGTCGATCTCGTGGTCGTCCCAGGTCGCGTACAGGCCCGCCCGTGCATAGGCCAGGCGCATGCCGAGTGCGCCGAGGTACTGCTTCCAGCTGTCGCGAAACTCCCCGAGCGACGTGGCGCCGTCGTTGTAGGCCATGTCACCCAGGTGCAGGAACATGTCGTACGGCTCGGCGGCGGTGACTTCGAGCGCTGGCCAGTCGAAGTCGTCGCCGTTGCACGCCGACATCGCGATCGTCAGCGGCTCGAGAGCATCTTCGGCGATCGCAGTTCGCACCTGGCCGATGAGGCTGCGCCCGGTGAAGTTGCCCGGCTCGCCCACCAGCCATGTGTAGAAGTACCAGGTGCCGGGGCACAGGCCCTCGATGGTGGCCTTGGCGTAGCCGTCCGCGCTGGGGGTGACCTCGACCTCGGCCACGATCAGTGACGTGCCCTCGCTCGACCCGGCTCGCCACACTCGCAGGAGTTTGGGCTGCGCGTCGTCGATGTACACCGCGAACATCGCCGAGGTCGGCTTCATCTCACCGGCCATGACGGCGAGCGGGAAGGTTACGTCGTCCTCGGGGATCGAAGGCGCGTCGAACTCCTCCTCGAAGGCGCCGTCTCCCTCGCACGTCTCGGGCGGGTCGCCCGTCGTCGTTTCGTCATCGTCGTCGTCGTCGTCGTCACCGGTCGAGTCCGCGATCCCCGTATCGCCAGTGTCGGTGGATTCGCCGCCTACGCCGCCGCCGGTGGTCGTGTCGTCGTCATCGTCATCGTCGCCTGCGGTTCCGCCGTCTTCCGAGCTGCCCTCGCCGTCGACCGCACTGCCGTCGTCGCCGCAACCCGCCCACAGCGTTGCCGCGCTGCTGACTGCCAATCCGAGAAACGTGCGCCGCTCGACGCCACTACAGGTGTCCTTGTCCCGCCCCGCCATGCCAAGTCCAATCGGCACGACTATCGCACAGCTGCGGTCTGAGACGGTGCGCTAAAGCTGCCCTTCGATGACCGTGACGCCCTCGACGTGTGAGACACCGTTGACTCCGATGGTCACCTGAGCGGTCCCGGGCGGAAGTCCCAGCGTCTCCGAGAGATCGATGTCCGGCAGCGCAATGCCGCCGAAGCCGCCCGTGCCGAGCGCATCGATGAGCTGGCCCTCGAGCTGCGCCTCGACCGCGCCGATCAGCAGTTCCTCCGCCATGATCGACTCGTCCTGTTCCACCGTCAGGTCGGTTTCCATCCACTCGATGCTCGGGATGGCGATCGAAATCTCGCTGTCCACGACGGAGATTTCCACCGCCACCGCGAGCGAGGTGAACGCCACGAAGTTGATCGGCTTGCCCTGCAGCACGAGGCTCGCGTCGATCCGCAAGTCTCCGATGTGCGCGATGAGCCGACCCTCTTCGTTGCAGTCATTGGCGGTCGGCGCGAGCAGGCCGCTGATGTCGACCACGAGGTCCTCGTACAGACCGCCGCCGGCGCCTTCTTCCTGCGGTAGCGGGAAGTCGAGCAGGCGACCGGCCCACGCGGCGTAGAGCAGCTGGTTGAGCATGTCGTCGGACAGGCCAATCTCGAGCGGGGCCTGGCGCGGCATGTCCAGCGGCTCACCCGTCCCGCAGCCGGCACGATCGGGAATGCCGAGGTTGTCGTAGGGCGGCTGCTCGACGTCGGTGTATCCGCCGCCACGCAGGTAGATCACGCCGCCTTGCGGCGGGGAGGGATCGGGCGGTGCGTCGCCGTCGTGAAAGTCGGTCGCCGACCAATCCGTGATGAGGTCCACCCCGATGGTGTCCTCCGAGCCCAGCATCGGGAAGTCGATCGTGGTGGAGAAGTTCAGGCCCTGGAGCCCCTCGGACAGCAGCGGCGAGAGCGTGCCGTAGACCTGGCTGTTGAGCTGGTCGGAGATCTGCGCGGCGAGGTCTTCGATGATGAACAGCTCGACGACCGACAGCAGAAAGTTCGTCCACGAGTTGTCGGAGTAGACGTCGACGCCGTCCGGATCGATGACCGTCTGCACGTTGACGATGTCGATGTCGAGGTCGTGACTCGGGCTGATGTTGAGCTGCAGGTCGGCCGAGACGCCGACGCTGTCGATGGTGAGGCCACCGGTGCTGTCGCCACCCGCCGCAAAGCACAGCGCGCTGGTGCAGTCGTAGAACAGGTCACCCTCGACGCCGTTGACTGTGGCGATGAGTCGCAGGCCACCATCGTTGCCGAGCAGCTGCAGCCCCATCTCCTCGAAGTTGAGCGCCTCGAGGTAGACGTCGTAGCCCGCCTGTTGGACGACCGGTGCCCCGCCGCCGAGAAACTGGCTGATGTCGAAGTTGTCGATCGCGAGCTGCATGATCGACGCGAGGTCGTCGGCGGGCAGGCCGTGATCGCCGTCGTCGATGACCTCTTGGTCGAGGCTGATCATGATGCCCTGCGGCGAGATGCCGGACACCGGGGCGGTGGGTTTGCGGAACTTGGTCGACCACAGGAACGACTGCACGCGCTTGCGGGCAAAGCCGTTGCTGTCGGTGGTCTCGAACACGAGCGTGTTGCCGCCGACCGTGGGCTCGACGTCGATCGAGAAGCCGCCGTCGTCGTCGACGTCGACGGTCTGTCCGCCGAGCGTCAGCGAGTCGATGTTGCCGTGGCCGGTCTGCACGACGCCGGTGACCGTGACCGCATCGCCGGAGTCGCCTTCGATCGTGGCTCCGCGGACCGGGTACTCGACGTTGATCTGCGGCCGACAGTCGCGCGTCTCGACCCCTTCGTACGTGCAGACGTTGGCTTCGCAGGAGTCGACGCTGCACGGATTGTCGTCGTCGCAGTCGTCCTCCGACTCGCAGGGTCCACCCACGTCGGGGTCGTCGTCGCCGTCGTCGGCTCCGTCGTTGCCGTCGCCGTCGCCGTCCCCGTCTTCCATGCCGACGTCGGTGTCGGTTCCATCCGCTCCGCCGCCGCGGGGGGAGTCATCACCACATCCACCCACAAGTAGGCCAGCGAGAATTGTGGCGACGGGCAGACGCGACATCATGGGGTCGACGATACCATTTCGGCTCGAAAGCGGTTCTGAAGCGCGAAAATCGGCAAAGCGCAGAACCCGCTCCAATCAGGCATCCTCGAACGTGACGCCATAAGCGCGGTTCAAATCCGCGCGCGCTCCCACCAGGTCATCCTCGTCGGTGCCGCGCAGGCGTTGGTCCAGGAAGCGCCATACGGCATCGACCCGAGGCACATTGCGGATCGCGGCGTGGCCGACGAGGAAGACCGGCTGAGCCGGGGGCATCGACTTTGGCGCCGGCAGCTGGCGCAAGCGCGGTGACAAAAGGCCAAAGAAGCGAGGCAACAAGACCAGCCCAACTCCAGCGGCGGCGGCCAGGCGAAGCGTCTCCAGGTTCGAGGCTCTGAGGAGGATCGGTGCGTTCGCAAACACCGCCGCGCGAAGCTGCGCAATCCCCAGATGCGCGTGGTCGTCGGACCAGTCGACGAATGGGAGCTCGGACCAACCGCGAGCGGCTGCGGCTTCGAGTGCCACCGCGTCGTCGGGGTCGATCCCATGCTGTCGCAGCAGCGTCGGAGCACCGAACAGAGACGCGACCGTGTCGCGCACCCGTGTGATCACCAAGTTGTCTTGGCTCGTGGGACGCACGGCACGAATCGCGATGTCGGCCTCCCAGCGCTCGAGGTCGGCGAGGCCCGTGCTTTCCACGAAGTCTACGGAGATTTCTGGATGGCGCGACGCGAACTCGTTCCAAACGGGAAGCAGCGCACCGTGAAGGACCTCGGTCGAGACCGACACCCGGACCTTGCCGCGTGCGCCGTCCGACGACGCGACGTTGGCCTCGACCCGCTCGAGCAAACGCTCGGCTTCCTCCGCAGCTTCCCAGGCCCGCCGCCCCGCTTCGGTGGCAATCAGGCCATCGGGCGAGCGCACGAACAGGCTCTCACCCAGCGCGTCCTCGAGCGCAGACAGGCGCCGGCTGACGGTCGACCCGCTCACGCCGAGTGCCTGTGCGGCGCGGCCGATGGTGCCGCAGCGATGCGCGGCCAAGAACACCTTGAGATCGTTCCAGTCGAACACGGCTGAGCCCCTCGCAACCTCGCCCGAGCCGAACACGGTCACCGCATCGCTGCAAGGGTGCTTGCGAAAACGGAAACTCGGTGCTGGCAGGCGCGGGGCGGCCACGGAGGGGGCATTCGCAGAGACGCAAGGCCCCTTCCGCTCGCGGATGCCCTGGGCGGGGCCACAGCCTTCATGTTCTGCCCGTGACCGTCTTTCGCATCGGAGTCCCACTGCTCGTCTTCTTCTTCGGCTGCAGCGCGCCGAGCGGTCCCGTCGGACCGACCGACTCGCAGCCGCAGGCCGCAAAACCGGCCCCGACGGCGGGCATGCCCAAGCTGGCCGACGCTGACGTCGAGACGGTCTCGGGTCGCATCGGGACGATCCTCGATGCGGGTCACTACACCTACGTCCGTCTGGACGACGACAGCGACTCGCGCTGGGTGGTGGCGATGGGCGCCACCGGCCTCAGCGTGGGCGACGACGTGGCGTTCTCCGTGCTGGGTCAGCGCCGCGACTTTCACTCCTCGCGGCTCGATCGCGATTTCTCCGAGCTCATCTTCGGTCGCCTCCAGACCTGAGTAACCCGAACCAACAAGAACAGGACCTCGCATGAAGACTCAACTCAGCCACACCTTGCTCTTTGCTCTTCTCGCCTCCTCGCTGGCCCTCGTCGGCTGCGGTGACGACGACAGCCAAGACGACGCCAGCCTCGACGACGGCAACGACGACACCACGAGTGCCGGAGGTGACGACGACGACGACGACCCGACCGGCGTTGGGGACGACGACGACGATGACGATGACGACGACGACGACGATGACCCCGATACGGGATCGGGTGGCGAAGACCCATTCGCAGACTGCGCGCGCGACGTACTCGAGGACGACCTCGCGGTCATCGACCCGATGGGAGTGCCGGGACCCATCCGCTGGTACGGACCCGGAGCCGATCCCGACACCGGCGAGCTGATCGATGACGGCTCAACGACGTATCACGTCAGCGCGACGTGGCTCGCGCTCAATCCGGATCCGGAGGCGATCGAGACGTTCCTCGGGCTCAATCCGGGCAGCGATGGCGCTGTTTTCCAATCCGGGAATGGTGGCGGTGCAGCTCGCCGACTCGCAGTCATGCGCGACGGCGCGGACGTTCACGGTGTGGACCGACGAAGCAGCGATGATGGACTTCGTGACCTCCGACGCCCACATGGCTTCGGTCGGAGCGTTTGCGGGCATCAACCGCGGCGGAAGTACCGTCGTCTCCTGGGGAGACGCTCTGGTCGCGGACATCACCTGGGACGAGGCGCTCAGCCGTCTCTCCGAGGTCGACACGCCTTATTGAAGTGGCGCTGCAAGCGCAAGCGATCGCCGGTGGATCTGCGCGTCCAATCCGCATGATGATTGCGGGGGGCTGCGGCCATAGACGGGCTGGATTCCTGAAGGCTGATCGTCGATGTTCGTTTCGCTGTTGCTGTTCACCGCTTTCGTCGGGCCCGATGGCCTCGCCACCGAGGCTCCCGATCCGTCGGCGATCGTCAACGGCACTCCGGCGCAGTCGTGCGAGTGGCCCTCCGTGGTCTCGATGCTCGAGGACGACGCCACGCCGAGCATGTGCACCGGCACGCTCGTGCACACCAACGTGGTGATGACGGCGGCGCACTGCATCGTCGAGGAGCGTCCGATCATCGCGGTGGGTTTCGGCGAGTTCTCCGAGCAAGCCGGGGTCCCCGAGCGCGAGGTCCCCGTCATCGACTGCGTGCAGCACCCGGACTACATCCTCGACGGCTGGCCGGACATCGGGTACTGCACGCTCGTCAATCCGGTCACCGACATTCAGATCGTTCCCGTGATGGCGGGGTGCGAGACCGAAGCGCTGCAGGTCGGCACGCAGGTGCAGATCATCGGCTACGGCTCGACCTTCGGCGAGGTGATCGACGGTGAGACCCAGGCGCAGGGCGTTGGAACCAAGCGCTACACCACGCAGTACGTCGACGACCTCTCGTTCGAAGAGGCATACACCGCGCTGGCTTGGAACACCGGCTCGCAGTCGGCGTGCTTTGGCGACTCGGGCGGCCCGGCGGTGGCTCAGCTCGCGGACGGAACCTGGCGCGTGTTCGGGATCGGGGCGCATCTGTACGATCCTGGCAACCTTCCTCCGCCCGAAGAGCCGGGCAACGTGTGCGGGCCAGGAGCGGTCTACACCTGGGCGACGTCCGAGGTGGACTGGCTCGAGCAGTCGTCGGGCTACGACGCCACGCCGTGCTGGAACGGCGACGTCTGGGAGCCTGGTCCCGGCTGCGGGTTGGTCCCCACGACGCCGGAGGTCGGCGAAGGAAGCTGGCTCGGCGGATGCCAAGGCATGTTGACCGGGTTCGATCAGCCGGTGTGCGACGCGATCGACCCACCGCCGATTCCTCCGCCGCCGGTGCCTCCACCGGAGCCCGGCGACAGCGGCAGCGGCGACGACTTTGGCGAGACCGGGCTCGACGACGGTTTCGACACCGCCTTGGACGATGGGGTTCCCCCAACCCCGACGCCACCGACTCCGCCGCCCCAGAGCACCACCGGCACGACGCCGCCGACTCCCCCGCTCGACGACGAGGGCGGCTCGGACGAGACGGGCACCGAGGATCTGCTCGCAGACGACTCGCTCGCCGATCGTGGCTGTGCCTGCAGAGCGACGCCGCAGCCGTCGACCCCTTGGCTGCTGCTGGTCGTACTCTTCGGTTTCACTCGCCGAGTACGCCGGTCGTCCCGGCGGTGAGCCGCTTGCAGCCCGTCGCGTGGCGACACTCCATCACGACGGAGCTGCCGATGACCTCGAAACGATCGCCTTCGATCTTGAGCGCGGTGCGCTCGTCGATGCCGTAGCCGACGAGCTCGGGGTGCCGCGCCAGCATCGCCATCAGACGGGGTTTGCGGTGCTTGGCGACGAAGTGCTGGTCGATGATGACGCCCGGCAGCAGCGCAAAGCCGTGGCCATCCTCGGGCTCGTCCTCGCCGCGGCGGATCATGACGTCGGTGAGAATCGTGGCGCCCGCCGAGTACCCCGCGACGACGCCTCCGCGCTCGACCACGCGAGCGACTTTGGCCGGCACGGGCGTCCCGACGTACGCCGCTTCGAGGCGTGCCTGCGCACCGCCGCTGATCCAGACGCAGTCCGCATCATCGAGGGCGACGGAGAACAACGGCGCGACCGCGGCTTGAGCGAGGTGCGTATGCACGACGCTCACCCGTCCAAACCCGCGCTTGGTCCACTTGCGCTCCATGTCCTCGCGCGGAATCGTCTTGCCTTCGGAGAACGTCGCCGTGGGAATGATCGCCAGGTGCGTGCCCTTGCCGCAGCGGTCGACGAAGTCGCGGATGTACTGCATCCCGGGTGCTCCACCGCCGTGCGCCAAGATCATGCCGACGCGTGCTGTGCTGCCGCGTGAGGTGGGTTCGGGCTCGGGCTCGGGCGCGGCCGAGATGAGCGTCAGTGGGATCAACAGCGCCGCAAAACGTCGCATCGCACGGTGGTCATAGATCTTCGCAGAGCACCCCCGCGGGTGCTTCGAGATCACAGCGGACCTCCACCGACGTGCCAGACGCAACGGGTATTCCGTCTCGTCGCTCGACCACGAGCTCCAGGTTGCTGCCCACGGTACGGCACTGCGCCGACATGTTGTCCCAGGGCGAGAGCGTGGCGTTGCCGCGATCGGTGAGCGACCGGAAGCACACGTTCGCGGCTGGCGTGGGGAACTCCCAACCGTTGTCGGTGACGGTGCACATCGGCACGACCGTGCCCGGGTCGTCGACGAACTCTTTTTCCACCAGCATGCACGCCGGCTGCAGGCCGCTCGCGCTGGGATCGGTGTCGCTGACGCAGCCGGCTACGCACGCTCGCGTGTTGACCTCACCGATCGCCGCGGCGATGTCCTGGAGCGCGACGCTGTAGTCGTTGTCGCAAACCGAGAAGATGTTGTTGCCGACGGTCTGGAACGACTCGGCAAATTCTCGAAGGCGCACGGGCGGGATGCCGGGCGGGCTGTGAATCGTCTCGGTGCCTTGTCCGCAGCCCGGGCCGATCCCGTACTCCGCCGTGAACTGGGGGTCGAACGAGTCGGCGTAGACGACCTCCCCGGTCTGCGGATAGTCGAGCGGCACGCCGGCGATGAGAGCGATCAGCACCTCGCCCTGGCCGCCGAGCTCCTGCTTTTCCTGCGCAATGGCGGTCAGTGCGTTCTCGAACCGTCCGAGCGGGTAGAGCACCGCGTCGTCGTCTTGGTCGGTGGGCAGCCCATCGCGGTTCTTGTCCTCGGCAAAGCAGGTGTCGTAGGTGCCGGGACCTCCGGTGCAGGTCACTCCCGCTCTCCAGCAAGCGCCCGAGGACGCCCGATCGCCGGTGGTCCAAAAGACCGAGCCGTCGAAGGTCTGAATCCACTCCGAGGTGGAGAAGTCCATCGAGCAATCGGCCTCGTCGGTCACGAAGATGACGGCCAGCAGTGCATCATCGCGGACGAAGCCGTTGGGGTTGTCGACCAACGCGGCGCGCATGCTCTCGAGCGGTGCTTCGAAGCCGGGGCCGTTGACGCCCTGCGGCCCGATGCACTGAAGGGCAGTGGCGAGGTCGATGCCGCCGGGAACGTTGGTCGTCCCGGCGCCCTTTTCTACCCACGGTGGGTCGAGGGACAGCTCGTCGATCGAGCAGTTGTCGAGGCAGCCGCGCTGGCGCTCGTCGATGTCGCCGAACGCCCAGCTGAACTGGAACTCTTCGAGTCGCGAGCGGCAGCTCGTCGCCCGCATGTTCCCGGTGCCGTCGGTCGTGGTGAGGCCGATGCGGTAGTTGGCGCCGACCTGCTGCGACTCGAGCACCTGGATGAACGAGGCGAAGCTCCGCGCGAGGGTGGCTTGCTCGCCGCCCATCGATCCGGAGTTGTCGATCACGAACAGGATGTCGACGGCGCGACGGAGCTCGAGGCGAACGGTGCACAGCTCGGGGGCGTCGGCGCAGGTCAGCACCCCGGTGCTGTCGGTTGCGTCGTCTCCATCGTCCGTACCGTCGCCCACGCCGTCCTCGATGAGGGCATACGGCGACGAACGTCCGCACCCCATCAGCGCCAGCGCGAGCATTCCTAGACGAACAAACCTGACCATCGACGCGCGGGATCAACCGTACGGGTCATGGAAGTTGCCGGCAACGTGCGCGATGGGAACCGATCGGTGGGGTGTGGGCAATACGGCGCCGGGAACGGGGTCGACGCCGCCCTCTTTGGTCGTCTCCGGACCTCGAGATTGCGAGTTTTTGCCATGAACATCCGCGAACTAGGCCTCATCGCCACCCTTGGGTTCGTTTCCGCGCTTTGCGCAGCCTGCGATCCGGAGCCCGAAGTCGAGCCGCCCCCGCCCGAGGTTGCAGTGGTGGATGTGGAGGAGCAGCTGTCGGATGTGGTGTGTGCGCTCGCGGCGGACTGCGACTGCAGCTTCGGTCGTCAGTTCTCGACCAACGCGGAGTGCCTGGCCTGGGCAGGTACGCAGCAGACCGAGGCAGAGCGTCTGATGAACACCTACGACCTGACGTGGGAACCGACCTGCGTGGGCTGGTACCTGCGAACGTTCGAGGAGCTCGAGTGCGCGTCGAGGGACATCTTTCCCCGCGATCCCGACGGCGACGGGTGCGACGTCTGCCAGCCCTTGCACGGAGACAAGATTGCGGGTGCCTCGTGCAGCGAGTACGAGTATGGATTCTCGGATTGCGATCTGGGCCTGCACTGCCTCCAGGGCACGTGCGTTGAAGTCTGCCCGCAACCCAAGTTGCTCGGAGAGCCCTGCGACTTCGAGGGCTGCGATCGGGGTCTTTATTGCGACGTCTTCACCGACAGCAATCCCGTGTGCCGCGAGAAGGCGGGCGACGGCGAAGACTGCAGCATGATCGAGTGCGCCGAGGAGCTGCGTTGCGTGGTCGGCGATCCGATGGACCCGACGACGGCTCGGTGCGAGTCGCTCGCGGCGGCGGGACAGGCGTGCATGGGACACGCGGACTGCGAGACCCGCTACTGCCCGGCGGGATTCTGCGAAGAAATCCCGGGGGAGGGCGGAGACTGCCGCGGAACCGGGGTCTGCGGCGACGGACTGTTTTGCATCGACGACGTCTGCGCCAAGGCCAAGGAGCGCGGCGAGTCCTGCAACATGACCTGCGGTGGCGGCTTGCAGTGCATCGAGGGGATCTGCTTGGGCGCCGACGCGGCGGCGTGCCGTCCGCGGGGCCCGATCGCCAACTGAGGGCTGCTAAACTCCTCGGTGCTGTGGGGGCCGGGGGACGATGGGCAGCGCTGGCGGCGTTGAGCGTAGCCGCGTGTTCGTTTGGCGCGGACCAAAACGCGAAGGGCCCGGGCGTCGCCGATGGCACCGAGGGCAGCTCGGGCGCAGCTGGCGTCATGGGGTCCAGCGGCGAGCCCGGGTCGACCTCGATGGAGGCGGCCAGCACCGGGGTTGGCCTGGACGGGACGGGCTCGGACGACTCGTCGACCACGGGAGATGCGACGCTCGATAGCACCGGCGGTGAGAGCAGCACGGGCGACCCGCTATGCAGCGCCGACGGCTGGTGGGGCCCGCTGTGGACCCATCGACGCCGGCTGTTCATCGACAACGAGGGACTGGGCGGATCGATCGGCGACTTCCCGCTGCTGGTGCGGCTCAACTCCGATCGGATCGACTACTCGGTGACGCAGAACAACGGGCAAGACCTGCGGTTCATCGCCTCGGATGGGGTCACCGTCTTGTCGCACGAGGTCGAGCTGTGGAACGAGTCCGGTGACTCTTTTGTCTGGCTCAAGGTCCCCGAGATTCCTCCGGGCGATCAGGGCATGCCTGTGATCGATCTGTACTTCGGCAACGACGAAGCGCTGGACACCAGCGAGCCCGCGGCCGTGTGGACGGCCGGGTTCACGAGCGTGCATCACATGGGGTCGATGGCAGACGCGACGGGAACGGGCCACGACGGCACCCCCAACGGCGGACCCGTGGAGACCGAAGGACTCGTCGGGCGGGGCACGTTGTTCGACGGCGAGGACGACCACATCGTCCTGCCGGACGAGAACCACTACGACTTCGAGGACGACATCACCGTCGAGGTCGTGCTGCGGGTCGATGCGTTCGACATCGATTTCCAGGCGGTGGTCACCAAGGGCGACAACGCGTGGCGTCTCCAACGCGACGGCAACGGCAACGATCTCGCGTTCGCCAACAACGATTTTTGGGGCACCGACACGCTGACCACCGGCAACATCAACGACGGCCAGTGGCACGTGGTCGCGATGACACTCGGGGGCAGCGACAAGCGCATCTTCGTCGACGGCTCGCTCGCCGATGACCGCTTCTACCTCGAGAACATCGACGAGACGAACGAGCTCGTGATGATCGGCGAGAACGCCGGCGCGACCGGCCGCTACTTCGAAGGGGTGATCGACGAGGTACGAATCTCGGGCAACGAGCGCTCCTCGACGTGGCTTTCGCTGTCCAATCGCTCGATCCGCGACCAGGGGCTGGTGCTCTACGGCCCGCTCGACGCCTGCACCGAGCTGTAGGAGCCGGCCTTTCGCCTTCGACCCGGGCTAGTCAGCTGCGGGCACTTCAATCACGACCTTGCCTTTGCGCTCCGGCGAGTCGAGGAACGCCATTGCCTCAGCGTAGTCCTCGAGCGCGAACTCGGTCGGGTCCACTGCCAAGGTGATCGTACCGGCCCTGAGCGCCGCGATCAGCTTGCCCACGAGCGGGTCCATGACGTGGTGGGTCAGCCCATCCGACTCGAAACACGTCACCTTGACGCCCGAGGGGACCTCACCCAACAGGTGCAGGCCAAAGCCATCGACCCCAGCGAGCGCCCCGGTCTGACACATCACCCCGCCGCGTCGGACGCAATGCATCGTCTCTTTGAGTGTCGTTTCGCCGATGCCCTCCAGCGCACAGTCGACGCCGTCGGTGAAGCGGCGGCGAATCTGAGTCCGAATGTCCGGCTCGATGAGCACGATGTCGGCGCCCGCGGCCCGAAGTCGAGCCTCCGCGCTCGAGCGCCGGGATGTCGCGACGACGGTGCAGTCGAGGGTGTGCTTGGCGAGCGCGATGGTCGCCAGTCCCAGTGCGCTGGTTCCCCCGCGTACGAGCACCGTGTCGCCGTGCTTGCAGTCCATCGCATCCAGAGACCCAGCCGCCGTAGCGTACGAGAGCGGAATCGCGGCGAGCTCGCGCCACGACAGCGCACTGCCCTCATCAGGGATTTCGACCACGCCCCAGCGAGGGACGACGACGAACTCCGCGTGAGTGCCGTCGATACCTCGGCCGAGCGAGCTGGCACAGGCGAGCACCCGGGTGCCGACGGGGAGGGCGGGCAGCCCTCCGAGGGCATGACCGCTATCGACCACGACACCAGCACACTCGATCCCATTGACGAGTGGAGCAACCGGCGACAGAGCGGTCACGGGCCATCCACCGTCGGCGAGGCGCTTCTCGGTGCGGTTGAGGCCTACCGCCTTGACGCGGATCTTGACGAAGCCGGGCAGCGGATCCGGCTCGGGTACGTCGGCGAGCTCGAGCTTACCGGGGGCGGGGGCAACCGCTGCCCGCATAGACGGCCGATTCGGCGTCTGTGCGAACCGCTCGATCCTCAGCTGTCGAGCCCGACGAAAGTCCTCGATGATCGTGGGCATGTCGGTCCAGTCGCCGATCAGCCAAGCGCAGTAGCTCTTCAGGCTCAGCGCGGCTTCCTCAGCGGCGGCGTCTTGGGCTTCGCGCGCTGCGGACACGGCCTGGGCAAGATGTTCGAAGGCCTGGGCCGGTCGCTGTTGGTCTAGTGCGTGGCCGGCTTGGTCGAGGAGGGTCATCGGTTCGTCTCGTAGGCGGGGCAGCGCCCGTTGTCAGTACCGGTCGCCGACCCAGGTCTTGGTGCCGTCGAGGTAGGCGTCGCGAATGGCGGTGCGTTCGGGGTCGTCGTCGATGCTCTTGGAGAACATCGGGGTGTAGTCGTGCGTCTCGCTGAGCCACAGCACGTCGAGGTCGAGGCACTGATCGATGTTGCGCACGGCGTCGTTGGTCCAGGTGAACGCGACGATTTGATCGTGTCCGTAGATTTCCCCGGGGCGGTACGCATCGGGCGTGGGCAGGTACTGGGCTCCCATGCGCCACGGGACGCCGATCGTGTAGACGCGGGACGCCGGCCAGTCTCGTAGGTCGGACCAGCGACGTTGGTAGAACTTGATCGCCGCAGCGCCGCCCTTGCTGTGCCCGAAGATGTCCCACTGCTCGACGCCCGATTGCACGACCGCCGCCTCCCAAACCGGTTCGAGCGCGTCTTTGCCGAGCTCCGCCGATTCGCAGAACTTGAGTGTGTCGTCCGAGGTGAGCGAGCCCCAGCCCGAGTCGCGGTCGTGGTACGCGACGCTGACCAGGCAGTCGTAGCCGCGGTCGCGCATGAAGTGCCACGCTGCGTCGGCGCCGGCCATGCCCTCGAACGTGGTGCCGTTGGCCACCACTAGCACGTTGCTGCAACGGGTTCGCGCGATCGCGTCGGACAGCTCATCCAGCGCGTCCTCGTCCAGGGCACCGAGGTCGTTGGCCTGGCCCCACGAACGCAGCTGGGCATCGGGGTAGGGGCGGGCGAGAAAACGCAGCGGCCGACGGATGACGGCGACGGAATCCACCGCCGTGTCGCACGCGGCATCGCCACACGACTCGACATCGATCTGGAGGACGAGCGTTCGCAAGTCGGTCATCGAGTCGGTGGCGGCTTCGAGGTCGAAGAAGAAGTCGCCCGAGAGCACCCGCCCCGCCGAGCCTTCGGCTCCGCCCACGACGGACGTTGCCTTGACCTCGGTCGACAAGATGCGGTCGCCCTCCTGCAGGACCACGCTCCACGTCACCCGCTGCGCGACGGCTTCGGGCTCGGGGGTCCAGTGCGCCTCCGTGTCGACCTGATACCCGTCGTTGAACACCACATCGACCCAAGGTTGGGTGGTGCTCGCGTCGTCGGCTTTGCCCCCTGGCGCTTCGGGATCCGACGGCCCACTGGGCTCTCCGTCGTCGCACCCGTCGATCGCGACGACGATCGCGAAGAGACGAGCGTGTCGGATAAGGTGCGACATCCACCTCTATGATGCAGACCTCGGGAACGAGTTTCAAGGGTGCTCGCCGGACACTCTCGTTGCCTGGCAAGCGTCGTAGCCACCTGATTTTTTTGATTTTTGTCGTCGAACCCACTCCCGCCGTCGGCAACTTGGGGCGCCGCAAGAGGACGACTGACATGACCAACTTCATCAGCAAGCTCCTGACCCTGACCACCATCGTCGTCGCCGCGAGCGCGTGCGACGTTGAAGAGGTGCGTCCCACCGACGACGTTCCCGCCCTGAGCAAGGAAGAGGCGGCCGCGCTGGGCGGCAAGGCGGACGGGATCGACTACTGCGAATGGCTCGGCTGGTACGGCGACGGGATCTGCGACGCGTGGTGCCCCGATCCGGACCCCGACTGTGGCGATCTCGAGGGTCCGACCTGTGGCGACCTGGGGGGCCAGTGCCTGAGCTCTCCGATTGACGTCACCTACGCCGCGGACTGCGAAGCCGACTTCGGCATGGCGGCGGCGGACGGCAGCTGTGGCGAGGTGATCAACCTCAGCTGCTGCGTGCCCGGGGACGACGACGGTGAGGACGACGGTGGCGAGGACGACGGCGAAGCGCCGAGCTGCGAGTCGATCGGTGGCCAGTGCTTCAGCTCGCCGCTCGACGTGACCTACGCCGCGGACTGCGAGGAGGAGCTCGGCATGGTCGACGGCGACGGAAGCTGTGGAGACGTCATCAATCTTTCGTGCTGCGTTCCCGCGGACGACGATGACGACGACGGCGATGACGACAGCAACGCATGCGAGGACGCCGGCGGCCAGTGCTTGAGCTCGCCGCTCGACGTCACCTACGGTGCACACTGCGAGGACGAGCTCGGCCTCGACTTCATCGACGCCGACTGCCCGTTCTTCAACCAGTCCTGCTGCGGCTGACTCGGCCCGTCGATCCGGTAGCATGGTCCCAATGGCGCCCGCGGACGACGTGCTCCCGGGGCTCGGACGTCGGCCCGAGGATGTCGTCGCCGAACGAGCCCTCCTGGGAGCCGTGCGAGCGCGACTCTTTGGGCGCGCGACCGCGGCGCAGACCGTGGGCCGCTACACCATGCTCCGGCAGATCGGATCGGGCGGAGGTGGCGACGTCTATCTCGCCGAGGATCATGAGCTGCAGCGACGGATCGCGATCAAGATCCTCGCCGCGCAACCCGACACGGACTCGGCCGCCCTTGCTCGGCGGCTGACGTCCGAGGCGCGGGCGCTGGCTTCGCTCAACCACCCCAACGTGCTGCCGGTCTTTGACGTGGGGCAGCACTTGGGGCGGGTCTACCTCGCGATGGAGTACGTCGAGGGGGGTGACCTGCGCGACCTCGACCGCGGCGATCGGACCGCGCTGCTCGAGGCGTACGTCGCGGCCGGGCAGGGGCTCGCTGCTGCCCACGCGGCGGGGCTGGTCCATCGCGACTTCAAGCCCGCCAACGCGCTCGTTCATGCCGATGGTCGGGTCGTGGTCTCCGACTTCGGCCTCGCGCGACGGCAGGATGCGGCGATCACCGAGGTCGGCGGTACCGGGGACCGCGTTGTCGCGGTGGGAACCCCGGCGTACATGGCCCCGGAGCAGCGGGTCGGCGGCACCGTGGGACCGGCGGCGGATCAGTATGCGTACTGCGTCGCGCTGGTCGAGGCCTTCACGGGAACGCTGCCCGAGCGAGGGGCCGCGGACGACGCCCTCCGCGAGGTCCCGCCGCGACTGCGCCACGTGTTGAGTCGCGGTCTTGCGCTGGACCCGGAGGCGCGCTGGCCGAGCATGGAGGCGCTGCTTCGGGCGATCGGGCGGGCGAGTGGACGGCCCATACCCACCTGGACAATCGCTATGGCGACCGGCGTGGGACTGGCGCTCTTGCTGTGGCCCTCCGACGAGCAGGACCACTGCGAGGACACGTTCACCGCGGAGATCTGGTCGCCCGCCCGTTCGACAGCACTCGCCGCGGCGCTCCAAGACCCCGAACGCGAAGGCGCCGACGAGATGGCCCGGCGGGTGACCCACGCCGTCGATGAGTACGTCGCCCGGGTCCAGGCCACCTACGTCGGGGCTTGTTCGGAACGGTCAACCGATATGCGGGCCTACGACCGCACCGTGGCCTGCCTCGGGGCGCGACGCCACCAGCTCGACGCGGTGCTGTCGACGTTGCTGGGAGCAGACGCGTCGGTCCGCACGCGGGCGGTCGAGATCGTGCGAGACCTGCCACCCGCCGAGCGCTGCGCCGGAGATCGAAGACCCCCTCCGGCTGACATCCTCGACAAGCTCGCGGAGGCGCGGGCCGCCGATGCAGCCGGTCGACATGGCGCCGCGTTCGCCAGCGCAACCGAAGCCGCCGCACTTGCCGGCGCTCGAGATCACCCCGCTTCGCAGGCTCAGGCGTACGCCGTGAGCGGGATGGCGCTCGTCTACCAAGACCGCCCGGACGAAGCGAAGGAGCACCTCGAGCGCGCGGTGGCCCTCGCCCAGCGTGGCGACGACGAACGAACGGCGGCGCGCGTCATGGTGAACTTGGTGCTCGTCGTTGGCAGCTACCTGGGCGACGCGGACGGCAGCGAACGTTGGGCTGGCCACGCACAAGCAACCTTGGAGCGGATGGGGGGCGACGCGGAGCTCGAGATCGATCTGCTCGACAACCGCGGGGTCGTCACGCTCGACCACGGTGACTTGGCTCAGGCACGAGCGCTGCACGAGCTGGCCCTGCGCCGCGCAAAGGTCGAGCTGGACCCCGATGACTCCGCCGCGGCGATGGCCCACTTCAACCTCGGCAACGTGGAGTATGCGGCGGGCGATCTCGAGTCCGCGCACGCGCACTACGATCGGGCTCGCGTCGAGTACGAGCGCATCTTCGGTCGCCGACACCCGCAGGTCACCGACGCAATGTCCAACCTCGCCAACGTTGCCATGGCCAAGGGCGACTACGAGAGTGCGCTCGCGGTCATCGACGCCGTCGTTGCGCGGCGAGAGCACGAAGGCGGGCAGGGTTTTGCGCTGGCCGAAGCCGTGAACAACGCGGGGTCGATCCGCTTCATGCTCGGTCGCTACCAAGAGGCGCAGGTGGCCTTCGAGCGCTCACTCGTGTTGTTCTCCCGCGACGGCAAGGCGCCGGCGCGGGCCACTGCGGCGTTGTCGAACCTCGGGGCGGTTGCAATGCGGCGTGGGGACTACGACGCCGCCCGCGACTACCTCGCCCGAGCGCTTGCCGAGACCGAGACGGTGCAAGGGCCCGATCATCCCGACGTGGCCGATGCGGCGATGAACCTCGGCGTGGTGCTGGGTGACCGCGATGGCCCCGAGGCCGCGCGCCCACATCTACAGCGGGCCTACGAAATTCGGCGGGCCGCGTTCGGAGACGAGCACGCCAAAACCGCGGCTGCGCTCGCGAATCTCGGAAACAACGACGTGGATCGTGGTGACTTGGAGACCGGAATCGCCCGGCACCGAGAGGCGCTGGCGATCCGCGAGCGCCTCGGCGCCGATCATCCCGACGTGGCGTCCTCGCTGACGTCACTGGGGTGGCGCCTGCTCGACCTGAAGACCGAGGACGCCATCACCGAAGCGATCGGCTTGCTCGAGCGTTCGCACCGGATCCTGAAGACGCGCGATGCGGAGTCTCGGCGCCTGGGCGACGTTCAGCGGGCGCTGGCCGAGGCCCTCGTGGCCGCGGGCAAGGACCCGTCGCGGGCCGAGGCGCTATTCGAAGCCGCCGCGCTCGACTACGACGCCGCCGAGCTGAGCGACAAGGCCGAAGCCTGTCGCGAGTTGGCGGCGAGTGTCAGACCTCAGGGCGACTGACGGTCGAGCTGCTGACGGAGCTCCCGAGCCCAGCCATCGAGATTGGCGATCGTCGATCGTCGCAAATGCTCCTCGGCATCCGCGGAGTCGATCGCGGTTCGCAGCACCTCACGCGCGCGATGCAGGCGACTCTTGACCGTGCCCACCGGGATCTCGAGCACCTCGGCGATCTCCGCGACCGGCATCTCTTCCCAGTAGTGCAGCTCGAGGGTGATCTGCAGGTCGAGCGGAATACGACGCAGCACCGCCGACAGCAGCTTGAGCTCTTCCTTGTGGCGGGCCACCTCGCTCGGCGAGCCCAACACTTCGTCCACCGGAACCTCAGCGACCCGGCGCGCTCGGTCGCCACGCATCCGCTTGCGCAGGTGCATCATCAGCTGCCGCCGGGCGATCGCCAGCAGGTACGGCCGAAAGCTCGCATCCTCGCGCAGCCGGTCCCGCCCTTCGACACAGGCCATCAACGTGCGCTGGGCGAGCTCGTCGACCTCGGTGTCGAGCTTGTTCCGGAAGAATCGATACAGCACGGGGACGTAGCGGGTCACCAGGGCATCGCCCGCGTCGTCGTCCCCGCCGCCCCACGCCTGCAGCAGCGCGTAGTCGGTCCGGCTCTCCTTGTTCTCGGCCATCCGTGTCCGCAACCCGACTGTAGCGGATGAGAGTCACGCACGCGACGACGCCGATCTCACATCAGGCTTGGCTCGAGACGAGGCAGGCGTGCTCGCTTGGCGCCAGGAAGCAATTCCTGCGCTCGCGCGTAGGTGCTCTTGGTGGTGTTTCCGAAACGAGCTTTTGCGTTGCTCCTGGTTGGCCTCACTGGGAGCGGCTGCGTGCAGCGGATTCGCTTCGACGAGGTCGTGATCGCCGATGTCCAGGCAAACGATGGTTGGGACATGATCCGCGTCTATCCAAGCCGCCGGATCAAGCTTCAGCCGCCGCGCCGCAACGCGGCTGACCCCAAGGTCCGTGTCACCCGCAACACCGCCGGCGCGGTCGTCGGGCTCGATGTCGTCGATGGAGCCGCGCGGATCTGGGTGACCTTCGAGCCCAGCTGCGACGCGCCGCACTGCGCCTTCCCCTTCATCGAGGACGACGAGGGGACGTTCACCTTTGCGGGCGACCCCGACACCAAACTCGACGTCAAACGCCGGCCGTCACGCATACGCTACGACCAGCACCGGCTGGAGCACGCTCTCACCACAGCGCCGCCCGCACGTCGATGACGTGGTCGGGCTCGGTGCTCACGAAGACGTCGCGCGGGGGCGGTGCGTCGAAGCGGCCGACGTTGACCGCCCCGTCGACGTAGGTCCACAGCGACCCCTCGTCGTGTTGCGAATCGTTGGTGCGGCCATTGAACCGCAGCCGTACCCAGCGGCGCCCTTCGAGCTCGATCGGGACGTCGGGCCGCGGCGGGGCTCCGGCCTCACTCGCGCGCCATCGGATCCCGTCGTCGAAGCGGACGAAGCGTGCGTGCCTCGGTGAGGCCAAAGCGGTGTGAAGCGGCAGCTCGCTCAGCTCGAAGTCGGGCGCGGTCGCCTTGGCTTCATGGTAGACGTAGCCGCAACGATCGGTCCAGGCGGGCAGAGTCAGCCCCAACGGCATCTCTGCCCGGCGCCTGGCCTGCGCGCCTCCGCGACCGTCCTTGTAGTAGGTCGCGTAGATCTGTTGGACCACGATCACGAGCGCCGGAAGGTAGCAGCCGAACGTAGGGCGGCAAGCTCAACCTTCGAGGATCATGACCGCGAGCAGGATCTCGCCGTCCTCGCGGAGCACGAGCTCGAGGCTGGGGCCCATGAGGCCGGGAACGTGGACGGCCCAGCAGTTGCCCGATCGCCCGGTGACCGTAGCGACCTCTCCGTAGAGAAGGTCGTTGCCGTTGTCGAGGAACGCTTGGGCGGCCTTGGCCGCGTCTGTGCAGGCCTTCGTGGTGACGCTCGGTTTGCCATCGGCGACCAGGCCATCGAGCGTCTTGCGCGACGCGTTGTCGGCGAGGTGCGCGGCCGAGAAGGTCGGCCACCGCTTTTGCAGGTCGGCGACGACAGCACCCGACGTCAGGGCTGGGCCGGTGGGCGTTTCCTTCTCTGGAGTCGGCTCGTCGACTTCGGGCTCGCTCGTACGCGGTTCCTCCTCCGCGACCTCAGGCTCGGAGGGCTCAGCCGGAGGCGCATCGGCCTTGACCGACGAAGGTTCGGCCGGCGGTGACTCCGGAGCCGGCTCGCCCCGGCAACCGGACAACGCGAGCGCGAGCGCGACTACTCGTCGTCCCATAGGAAGTTCGCAACGCCGCTGCCCGCGTCGTACTGCTGCTTGTGCCCGGCCGACAGCGTCCCCCCGAGGTACAGGATCGCCTCCGCCGCGCGAACGACCTCGAGATCGACCTGCGCCTGGGCCTGTCCTCGGTTGGTGTTGTCGATGCCGTCCGCGAGCGCCTTGTAGACGGGATCCGGCGCGACCTCGAAGGCCTCGCGCCGCAGCATTCGACCCGCCCAGTCCACGAGCATGTCCCCGAGGTAGTTGCGCCCGAGATAGGTCTCGACGAGCGCGTTTCGCTTTTTGTCCGGATCGGACTCGGCCAGGATCGCCTGCTTGGACGACGCCTGCCGCTGCATTCGCGGCAGGTCATTGCGCTGCACCGCGGACGCGATGTCGAACGCCATCATGTCGGCTTCGCTGTCGCGCTCCTTCTTCTGCTTTTCCGCGACCTCGTCGTCGATGCGCCCCACCAATGCGGCATCGGTGCCGTGCGGCGTGAGCACCACGCGGGTCTCCATGAGCAGGCGCCACATCTCGGGCGCCTCGTCGTGCGGCACGAGCGTGTTGTCGTAGTACGAGATCAGGCGAGACAGCAGTGCGGGATCGGGCGTGCCGATGTCCGCGGCGATCTGGACCGCGTAGCAGCCTCGTGCGAAGCCGCTGTGTCCTTCCACCGGGAGGTCGAGGGCTTCGAGCAGGTGCGGCACGGCGCGCTCGGCCTCGTAGAAGCGCAGCGCGAAGAGGGTCTTCTTGTAGGCGTCTTCGTCGGCACCGACCGAGACCTTCTTCTCGATGAACTCGACCAGGTCGTCGGTGGCGATCCCTCGCGGAGGACGGTCCGTGCCGAAGTGCCCCCCGTGAATGAACTCCTGCAGCAGCGGCTGCGCTTCTTCCTCGGTGTGGCGAACGCGCGTGACGGACGACAAAGGCATCGGCTACCACCCCTCGGTGACGGGCGCCCCGCGGGTGCGAAAGCGCTGCGTCGGTTGAATGTTGACCGAGTGCCAAGCCCCGGGCGTTGGCTGGGCGGGGTTGTACTTTTGGTACTGCACCTGGACCGGATCGTCGCTGACGCGCTTGCTTCCGTTGACCGCGTTCGCGGCGCTGGTGCCCGTGCCGGTCATCAGCTCGGTACCTACGTTCGGGTCCGCGTTGTCGGCGTGGAAGGCATCGTTGAGCACGTGCCCCGCCTCGTGCGGGAACGTGAACGGGCTGTTGTCGCCGCCGTTCATCACCGCGGCCCGCATCAGGATCGACCAGCGACACAGCCGCGGTGGTCGGTACTGGGCGGCAAGGTCGGTCGCTGGAATGAACGCCACTCCGCGCGCACCGGGCAACGAGCCGACCACGAAGAAGTCCAGCCGGTTGTCGGCGCCGCTGATGCGCAACACCCGGCGCGCCACCGGGGTCGAAACGAGCAGGGCGGGAAAGCCTCCCGCGCTGTGCGGAACGTTGGCCACGTTGACCCGCGCGACCGAGATCGTCAGGGCGGTGTCGGTGGTGGTCTCGTTGCGAATCATCACCCGCACGCCATCGGAGCGCGTGATGATCACGTCGGCGGAGGGCGTCGCTTGGTTGGTGGCCTGCGCGTTGGTGTAGACCGTGCCCGCGTAGCCACTGGGCAGCGCCGCCACGATGTCGTTGCACACCTGCGTCGGCGTGCGGCCGGCGGCAGGGTTTACGGTGATCGTGTGCGCCGGCAGGATGTTGCCGAGGATCGGCAGCGGCGGACGGTCCAGGCGAAACGTGACGCTGGAGGCATTGCCCGCACCATCCACGCCCGACGCAGGCGTGCCATTCGGATCGCTGATCGAGATCATGTCCGCCGACGGCGGGTCAATCGTGTTGATGTTCCCGATCAGCTTCGGCGCCATGTTCGTTTGCGCGTAGGCGCGGCGAAACCACTTGAAGATGCGGCGCCGCACCATCTGCGACGTCACGCCCCCGATCGCGGCACCGCCCGGCGTGGTCCGCAGGATCGTGACGCTCATGCGAATTCGCCGCTTGTTCTCGCCGACGGGGAGCTCCGCCACGAGCGTGCACTTGTTCGACCCCGCCATGCACTTGGGCAGCTCGTACGAAGCCCGGACCTTCTGGTCGAGGATCTCCATCTGGTCGTTGGCGCCGCCGTTGCCGTCCGCGATGTCGGTGACGAGCAGGGCCTGGGTCGCCGCCGCCGCTTGGTCGAGCGTGTCGGTCACCAGCCGGAGATAGCGCGTTCGGTAACGAAAGCCGGTGGTGCCGGCCGCTTGAGTATCGAGGGTGAGCGATCGACCGGCTGCGTTGGCCCCCGTGAACACGCCGTGCCCCATCACCGTGCCGTTGGGTCGGTAGCTGGGCTGCAGAGCCTCGAGCTTGATCTTCGGAGTACCGCCATCGGGGCTGACGAGCTCGAGCTTGAACGTGTCGGGGTCGTCGTGCGCGTCCTGCTGAAAGCCGAACGCATTCGAGAACGCCGCCTGCGCCGTGGTGCCCGCGCGATCGGTTCGGTAGTTGCTGATGTTGAGCTTGGTCAGCGTCGGGTCCTGGGCAAACGGCCGCGACTTGCTGCCGTGCACGAACCGCAGGCTCGGCACCGGGCGTCGCTCCAGCTTGAACGAGTGCGAGGCATCCGTGGCCGCCGGCGCCTTCTTCTTGCGCTTGTCGGGAATCGTGACCCGATCACCAGCCACGAGCGCGCGCGAGGTCAGGGCGCTGTTGGCCCCCTCGGCCCGAAGCGGGTCACAGTTCAAAAAACCGTGACGGATCGCCAATCCACAAAGCGTGTCTCCGTCCTGCGCGACCACGACCTGCGGCATCAGTACCTCCCGACCCTCACGGGCGGGCCGGAATCATATAGGATCGACGCACCTTGGCGCATGTGGTCCGAGACTGGGTCGGGGATACCCACGAGCTGCGCGCTGGCGCCGGCAACGTGCAGGACGCAGCGGAGCGACGCACCAGCAAAGAGGAGCTGCGAGCGGCGGTCGCCAACACCCCGGAGAACGTGCTCGCGATGGCGAACGCGCTGGTCGATGCGGGCCGCACGACGCCCGTGGCCGCGGGCACGCTCGACTACGAGACCCTGCGAACGATGATCGAGGACGCCCTGGCCGACGGGGTGATCACGCTGCTGCGCGGGCAAGGCCGGCCGACCGCGGACCCAGGACCGCTCGAGCCGCCCGAACCACTGGTGCCCCCCGATCCCCCCGAGCCCGAGCAGACCTACACGCTGGACTTCGATCTCGTCGACCCGTACGGCGACCCCATGCCGCGCGCGGCGTATGAGGTGAAGCTGCCGGACGGGACAGTGGTCCGCGGCAATCTCAACGTGCGAGGGCAGGCCTCGATCACCGGGATCCGGCAGGCAGGGAACTGCGAGATCACGTTCACGGACTTCGACCAAGACGCCTGGGTCCCGGCTTGAACGTTTGGCGACGGAGTCGGACGAGCGGGCAACCATGACGCGGTGGGCGGACGCCCGGGTCGTTGGGCTCGCGCCGGTACTGATCCTGGTCGCTTGCTTCGCGTGCGGTCCTCGACCTGGAGCTGCGGACCGTTCCGCCGGCGGCACCGGAGGCAGCGAAACATCAGAAACCGGCCAGATCACGGCGTCGGACACCGGGAGCCCGTTTGCCTGCGACGGCGCGCGGTGGCTAAACGAAGGAGTCGTGGTGGACGACGCCACACCACCCGACTCGCTCCGCGACATCGGGGGGATCCGAGGCAATCTCGAGGTTGTCGGGAGCTCTGTGCTCGAGGACCTCGAGTTCCTCTCGTGTCTCGAAGTTGTGGTTGGCAACGTCGCGATCGTCGACAACGAAGCGCTGGTGTCGCTGCATGGGCTCGAGCAGCTTCGCGTGGTCGGAGGCGCCGTCATCCCCGACGGGGAATTCCCGCCAGAAGACATCGAGTCGAACGGCGGCATCGCGATCTTGAACAACGCCGTCCTCCCCGGACTCGAAGGATTGGAGTCGCTGGAGCGCACACGGCTGAGCATCGCCGGGAATCCGAGCCTGGCTAGCCTCGAGCTCCCGAGTGTGACGAGCATCGGTCAGCTCGTACTCGGAGAGTGTCCTGACGATGCGGGAGTCGCAGGCGACAACCCTGCTCTCACGGGCTTTGGTGCCTTCGAGCGTCTGGTGGAGATCCGTCGGCTGACCGTCTTCAACCAGACGAGCCTTGCATCACTGGAGTCGCTGACTGCGTTGGCTGAGCAAGGAGTCGAGTTCGAAGACGCTGTCTTCGCGGGCAACCCGCAGCTCGAACAGGAAGAGATCGATGACTTCGCGGCGGCTGCAGGGATTGTCGTGGAGACATGCGGTAACAAGGATGAGGAACCGTGCGGGACGGGTTTCTGCTTCGGAGAATGACCCTCGAGCATCGCCAGCGATCACATCACGCGCGGGGCAGGGCGAGCACTTGCCCCCTGCGGGTTATTCCCCTTCGGGCACGGATAGCTGGATGGCGCCGATCATGTCGCAGAGCAGTGGTGTCGGTGTGGGCTCAGGGATCTCCTGGCAGACGTCCGCGACACAGAGGGTGTCGAGGCACTCTTCGACATACTCACAAGAGTCACCCTGCGCTTTGGTTCTCGTCGTGCAGACGCCCGGCTCGTCCTCGGTCGGCGTGACTTCGGGTGACGTCCCGCGGCAGAAATCCCCGACTGGGCAGTCCGTCACGAAAACACACTCCGCACCGGTCGGGCCGGGCTCGATGCAGAGCATGCTGTCCATCCAGTCGCACCTGAGTGACTCGTCGCAAACGCCTCCGTTGGGCGCGATAGGGAAGATCCCGTCGGGGGAGCTTGCGCACTGGTCGCCGAGCCCGAGCACCGGTTGGCGTTCCTCTGTGCAAACTCCGCCCCGGCAAAAGAGCCCCTGCGAGCATTGAGACATGAGCCCAACCGGGTCGACCATTTCGCAGCGGTCCCCCACGGTCGCGTTACCACTGTAGACGTAGCAGTCGCCGAACCACTCCCGGCCGCACTGCGCGAACCGGTCGATCGTATCCAAGGCACGATCGAGGCAGGGCTCGTCAAGCTGTAGACCCAACTCGAGTGCAAGCTCCTCCCAGTTGCCGACTCGAGCCCGCACAGTTTCAGTGCAGTTGGTCAGGGCTTGGTCGCACGGGCAGGCGTCGTGGATCGGGCAGAGGTGCGCAGCGAACTCCCGTGCGACCGACCGCCCCGGAGACTCACGTTCGGTGCAGCTCGCCAGCAGGCCGATGAGGATCCCCAGCGTGGCTCCAAACCGTTGCCATGTTGGCCGAATGCTCTGCCGGCTTCGTGATGCCATCGTCCGCGAGTTCGGTGACAAGGAGGACTTTCGACCTCAGCCGTTGACGTTGCAGGAGCCTATGACCTGCGGCATCAGTACCTCGTCGACCCTCCCGGGTAGGCCAGAATCATATCGGATCGATGCACCTTGGCGCATCGATCCGAGAACTCAGCAGGACGGATTTCGACCAAGACACCTCGGCATCCCGGCGAACGCCGCACGCGACCGTCACTCACAAATACACTGCGAGCTCCAGGTCGCGCCGAACACGTCGCTGCAGCTGCCGGTCATCGCGGGCGAAGTGGGGTTGCAGGCATCGTAGTCCGCTTGCGAGCCCCGACCGACGCAGCCCGAAAAGCCCATGTTGCAGCAGACCTCGTCACAGGTCACTCCGCCCGCGGGCGCGCTCTGACCGACGACAGTGCTTGCGCCGCACACCTCGAACGACGATGCGATGAGGTCGGCATCGCCGCCACAGGCCGCCTGCCCCGTGCACACGCACTGCGAGCTCCAGGTGGGACCGAACACGTCACTGCACGACCCCGTTTGCGGTGGCACGTCGTACTCGCACGTGTCGTAGTCGGCCTGCGATCCGCGGTACTCGCAGCCGTCGAAGCCCATCGCGCAGCAGACTTCCTCGCAGGTCACTCCACCCGCAGGCGCGATCTGGCCGACGTTCGTCGTGCCCGGGCAGGTCTCGAAGCTCTTTTCGATCAGCGCTTCGTCGTCCGGGGCTGCGCACTCGCTGCACGACCCGCAGCTCAGCGACTCGACCTCGGCGACGCAGATGTTGTCCCAGCGGGTCGTGCAGCAGTAGGGATCGGCATCGCAGACGCAAGCCTCGACCTGCGGATCGTCGCAGCCGGGTCCGGCCTGCGATGAGCAGCACGACGCTTCGCACTCCCCACAGCCGAACGACTCGACTTCTTCGGCGCACAAGCTGTCCCACCACTGGTCGCAGCAATAGGCATCGCCAGCGCACACGCATGCCTCGATCTTCGGATTGCTGCAGCCCTCCTGGCTGGCTTCGCAGCACTCGCCCGGTGCGGCGCGGGCGGTCGTCGAAACGCTGAACCAGGCCAGGGCGGTCAAGCCGAGTGCAAACAAGGGGGAGCGGGGACGAGGGGACGAGGGGCGGGAAGCATCCATGCGGCGGTGTCAGTCCCGTTCGACCGTCGAGTGTTCCCATCGACGCTCGAATTTATTCGGCCGCGGTGCGCGCTCCAGAGCTTCCGGACTTTTTTCGAAAATCGCGGAATCGATCTGTCCACTCGTGCCACCAAACGGACTACCGATCCTCTGCGTTGCCTCGGGATTGATCTGCATGCGACCCTCAGCGACAGCCGTGTCCACCCAACGTCACTCTGATGTCGAGCTCCTGCAGGCTTGGCGCAACGGCGACACCAAGTCGGGCGAACGCCTATTCGACCGGCATTTCTCGGCCCTCAACGGCTTCTTTCGCGCCAAGCTCACCCGCGGCGTCGAGGACTGTGTGCAGCAGACGCTGCTCGCCTGTCTGGAGGGGCGCGACCGGATTCGGGACGATGGCCACTTCCGGGCGTACATGTTCGGGGCGGCGCGTCGCGTGCTCTACGGCGTGTACGAGCGGCGCCGCAAGGACGAGACGGAGCCCGATTTCTCCGTGGCCAGCGTGGCCGAGCTCGAGCCGGGGTTGCAGACCCAGCATCTGGCCCGGGAGGACGAGCGGCTGCTGCTCGAGTGCCTGCGTCGGCTGCCGCTCGACTACCAGATCACGCTGGAGCTGCGCTTTTGGCAGGGGCTCACCGGCCCGCAGCTGGCCGAAGCGCTCGGGGTCCCAGAGGGCACGGTGAGGACTCGGATTCGTCGCGGGCTCGCGCGGGTCAAGGAGATCATGGCCACCCTCGAAGCTGGCGACGAAGCGCTCCAGTCCACCTCGACGCGGTTGTCGGAGTGGGCTCGTGCCGTGCACGACAGCGCGGACGCGCCAGGCTGAGCGCTCACCCGCTGCGCTCGGCCCACCAGGCTCGGAACACCGCGGCCTCGTTCGTCACCTCGGGCGCCTCCTCGTAGTGGTGCAGCGCGCGCTCGACCCAGCGCTCGACCTCGGCCTTGTCGCTACCGAGTGCATCCTCGACGTACGCGCGGTTGCGGCAGGCCTCCGCAAGTCGCAGCGCATCCGGAGGTGAGGACTCCAGATCCTCGAGGGCCGACTCGAGGACTTCACGAGCTTCCTCATTGCGGCCGAGCGCGTGCAGGATGAGCCCGAGGTTGCGGCGGACCTTGCCGATCTCGTAGCGGTTGGGGGTGTCGTGCGCCGTGAGGCGCTTCTCGGCGGCCTGCAGCACCGGCAGTGCATCTTCGGGACGTCCGACCGCATCGAGTGCGAGTGCGAGGTTGCCCTCGAGCCGGACGAGGGCGATGCCCGCCCGGTTGTTCGTCAGCATCTGTTCACGAGCGCGCTCGAGCACTGGAATCGCCGCGGCGGGGTCGCCCGAGTCGGTGAGCGTGGCGCCGAGGTTGCTCAGCGCCACGCCGACTCGAAAGTGCCCCTTGGGGAGCTTGGCCTCGAAGATCTCCGCGCTGCGCCGCTGCAGGGGTAGCGCTTCCGGGATGCGACCGGCGTGCTTGAGCGCGAGCCCCTTGCCGGTGAGCACGACCGCGACGTCGAGTCCGTCCTTCTCGATGCCCTCGAAGATCTCGAGGGCGCGGTCGAAGTCGGCGAGCGCTTCTTTGGTGCGGCCGAGCGTCTCGAACATGTTGCCGCGGTTGTTGAGCACGTCGCCGATGGTGTCGGGGTCACCCCCGCGCTCGACTCGCTCGAGCAGATCGGTTGCCTGCTCGAGCGCCTGCTCGGTCCGTCGTATGCCGTGCAGAGCGGTCATCACGAGCTGCTGCGTGTCCAGGGTCATCGGATGGTCCGGACCGTTGTGCTCGCGGTGAAGCTCGAGGGCTTCGGTCGCGGCCTCGAGGGCCTCCTCCACCCGGCCGGCCTCGTAGAGGAAGACCGCGTAGTTGTTGAGCGTGGTCGCTCGACTCAGGGGCGTGCCCTTCGCGTTGTAGTCGAGCGCCGCCGACATCTGCTCGAGTGCATCGTCGAGCTCGCCCGCACCGTGATAGATCGACGCGCGGCGATTGTGGTGCATGTGCCAGTCCTCGGGCGGCACATCCTCGAGGCGACGCAACGACGCGGCCTCGAGCTCCGACCAGACGAGCGCGGGTGCCTTCTGGTGGCGCGAACCGCCCAACGAAAACGCGAGGCTCCCCGCTGCGTGGGCCATCAGGCTGTCCATGCCCATCGCGTGGGCGCCGAAGTAGGCCTCGCGGTAGCCTTCGATCGCCTCGTCGAGCTGGCGGAGTCGGGATTGGCCCTGCGCGACCTGGAACGATGCGCGGGCTTTGGTCGGGATCCATTCCAGCTCGGCGGCGCGCGTGCGGACGTCTTCGGCCAGCTTTGCGCCGTCGTCGTACTTGCCCACCGAGAGCACGGCGATCGCCTCTTGAAGCTCCAGCTCGAGCGCTTGCACGGCATCGGCCTTGTCGGCGGGCACTCGCGTGGCATCGTTGGCGTCGGGGTCGGCCTCGCAGGTCATCGGGGCTTCCAGAGCCTCCGTCGCAATGGGGGCGCGCTTGACCGTGGCCGCGTCGGCGTCCGCGAACACGCCCATCAGCGCAGAGACCTGACGCCACCGCCGCTGGAGGCACTGCATTCGCGTATCGAGCCGCTCGGCAGAGAGCTCGCCCCGCACGTGGGTGGCCTCGCAGAAGTACCGGTAGCTCTGGCTCCAGCGCTCGGCGTAGTCCTCGAGCTGCGCATCGACGCGGGTCCACGCATCGGCACCGTACGCTGGGGCAGCCGCGGCAAAGGCTTCCGCCACCTTGGCCCGAGCGGCGTCCGAGAAGTCGGCGTCGACGGTCTCGCTGGCGCCGGTGCAGTGGTCCTCATCCATCGAGGCGGCCGCGACCACCCCACCTCCGGTGAGGAAGGCGAGCCCTACCCACCAGCGATTTCGAACCGGGTGACGCCGTCGCTCGAGCGCATCGAGCAAGGCTTGCATCGAGGGCCAGCGCGCGTCGGGCTCGGCAGCGAGACCTCGCAAGATGATGCCGGCGAGCCACCTCGGTACGTCGGGGTGCTCGGGGGTGGAATCGATGCCGCTCTCGACGGCTTCGATCATGGTCTCGAGGTCTCCACCGCGAAATGGGCGACTTCCGTAGACCGCCTCGTAGAGCGTGACGCAGAACGCGAACTGATCGGACCGCTCGTCGACCCGACCACGGCGCAGCTGTTCGAGCGGCATGTACCCCGGCGTGCCCGCGAACTCACCAGTGTGGGTCGGGAGATGCTCGCCCGATTGCGGCTCGCGAGCGGAGCCGGGCCGTGGTGCGAGCGCGAGCCCGAAGTCCACGACGTGCACCTTGCCGTCCGGGGTGAGGATCGCGTTCTCCGGCTTGAAGTCGCGGTGGAGGACGCCGGATTCGTGCGCGGCCGCCAGTCCGCGGCCGGCCTGAACGAGAACGTCGAGTGCCTCTCGCCACGTGGGCTCGTCGCTCAGCCAGCGTCGGAGGTCGCCGCCCTCGACGTACTCCATCGCGATGTAGACGCGATCCTGGTCGTCGCCGACATCGTGCACGGCAACGACGTTGGGGTGGCGAACGCGGGCGAGGGCACGGGCCTCTGCGAGGAGGAGGTCACCCGCTTCGGCACCCGCGTGGTGCAGCACCTTGATCGCGATGCGCCGGTCCAGGCGGTCGTCGTAGGCGGCGAAGACGGTGCCCATGCCGCCGCTGCCGAGCGGGTGCAGGACCGTGTACCGACCGATCGTCGGGGCGTGCCCGCCGAACATCCGGCTGCGAATCTCGGCGCGGGCGATCTGGTCGCGCAGACTCGCGTCGTCCACCACGGACGGGTCCGGGGTGCCGCGGGCCGTGGCCATGAGCGCGGGGTCGTCCAGGCGGGAATTGGGCGTGGCCGTCATCGTCAGCGCGAGCGCCGACGGTAGCGCGGAGTGGCTATGGTCGGCGCATGGTGTAGTGGAGCTCGGCGTCCAACCAATTCCCACCGGGCGCGGAAATCCACGGGATGGGTCGAATTCGCCGCTTTTGGACCGAAAAGTCGGCGCGTTGGTCACGATCGCGCCCCGCGTGCCTATGGTGACAAAACCAGGACACGAACGCGCAGAACCAGGACAGTCAAGCGAAGCCCGCCTCTCTTACCGTCGAGCCGCCATGGCGGTCGTCCTCTTTTTCGTCGCGCACTGGGCTCTCGCGATCTTCGTGCAGACGTTTTTTCTGCACCGGTACGCAGCGCACAAGATGTTCACGATGAGCCGGGGCTGGGAGCGATTCTTCCACCTCGCCACCTTCATCGTGCAGGGCTCGTCGTACCTCGACCCGCGGGGCTACGCGATCATGCATCGCATGCACCACGCGTACAGCGACACGGTGAAGGATCCGCACTCGCCCCACAACTACCGGGGCTGGTGGGCGCTGCCTCGCATGGCGTGGGGGATGAAGTACGAGTACGAGGCGGTGGCCTACGGAGGCGAGGCGCCCGAGGCTCGGTTCGATGGTGATGCGCCGAGCTGGCCGACGCTCGATCGCTTGGGCCAGGGCTGGCCGTACCGGTTGCTGTGGGGCGTTGCGATCTTCTTCGCCTACGTCGCGCTTGCAACGTCGTGGTGGCAGTTCCTGCTGCTGCCGATCCACTGGCTGATGGGTCCGATCCACGGCACCATCGTCAACTGGTGCGGCCATCGCTACGGCTATCGCAACCACGCGACCACCGATCAGTCCCGCAACACGCTGCCCTTCGATTTTCTTTGCGGCGGCGAGCTGTTTCAGAACAACCATCACCGCCACAGCCGGCGCCCGAACTTCGCCAACCGGCCGTGGGAGCTCGACCCGACCTACCAGGTGATGCGAGTGCTGGCGCTGCTGCGGATCATCCGGTTTCCCGAGCAGGCCTCGCGCGCGCGCAAGGTCGCCGACG
>JGI12316J15310_10000062_pt23 | contig 49113 bp, 42 predicted proteins | sample MarCyaLeptolynsp_FD_15310 | JGI IMG/M metagenome (IMG submission 15310) | reverse complement strand
AGCGCGACTTGGCGGCGTTGCTGGATTCGGCGGCCACACGTGCCGCCTCGGTCTCCGCCCGCCAGCGCTCGCGCTGTGTCACGTCCTGGGCGAGGCAGACCAGGTCGCCATCGCTGCCCGCCCGCACGCGGATCTCCGCCCGCCGGCCGTCGTCGAGCGTCACCATCACCGGCCGCTCGCCCGTCGGACGCGTCGGCAACCCGGTCGCCGCCCCGAAGTCTGCGACGTTGGCGCGCTGGAAGAGGTCGATGAAGCGGCCGTTGAACAACCGGAAGGCGCCGTCGGAGTCCATGAGCGCGAAACCGTCGCTCATGGTGTCGACGGCGGCGGTCAGCCGGTCGCGGGCGGCGTTCGCGCGGGTCTCGGCGGCGCGGGCCCGGCGCAGGGAGAGCGTCAGGCTGACCAGGGTGCCGAGGCCGGTCACTAGAAGGCCGAGCAGCGAGAACGACACGTAGCGGATCGCCTCGTCGCGCTGCGCCGTCAGGCTGGCGACCCGGTTCTTCTCGGCCTGCATGATCGCCGCGGCCAGCGTCTGCGCCTTCGACCACAGGCCGTCGATCCCATCGGCGATGTCCCGGAAGTCGTCCGGGTCGCCGGCGGCCGCCAGGACAGGGTCGAGCCGGTCCAGGTCGTCCTGGATCGCGGCCACGTGGCCGGACAGCCCCTCGCTGTCCAGGAACCCCGCCAGGTCGCCGGATCGGAACAGGGCGACCCGGCTCCAGAACAGGTCGAAGCGCTGCAGGACGGCGTCCTTGACGGCGACGCCGGGGCGCACCGCCGCCGACTGCACGGTTCCCTGGAACCGCGCGAGTTCCGTCTGCAATTGGGCGCCCGCCCACACCGCGTTCTCCGCCAACCTGGAGCGGATGGCCCCATCGGCCGACCGCAGGTTCAGGTAGGCCGCCCAGAGGCTGACCGCGAAGCACAGGAACACGGTCGCCATCAGGGCGTGTCGGAGAAGGATGGGGCGGGCCATGGGATCGGACCTCTAGGTTCTTAGGGTCACTGGACGTCCAGGCGGCTCAGCTGCCAGATCCACTTGTCGTTCTGGGCGCTGGTCTGCAGCTCGCTGTGGGCGTCGCGCGGATAGATGATCCACAGCGGACCCTTGTCGCGCACCGACATCGCCTCGCCGTTGTGGCGCAGGGCGATGATGACGTCGTAGCGGTGGAAGTCGGAGACCGGGATCTCGACCGCGTAGTCGTTCAGGGCGACGGCGCGCACGGTCTCGCCCTGGGCGTCGGCGGCGGCCAGGATGTCGCGGGCCAGCGGGCCTTCGAAGACCTGCTTGCCGTCGGTCCAGGCGGTGGTGGTCTCGACGGTCTCGATGGCCATCGCCTCCAGGGCGGCGCGGTCGAACGCCTTGCCGCTCACGTGCAGGATCGCGGTGGAGTCCTGCGCGACGGACGGCGCCGGCACGGCGAACAGGGCGAACGCGAACAGCGAGAGAACGGCGCAAACGCGCATTAGGGTGGTCATGACTGGTCTCCTCAGGGCGGTTTTCATGGCGGCATCTCCGCAATTGCCATGCCGGCGGGTCCCGCGCGTCGGAAGTCCCGGAAATCCGCGGTTCCTGGCGCGCCGCGACTGACCCAGGGCGGGGCGGTGTTGCGTTTTGCAACGCCTCGGTTCTCGCAATTCGCAACTGCCGGTTCCGCAAACCGGCGCAAATGCGGGCTTTGGCGCTGGCACGCGCATTGCGGCCACCGGGCGATCTCAACCCACAGGAGGATGTGCCCAATGCGCTATCTCGTCACCGGAGGAGCCGGCTTCATCGGCTCCCATCTCGTCGAACGCCTGGTCGCGTCGGGGCACCGGGTGCGGGTTCTCGACGACCTGTCCACCGGACGCCCCGAGAACCTGCCCGCGGGCGTCGAGCTTGTGCGCGCCTGCGTGTCGGACGCGGAGGCGGTCACCGCCGCGGTCGCCGGCATGGACGGCGTCTTTCATCTGGCGGCGATCGCCTCGGTGCCGCGCTCGGTCAGCGAGTGGACCCTGACCCACCGGGTCAACCTGTCCGGGACCGTCGCCGTCCTCGACGCCGCCAAGGACACCCGCATCCCGGTGGTCTACGCCTCGTCTGCGGCGGTCTACGGCGACAACTGCGCGATGCCGATCAGCGAGACGGACGAGGCGCGCCCGCTGACCGCCTATGGCGCCGACAAGCTCGGCTGCGAGCAGCACGCCCGGGTGGCGGGCCTGATCCACGAGGTTCCCACCTTCGGTCTGCGCTTCTTCAACGTCTACGGACCGCGCCAGCGGCCGGACTCGCCGTATTCCGGCGTCATCTCGATCTTCACCGACCGGGTGCGGCGCGGCGAGGCGATCCAGATCAACGGCGATGGCGGCCAGATCCGCGATTTCGTCGAGGTCGGCGACGTGGTCACCTGCCTGATCGCGGCGGTCGACCGGGCCAACGTCTCGGCGCCGGTCGCCAACGTCTGCACCGGCCGCCCCACCAGCGTCCGGGAACTCGCCGACCTGGTGATGATGGCCGCCGGCCGCAGCGTTCCGGTCCGCTACGGCGCGCCCCGGCAGGGCGACATCCGCGCGTCGATCGGCAACCCGAACCGGGCGCGGGCGCTGCTCGGGGTCACGGCGGCGACCCAGGTGGGCAGTGGCCTGATGCGGCTGCTGGCCGCGACCGAGGCCGACGCGGCCTGACGCGAAAAGGGCGCCGGCGGATCGCCGGCGCCCTTCTTTATTAGATCATCGAAACGCCCATAGCGGGCCGGATCACACGATCCGGCCGTATACCGCGTTGACCTCCACCACCATCCTCTCGACCGAGTAGCTGGCCTGCACGAACCGGCGGTTGCGGCCCCGGCGCGCCATCCGCGCGCGTTCGTCCTCGGCGGACCACGCATCGATCGCGGCGGCCAGGCCGTCGACGTCGCCGCCGGCCACGCACCAGCCCCGCCCGTCTTCCGTCAGCTTGGCAAGGGCGCCGACGTCGAACGCGGCGACCGGAATGCCGCGGGCCATCGCCTCCAGCGCGGCCATCGGCAGGCCCTCGGCGCGGGACGGCATCACCAGCAGCCCGATCTCCCGCCAATGGCGGTCCATTGACGGCACCGCGCCATGCATGCGCACGGTGCCGGCGCCGGCCTCGATCGCGCCGCGCATCGGTCCGTCGCCGAACATCTCGAAGGTCTGATCCGGAAACCGTCTGGCCAGCTCGATGAACGTGTCGGGGCCCTTCTCGTGGCTCAGCCGCCCGACGAAGGCGACGCGGCCGCCGGTGCTCACCGCCTCGGCGCCGGGGACCGGCACGCCGTTCTCGACGACGGTGACCGTGCCCGGCAGGCGCCCGGCGATGACGGTGTTCACCGCCACCCGCGTGGCCAGGCGGGAGGTGATCCGATCCAGGGTCGTGTAGGCGCGCAGCAGGCCGGTGCCGTCATCGCCGTTGTGAAAGGTCGACACGACCGGCACGCCGGCGATCCGGCCCGCGAGGCGCCCGAGGATGCCGGCCTTGTAGCCATGGGTGTGCAGGATCGAGGGCCGCGCGCGCTTGAGCGCCCGGACCAGGGTGGTCAGTCGCCCGTCGAGCGTCTCGACCGGGCAGTGCCGCTCGGCCAGCAACGCGTGGATCGGATGCGCGCCGTGGTCGGCGAGAAGCACGACCTGCGCGTCCGTGCCGCTGGCCCGAAGGCCGGCGGTGAGTGCCACCACATGGGTCTCGATCCCGCCGATGGCGCTGCTGTCAAGCAGCTGCCAGACGCGGAGTCCGTTTGTCAGGACGGTCATACCAAAGCTCCTTGTAAGCGGCGATCATCGCATTGAGGGAAAAGTGCGCGACGACAAGCGCGCGCGGCGACTTGGACGCGGGTTGTGCGAGCGAGCGGATCAGGGCGTCGGCGATCGCCGCCGCGTCGACCGCGTCGGCGACCACGCCGGTCGCCGGGTCGATCGCGTCGGCCATCGCGCCGGCGGGCGTGACGACGGCGGGGATGCCGCAGCTCTGGGCCTCCAGCAGCGACAGCGGCAGGCCTTCGTGGCGCGACGGCAGGCAGAACCGGTCCAGCGCCGGATACAGGGTCTCCATCGCGTCGACGCGACCGAGAAAGCGAACCCGCTCCCGAACGCCGAGAGTGCTGGCCTGCGCTTCCAGCGCCGCCCGTTGCGAGCCGTCGCCGGCGATCGCCAGATACAGGTCCGGCAGGCGGGCGACGGCGTCGATCAGCAGGTCGACACCCTTCACGGTCTCCAGCCGCGCCGCGGTGCCGACGACCGTCGCCGAGACCGGGATGTCAAGGGCCCGGCGCGTCAGGTTGCGGTCCCGCGGCAGGAACCGATCGGTGTCGATGCCGTTGTCGATGGTGCGGATCGAAACGGGGCCGAGCGCGTCGCCCATGGCGCGGGCGACCATCGCGCTGTCGGCCACCAGGGTCGGCTGAACCAGGCGCAGCAGCGTCTGTTCCAGGCGGCGGCGCTGCGGCGCCTCGAGGTGCCAGGCGTCGTGCTCGGTGTGGACCCGACGCGTCACGCCGGCCAGCCGCGCGGCCAGGCCGCCATACAGCAGCGGGCCGATGTGATGGGTGTGCACGGCCGTGGCCCCGAGCCGGCGCATGAGGCCGGCGAGGCGCCACACCGTCCGCAGCGAGGTTCCCTCGGGCTTGTCGAGGAACACCAGCCGGTCGGCCAGGGGCTTCAGGACCGGCCAGGCCTCGAGGCTCGTCTCGCGGTCGCCCTCGAGGGCGACGATGGTCGATGGGGACGGCGCCCGGCGCGCCAGGTCCAGCACCATGCACTCGATCCCACCGGGCCGCAGATGCTGGACGACTTGGACGATATGGTCGCTCATGCACTCTTCTCCTTCCTGAGGTGCCCGAAGACGCGGGTGAGGGCACCGGTGATGCGGTTGGTGGAGCGGCCGTCGGAGGCCGGCGATCCGATGCGAGGTAGGCGGGTCAGGACCGGCACGCCCAGGGTGCGTTCCACCTGCTCGCGGCGGCGGATCGACGGGTCGAGCAGGTCGACCACCAGGGCCAGGCCGAGGCCGAGCGCGATGCCGGCGACGGTTCCGAGAATGGCGTAGATCGGAACCGGCATGCCGCCGCGGGTGCGCGGCACCACCGGGGGGTTGATGACCTTGACGGTCTCCGAGGAGCCGAAGCGGCCGAGGGAGCCGGTCACCTGGGCCATCTCGAAGCGCTCCGCGAGTTGAGCGACGACCTTGCGGCGGACCGCGACGTCGCGCTCGAGGGCGGACAGCCGCTGCTCGACCACGCCGAAGACGTTCACGCGGGCGGCGAGCTGCTTCTCCTCGACCTCCAGCGACTTGATTTCTTCGGTCAGGCGGTGCGTCTGGTTCCGCGCCTCTTGCAGGCGCTCCAGCTGCGAGATCACCAGACCATGGCCCTCGCCGGCGTTGCCGGACACCATGTTCCACAGCCGATCCGGATCGCTCGCCAGGATGCTGCGTCCCTCCGCGATGCGGGCGGAGCGCTCCTCCTCCAACTGGGCGACCTCGCGGAGCACGGCGACGACCTTGCTGTGCCGGTCGGTGTAGCGGGCGCGCAGGAGGGACAGACGGCCGCGGGCCTCGACCAGGCGCTGTTCGAGCTGGCCGACGATCGGGTCGGTGTCGATCAGCTTAAGCTTGATCGCGTCGAACCGCGCCTTGTCGCCGGCGAGTTGGCTCCGCTTCTCCGCCAGCTGGCGCCGGATCTCGCCCAGGCGGCTGACATTGCGGGTATGCAGGGCCGGCAGGGCGTCGGCATTGCGCGACTTGAACAGGGCGAGCTCGCGCTCGGCGCCGTCGAGCTCCTGGCGTTTCGTGTCGAGCTGCTCCTGAAGGAACGTTTCCGAGCCGTCGACCGCGGTCTGACCGGGGGCCAGCAGCTGGGCGATGAAGATCTCGGACGCCTTCTCCAGGACGGTGTCCATGCCGTCGGCGACGGGCGCGCGATAGCTGATCTCGACGACCTCGCCGCCGATGAGCTGGAACCGGAGATTGCCGCGCAGACGCGCCACCACCCGCTCGGCCTCCAGGGGCGGCGTCTCCTCGGTGATCCAGCCCAGCGACCGCGCGACCTCCTCCAGGGTGTTCTGCATCCGCACCTGTTCGACCAGCGCGTCCATGCGCTCCTTGATGCGGGTGGAGATCGCCAGGTCCTCCAGGAACGGGTTGTGGCTGGTCGGCTCCTGGACCAGCAGCGTGGTGCTGGCCGAGAAGTGCCGTGGCGTCACGGAACCGACCGCCAGGCCCAGGATCGGCATGACCAGGATCGGCACGACGATCAGGTACCGGCGCTGCCAGGCGGCGTTCGCCAGGCGCAGGAACAGCTCGCGCAGGGAGAGAATGACGGTCATTTGCAGCTCACGGCCAGATCGCTGGCCGCGTCCCGGCGCATGACTTGAGCGCGCAGCTGGTCGAGGGTGATCGGCCCGTCATCGATCGGCGCCGGCGGCGTGGTCTCGGCGTAGGCGCTCTCGGTGAGGGTGTTCTCGGCGAGGGTGTTCTCGGCGGGCGCACGATCGGTGGCAGTGCTGGCCCACTCGTCGTCGCCGGACGGCGCGCTGTCCCGCGCCGCCGCCAGCATGTCGGCGACGCTCACCGGCTGCGCCGGGGCCGCAGGGGCCTCGGTTTCGCCCCGGGCGTTGCGCAGCAGGTCGTCGATCGAGATCGGCCCGCTCCCCGGCGCCGTGGTTTCGCTGCGGATCAGCGCCATGTCGGCGGGCGCGATGAAATCCAGCGGCGAGGAGGCGCAAGCCGAGAGTCCGGCCAGGGACAGGACGATCGCAAGACGCTTCAGCGAGACAGACATCGGTTGGCCCTCCGGGCTGGTGACGGGTCACCCCTCCTTCCGCAACCGCCGTGCCAACGCGATGATCTCCGACCGGATCTCATCGATCTCATTATTTTTCAGGACTTTATCCTCATCCCACGCCCCCGTGAGACCGTCGCGGATCGCATCGCGCAGTGCCCTTGCCGTTGCATTTCGCAACGCCTGCGAGTCCAGCCAGCGAAGCCATCGCAGATCGGTGATGCCCTCCACCATGTGCAGCAGGTCGCGGTCGAGATCCGGCACAGCGGGACAGTCGCCCGGCGTCGTTGGCAGCCAGGCGACGTCCGCCTCGCGGCCGTCGGTCGGATCGAACGGGTCGGCGGTGGGCATCCGGGCGTGCCACTGCAGGTAGCCGTCCAGTCCCGTGCGCCAGAGATAGAGACCGGCGGCGAGGCGTGGGTGGCCCTGGTTGTACAGCGAGACGAAGGGCGCCCGCGCCTTCAGGTCGCCGATCCGCGCCGCCGACAGGCCGTATCCGCTGTTCACGTAGACGGCGTCGAAGGCATCGGCGATGCCGCTGTCGCGCCGCGCGTTCAGGTGCCCGGCCAGCCGGATCCCTGGCGCCGTGGCCCGCAGGTCATCGAGGCGGCGGCGCAGCGTGTCGAGGTCACCGCCGTGGTTGGAGACCTCGTCCGCCGCGCTCCACACCAGCGGGGCGCCGTGCAGCCGCAGGACGCGATCCGCCTTGGCGACGAAGTCGGGACGCCAGGACCGCTTGAGGGGTGTGTAGCCCATCATCGGGGTGGCGAACCCCAGGTCCCGCGCCAGGGTGGCATCGTCCAGGATCCGCTCGATCCCGGCCGCATCATCCGGCGTGGCCAGCGGCGGTGCGACGGCGGTCAGTCCGAGGACCCGCAGCGCCGTCATCGCGCAGATCCGCGCCGTGACCGGATCCCGGCGGAACCAGGACTGGGTCGGCAGGTCGTCGAGATAGGTTCCAATGGCCGCATCGGCCGGCGGCAGGGCGACGTCCAGCACCTCGACCGCGATGTCGGTCCGGCGCCCGGCGATCGTGACCGCGCCTCGGTAGAGCCCCGGCACCGTTCTCTCCGGCACCGGGACCACGAGGGTGTAGCGGCGCGGCAGGTCGGCGAGGATCGGCAGCTCCAATCCGTCGCCGCGCAGGTGGCGGTCGTCCGGTATCAGCAGGGTGGCGGCCGTGTCGGGGCGGGTCAGCCGCCAGTGACCGGCGAACGACCAGACCGGCAGGACGCGGCCATCGCGCGACGGCGCGTTGATCGCGACGGCCGGGGCCGGCACATCCGCCGCCGCGCGCACCGTCAGTTCCAGGATCGCCGGGGTTCCCGGGGCCGCCGCGGCCGCCGTGCGGTCGGGACGACCTTCGGATGCGGCACCAACGCGCCAGGTCTCCTCCAGGCGCAGGCGGCGTGCGTCGTCGATCCGCCCGAACAGGGTCGCGTCGTCGGCCGGCGCGATCACCACGCCGGAGAGGAAGGTGGTCGACCGGTCGCTGCCGGCGAGCTCGATCCGGATCTCGCCGCCGACGGCATCGGCGATGGCCTCGATCCGGCCGCCGCGGCGCGAGCCGAACGCCTCCCACGGACCGAGGCCGGGGCGCCATTCGTCATCGCGGCCGGCGAGGTAGACGTCGCGGATCCAGGCGTCCGGCGTCAGGCGGCGCTCGAAGACCGTCCTGCCGTTGATCCGGATCCGCCGCTCCAAGGCGTGGGGCACGTATTCCCACTCCCCGGTATCCTCGGTCCAGAGCACGACCCGCCAGCGCCCGGGACCGGGAGCGAGAGTCAGGTGCTCCACCCCCTCGAGCCCGTCGCCGATCAGGGCGTCCGCGCCGGGACGGCGGATTTCCTTGAACGCCGCGCCGTGCAGCCGGGGGTCGTCGGTGGTCATCGGCTGGAAGCCGGGGAACACGGGGGATCCGCGCGGCCCGAGATCGAGGGCGAGAACCGGGCCGAGCGGCGACGCCAGCGGCGACGCGGCCTGCACCGCGACCTCGGTGATTGAGACGGAAGGCCCCTGGTCGGCGGCGAAGACGAAGGCCTTGGTCAGCGCCATCAGATCGATCGGCCGTCCGCGCGGTGTCGTCAGTCCGGCGACCGGCAGGCGGAAACGGAACGGCCCCGGTGGGACCCGGCGCTCGAGGTTCACGCGGCTCCAGTAATCCGCCGACCGGGTGTCGTCGAGACGCACGACAAGGATGGCGGGGTCCGGGCCGGCATTCTCGCCGGCGACCAGGATCTCGCCGCCGATCCCGGCCGTGGCCAGCGCCGCCAGGTCGATCGGCTGCTTGGTCAGCCCGGAGAAGGCGGCGGCGAGTCCGACGCCCAGGCCGACCAGGAGGATCGCGAGCGCCCGTTTCATGCCGCGATCCGATCGATCGCCGCCAGGGCCTGGTCGGCGCGGGCCTCCCAGGTCTCGCCGCGCACCAGCGATTGGCGGCGCCCGGCCGCCTTCGGGTCGAGACTGTCCAGGGCGGTGCTGAAGCCGTCGGCGCCCTCGGCCACCTGGATCGCCGCGCGGTAGGGGGCGAGCGCCGGGAAGTCGGTCGAGACGACCGGCGTGCCGGACGCGAGGTATTCGCGCAGCTTCAACGGGTTGCAGGCGCGGATCTGCGGCGTGTCGCGGAACGGAAGCAGCGCCGCGTCGGCGTGCTGGACGTAACCCGGCAGTTCCGCATGCGCGCGCGGTCCCAGCAGATGCACGTTATCGAGGGTCTGGAGTTCCGACACATCGGTCTGCACCGCGCCGATCAGCACCAGGTTCCAGTCCGGCCGGGTTCGCGCCAGCTCGGCCAGAAGCCCGGTGTCGATCCAGCCGGACAGGCTGCCGTAAAACAGGGCGGTCTTGCCGGTCGGCAGATCGGCCGGGCGCGGGGCCGGCGTCATGAAATGGTCGGTGTCGGCGCCGTGGGGAAGCGAGACATGGTTGCCGGCTGAGAGCTTACGGGCGAGGTGATCGCTGGTCGTGAAAACCAGGTCGGCACGCGCGACGAGCCGGCGCTCCATCCGTCCGACCGGTCCGTGATCGACCCCTTCGAGTCCCTCGAAATCGTCGCAGCAGTAATAGACCAGCCCGGCCGCGCCAAGCGCGCCGGCGACGTCGACGGCCGACGGCAGGCTGGTCCACAGGATCGGGCGCTCCAGGCCGCGATCGGCCAAGGCCTTGCGGATCTGGCGGCCCAGCAGGACCCGGTTCATAACAGCCGCCAGCGCCGAACCGGGCCACGAGACCGCGCGCGGGTGGACGACCGTCATGCCCGCCGGTACCGGCACGGCGTGCACCGGCGCCACCCGCGGGGCGATCATGCGCCGCAGCTTGTTCAGCACGCGGCCGGCGTCCTTCAGCGTCAGCCGCGGGCGGCGCAGGCCGATGGAGTTGACCCAGATGACGGGCCGGTCCTCGGCGAAGCGCCGGGCGAGGTGCTGGGTGCTGCTGGGCAGTCCGCCCCAGTCCTCGCCGAACATCACGAGCGGTCGGGCCATCATGCGACTCCTTTCATCTGAACCGGGGCGGCGTCTTCCAGGGCCGCGAGCGTGCCGATGACGTGCAGGGGGGAGAGCTGCGCCGTCCAGGAGCGGAGGGCGGCACGCTCACTCGCGGTGGCGTCCGACAGGTCGAGGACCCGGCCCGCCAGCGCCGCCGCGTCGATTTCCGCCGCCCACGGGCCATAGTCTGCGAGGGGCGTGCCGGCCTTGGCGAACCGGCCCCGATGCCCAAGACGCGCCGCCAGTCCCGGCCAGCGCTCCTGCCACGTCAGGCCGCTGGAGAGCGGGCGGTTCGTCCGGTCCCAGGTCACGCCCGCCAGCTCCGGCGCCAACTGTTGGATGGCCCAGCGGTGGAACCGGGCGCCCAGCTTCCAGCCGACCGGCAGGCCGGACAGGGTGGTGACGACGTCCGGGTGCAGGAACGGGTGCAGGCGCGGGTGGTAGCGGTTCAGCAGCTGCTGTCCGGCGACGACGAAGCGGCGGACCCGGACGCCGAGGTAGGCCGCGTCAAGTCCGCGTGCCAGGTCCGGCGCGGCGTCGACGTGCCCGATGACGGCCTGGCGCAGCTGCGCCCGCACCGGGTCGGCAAGGGCGTGCGGCAGCGCCGCCAGCTTGGCCGCGCCGAAATGCTCCAGGGCCCAGGCGACGGCCTTGCCTCGCAGGGCGCCGGCGGCCGGCGACCCGAGCGCCGACATGCCCGGCAGGCCGCGGTCGTAGTAGAAGGCCCGGAAGGTCTCGGAGCCGGTGCCGGTCATCACCGGCCGGCCGTGCAGGTCCGCCATCGCCCGCGCGCCGACGACGCCGTGGCCATGGTGGACCGGGACTTCGCCGCCACCGGCGCGGGCGATCTCGGCGGTGGCCCGGCGGATCACGTCGGTGGTGATCGCGCGGCCGACATGGGCGGAGCCGGCGGCGGCGGCCAGGCTCTCGGCGATCCTCCGGTCGGCGCTGTCGGGATCGCCGTAGCACAACGTGTCGGGCCGATGGCCCGCCGCCTTGGCGCAGGCCAGCAGCAGCCGCGAGTCCAGGCCGCCCGACAGCGGGATCATCGTGTCGGGCGCCGCCTCGAGCTGCGCGCCGATCGCCGCGACGAGCGCGTCGAGGGCCTGGCGTGGCCGACTCGCCTTATTCGGCAGAACGATCGGGTTTTGCTCCAGCGCCGGCTCGCTTCCCAGGTGGACGGAAAGGGCCGCGCCGGCCGGCAGATGGCGGGTGCCGCGCCACGGGGTGTCAGAGCCGAGGCACTGGCCGAAGGCGAGCAGCGAGATCAACCCGTTCTTGTCGAGCCGCCGGCAGCGGTGCGGACGGGCATCCATCAGCGTCGACAGGTCGCTCGCGATCAGCGTGCGATCCGCCTCGGTCCGCATCACCGCCGGATGCAGGCCGAACCGGTCGATGGTGACGCGGGCCTCGCCGGTGTCCGGGCGCACGACGATCGTGCTGCGCGCGTCACAGGCCGGGCTGCCCCAGCTCAGCGTGGTCTCGGTTGCCGTGCGGTCGACCGAGACGGTGCCGGTCGCGTCGTCGAAGACGAGGATGGCCGGGGCCGCGCCGCGGCGGGCTTCCAGGAGAAAACGGGCCATTGTCGGTCTCCTCAGACTTCAACCCGGCGCCACGGGCGCCGGTGCCGGCCGATCAGGTAGGACAGGGCGCCCATGCCGTTGGCGAGATGCCCCTGAACCAGGTAGTGGATGCTGCGTGCCGGGCCCGGCCAGCGGACGGTCGGGAAGCCATGCACCAGCGCGGCCAGGGCGTAGCCGGCGGCCTGGCCCCCGGCGATCACCGCCCAGAGCGGGTGCGACGGGGCGAGGATGGCGGCGCCGAGCAGGGCGGCGGCAAGGATGAACGGCATGAAGGCCCGCAGGAACTTGCCCGAGAAGAAGGCAAGAGCCGTGCCGCCACGGCGCGGGTCGAGCAGATGGATCAGCCGCACCGCCTGCTGCAGGTTGCCGGCGCCGATGCGGAGCCGCCGGCGCCAGTCGGCGGTCAGGTTGGTGCCGTCGAGTTCGTAGGCCAGCGCCTCGGTGTCGTAGATCGCCCGCAGGCCGTCCGCGACCATCGTCATCGGCAGGATGAAGTCGTCATTGATGGTGTCGGCGGGTATCGCCCGGAACGCGTCGCGGCGCAGGACGTAGAAGGCGCCGTGCGCGCCGATCGCGCCGCCGAGCGCGGCCTCCGCCGCCCGGACCCGGGCTTGGTAGCGCCAATACGCGGCCTCGCCCTCCGAGCCGGGATCGAGCAGCTTGTAGGTGCCGGAGACGATGCCGACATCCGGCTCGGCGAAGTGGCGCACGGCGGTGAGCAGCGCGTCGACGGCCAACAGGGAGGAGGCGTCGGTCAGGGCCACCAGGTCGGTGTTGCAGCGCGGCACCTGCTCGTTCAGGACGGCGACCTTACCGCGGTTCTCCATGCAGTTGACCACGGTCACGCGGTCCACCGCGTCGTCGTCGAAGGCGCTGGCGGCGACCGCTGCGTCATAGGTGGCGTCGGAGCAGCCGTCGCAGACGATGCGCAGGCGCAGCCGGTCGGCCGGATAGTCGAGGGACAGGACGTTCATCACCTTGGCGGCGATGACCGCCTCCTCGTTGTAGGCCGGGATCAGCAACGTGATGCTGGGCAGCTCCGCGTCGCCAGCGTGCGGAGCGAAGCCGCGCGGGGTGGCGCGGCCGTCGGCGGTCTTCGACGCGACCGCGCGCAGCAGCAGCGGGTAGCCGACATGGTGGTAGCCGACCAGGGCGATGGCGGTGGTGGTGAGAAGCTCGAGCATGACGGACCTCACGCGGCTTTCAGGGTCGGGGCGAGGGGGCGGATGACGCGGGCGGGGACGCCGCCGGCGAGCACGCCGGCGGGCAGGTCCCGGGTGACGACCGAGCTGGCGGCGACGACGGTGCCGGCGCCGATGGTGACGCCGGCGGCGACGGTCACGCCGGTCGCCAGCCAGACGCCGTCCTCCAGCGTGATGTCACCGACCTGATCGTCGGTGTCCGGCGCGCCGGCGGCGCGGGCGGCGGGATCCAGGGGGTGGCCGGGATAGCCGGCGAGGAAGGCGCGGCCGGCGATCCGCACGTTGTCCGCGAGGGTGACCCGACGGCCGACGGCGATCGTGGTCTGCCAGCCGATGTCTACGTTGGAGCCGACGGTCAGCTCCGGCGCGGTGTCGCCGCTGGTGCGGCCGCTGATCGTCGTCTGCGTCGACAGCCGCACATCCGTGCCCAGGCGGATCCGCACCGGACCGAGGATCAGGGGCAGGCCCTGGCCGTCCAGACGGAGCCGGGGGGCTGGCCCGTCCAGGCGGGACTTGATCATCGGGGTGGTCCACAGGGTGCGGACGGTCCAGCCGATCGCCCCGCCGCACAACAGCGTGCCGCGGTACAGGGCGGCGTGCAGGCCGGGGATGACCGGCATCTCCACGCCGCGCGACAGGGTCACGGCGGCGCGGACGGCCTTGGCCAGGGGGTGCGGGCTCTGCTTGGCCCAGGCGCGGAAACCGGTCATCGCTCTTACTCCACGGTCACGGATTTCGCCAGGTTGCGCGGCCGGTCGACATTGCGGCCGAGGGCGACGGCGGCGTGGTAGGCGAGGAGTTGAAGGGCGATCACCCGGACCAGCGGGCCGAGATACGGCGACGCCTTGGGCAGGGCGATCACGTGGTCGGCGCTGGTCGCGTCGACCTGACCGTCCTCGCCGATCAGGATGGTGACGGCGCCACGGGCCCGGACCTCCTCCAGATTGGACAGGGTCTTGGCCATCCGGGTGTCGCCGCCGGCGCAAGCGATGACCGGCAGGCCGTCCTCGATCACCGCGATCGGCCCATGGTTCAGCTCGCCGGCGGCGTAGGCCTCGGCGTGCAGGTAGGTCAGCTCCTTGAACTTCAGCGCGCCTTCGGCGGCCGCCGCGAAGTCGCCGCCGCGGCCCAGGAACAGCGCGCTCTGGCGGCCCGCGACCAGATGGGCGATGTCGGCGATCCGGGTCTCCAGCGCGAGGACCTGGGGAACGAGGTCGGCCATCGCCGCCATCTCGCCGCGCAGGCTCTCCTCGAGCGGCAGGTCGACCGTGCCCTTCGTCGTCGCGATGCGGTGCGCCAGGGCCATCATCGCCAGCGCCTGGGTGGTGAAGGTCTTGGTGGCGGCGACGCCGATCTCGCGGCCGGCATCCGTCGGCCAAAGGATGTCGACCGACCGGGCGAGCTTGGACTTCGCGACGTTGACGATGCCGATGGTCGGCATCGCCGCCGCCTTCATCGCCTCGAGGGCCGCTAGGGTGTCGGCGGTCTCGCCGGACTGCGAGATGAGCAGGCCCAGGGTGCCCTCCGCGTCCAGCAGCGGGCGGTTGGGCAGCTCCGAGGCGATCTCAACATCCACCTTGATGCCGGCCAGCCGCTCGAACCACGGGCGCGCCAGCAGGCCGGCATAGTAGGACGAGCCGCAGGCGGCGATCAGGATCCGGCGGGCGCCGACGGCGCTGTCCGGCAGGTCGCGGTTGGCGAGACCGGTGAGGGTGCGGCGGATCGCGGCCGGTTGCTGGTCGATCTCGCGGCGGGTGTGGGTGGCGTAGGCGCCCATGGCGTCCACCTCGTCCTCGGTCTCGACGGTCTGGATCCAGGTCCGCTCGATCGGGTCGCCCTTGGCGTCGAACAGCTCGACGCGGCGGCGGGTCACGACGGCCATCTCGTCGTCCTCGAGGCTGGCGGTGTGGCGGACCCGGCCGACCAGGGCCACGTCGTCGGAGGCGACCCAGGCGCCGTGCGGACCCTTGCCGAGGACCAGGGCGCAGCCGCGCTGCACGGCGACCAGCGCCGGAACGCCGTGCATCATGGCGACGAAGGCGAACCGGCCGGTCATGCGGTCGGCGGCCGCCGAGCACGCCTGCGGCAGGGTGAGACCCTGGCGCAGACCCTTGGCGATCAGGTGGGGGATGACCTCGCTGTCGGTGTCGGACAGGAAGCCATCGCCCTCAGCGGCCAGCTCGGCGCGCAGGGTAGCGTGGTTCTCGATGATGCCGTTATGGACGACGGCGACGCGGTCGAAGACATGCGGGTGGGCGTTGCGGCGGCTCGGCTTGCCATGGGTGGCCCAGCGGGTGTGGGCGATCCCGATCGAGCCGGCGGCCGGCTGCTCGCGGAGCAGCAGGGCCAGCGCGTCGACCGGGCCGGTCGCCTTGCGCAGGGCCATCTCGTCGCCCATCACCGCCAGGCCCGCGGAGTCGTAGCCCCGGTACTCCAGGCGACGCAGGCCGTCGACCAGCGACTGGGCCATGTCGTTGCCGTTAACGCCTCCAATGATTCCGCACATGTCGTACTCCTCTGATCCAGTGTTGCCCGGGTATCAGCAACCGGCGTGCCAGAGAGTTAATAATTGAAAATATTGAGTTTTATTGAGATGAGGCGGTGTGGTTTCGCAGAATGGCGCGGTGCGGGTGTTGCAAGCTGCAACACCCGCCTCAGTCGCGCTCCGCCTCGGGCGTCGGCGTAATCCGATCCGCCGCGACGATCAGGGCGAGCAGGATGTAGACCGGCCAGATGAAGCCCTGTGTCAGGAAGGTGCCCGAGACGACGAACCCGGCCAGGCCGGCCAGCAGCGCCTCGCGGACGGCACCGATCCACGCCCCGCCGCCCTGTGGGGACAGCAGGGCGGCGGCGGCCACGCTGCGCATCGACAGCCGCGCCGTCACCCAGACCAGCGTCGAGAACACGGCGAAGCCGAGGAAGCCGGACTCGGCGAGCACGCCGAACCAGGTGCTGTGCACCGCGTGGTTCTTGCCGTCCCAGTGGGACGAGTAGAAGAAGTAGTTGGCGTAGAAGTTGTCGAGGCCGACCCCGGTCATCGGATTGCTGAGCGCCATGTAGAACGCGGCTTCCCAGGCGTAGATCCGGCCCATGGAGGATTCGTCGATCCCCTCCGAGGCGGCGACGACGGAGCGGTCGCCCACGCCGGCGAGGATGAACAGGATGCCGCCCGCGACGGCGCCGGCGGCGATCAGCAGGACCTTGTTGCGGGTCCGGTTCCAGGCGTAGACGCCGCACACCGCCGTCAGGCCGAGAAGCCCGCCGCGGCTTTGCGTGTAGAGGACGCCGGTCACGAGCGCGGCGAGCACCACCGCGCCGAGGATCCGGTCCGTCACGCTCATGCCCCGGCGGATCACCATGGCGGCGGCGAAGCTGGTGGGGAACAGCAGGACAAGGGCCAGGTCGTTGGGGTCGCCCAGCATGGATCCGAAGCTGCGCCCGATCGTCACCCGGGTGCCCTCGACCAGGCCGATGCCGTTCAGCTTGTTCTGGATCGCGACGATGGCGACCAGCAGGCCGGCGATGACGAAGACCCGCGCGATGAGCGCCAGGTCCCCCGGATTGCGCACCAGCCAGGCGATCGCGAACACCATGATCGCGATCTTCGAGTAGGTCCCGGTCCAGAACCCCATCGCCAGCCCGACATTGGAGGCGAACAGCACCTGGACCGTGACCAGGGCGAAGAACACCAGGGCGACCTTCAGCTCCGGCGTGAGGAATGGCACCAGCCGCCGGGTGAGCAGCTGGTAGCCGATCGTCGCGAAGGCGCCGAGTGCCAGAAGCTGTGGGATGCGCAGCGGATAGAGCTGCGGATAGGCCTCATGGATCCGGAACAGGGAGAACACCACGAAGCCGATCACCATCACGACCGGAAACCGCAGCACGAACAGAGCCGCGAACGGCAGCAGCCCGAAGGCCAGGGCCACCAGCGGACTCTTCACCGCGTACCACGCGGCGCCGGCAAGCGCGCACAGGGCGAGCGCGATTCCGATCTGCGCCAGTCTTCCGGTCGCGATCATGGGTCAGCCCGCCACGAGCGTCTTGAGGTCGCCGACGGTGGCGCGGGCCACGCGGCGGTTCGGGTCGCGGGCGAGGGCGATCAGGTGCTCGCTGAACGCCCGCAGGGTCTTGCCCTCGGCCCGCGCCATCTCGGCGCGCGCCACGTTCAGGCGCGCCCGGGCGGCCCGGCCGGGCATCGGCCCGTGGCGCTCGCGCACGTCGGGGCCGTGGCGATCCAGGATGCGTTCCATGCAGGCGATCCGCAGCGCGCGATTGCTCGTCACCGAGCCGGGGATCATGCGGTAGTCCATGCCGATCCGGGTCGAGTAGCCGACCGGCCCGGCCAGGGCGAGGCGGATCCACATCTCCCAGTCGGAGGCGGATTTCAGCTCGGGATCGAAGCCACCGCTGTCCAGCAGGTCGGCGCGGCGGGCGACCACCGTGGCGGTGCCGACGGCGTTCTCCGCGGTGATCAGCGCATCGGCGTCCTCGAGGACGCGGAAGCCGTCGCCGGTCTCGTGCAGGTCGCGCCAGCGCGGCCAGAAGGCGAAGCACGCGCCGAGATCCTCGCCCGACGGGCCCTGGTGGCTGTAGTCGGTCAGGCTGAACGAGGCCATCGGGTTGGCGAAGTGGAATGCCAGCTGGGCCTTGAGCTTGCCGGGGCGCCAGCGATCGTCCGCGTCCAGGAAGGCGATCAGCGGCGCGCGGGCCGCGGCCATGGCCTTGTTGCGGGCGGCGGCGGGTCCGACCCCCCCGGTCTGCAGATGCAGAATGCGACGGTCGTTGCGTTTCGCATCGGCCAGGATCCGGTCCGTCGCGTCGGTCGAACCGTCGTCCGCGACCAGGATCTCGATCTCGTCGACACCCTGAGAAGTGGCGGAAACCAAGGCGTCCGGCAGGTCCTCGGCCGCGTTCTTGGCGGGGATGACGACGCTGACGCGGGGCGTGGGGAGGTGGATGGTCATCGGTGTTCTCCATGGCATCGGGATTGCGATTGGTCCGGTGAACAGCACCCAGCGTGCCAACCGAGGAGAGGACGAGATGTCGATGCCCGCTTGCCAAGAAACGTCCGAGGCCGTCCGTAAGGTCGCGTTCCTGGTGGACCAGTTTCCGGTTCTGTCCGAGACGTTCGTCGGCACCGAGATCCGCGCCGTGGAGCGCGCCGGCCGGCAGGTCGAGGTCATCGCTTTCCGTCGGCCCGACCGCGCCTTCCAGCCGGCGGACGCCGAGCTCGCCGGCCGCACCATCTACCTGGAGGCGCGGCACCGCCCGGCGCTGATCGCCAACCCGATGCGTTGGTCGCGGGCCTGGGCCTTCGCCTGCGCCCAGACCGGCCTGTCCAGGGCCTCGCTGATGATGAATGCCGCGCGCCTCGCCGGAATCCTGGCCGAGCGCGGCGTCGACCACCTGCACGCCCATTTCGCCTGGGGCAGCGCCGCGCACGCCATCGCCGCCGCCCGGCTGGCGGGGATCACGGTGTCCTTCGTCGGCCATGGCAGCGATGTCTTCCAGACGCCGACGGACCTGGCGGCGAAGCTGACCCACGCCGACCTCGCGGTTGCCACGTGCGAGGACACCCGCGCGCATTTCCTCGACCTCGCCCCCGGCGCGCGAGTGGCGACGGTCGCCTGCGGCATCGATCCGCAGCGGTTCGGCGGTGGGCGCGCGCGCACCGCGCAGTCCCGCCGGCTGCTGTTCATCGGCCGTCTGATCGAGCGCAAAGGGCTGCGCGAGACGCTGGAGGCCCTGACCCGCATCCCGGCGAAGGTCCGGCCGGGTCTGGACGTGGTCGGCGACGGCCCGGAGCGGGCCGGCATGGAGGCGCTCGCCAAGGCCCTCGGGTTGCCGGATGTGCGGTTCCTCGGCGCACGGCCGGCCGAGTGGCTGGCCCGGGAGCTGCCGGCTTACTGGGCGCTGCTGGCACCGTATTTCGAGGGAGCCGATGGCGGGCGCGACACCGGTCCGCTGGTCGCCAAGGAAGCCCTGGTTTCCGGTGTCCCCGTGATCGCCTCGACCTTCATGGGGCTGAAGGAGATCGTCGCTCCGCATTGCGGACTGCTGGTCCCGCCGCGCGACGTGCCGGCCCTGGCGCGGGCCATCGAGGAGGCCGTGGGTTGGACGCCGGCCCGTCGGGCCAGTCTCGGCGAGGCGGGGCGCCGACGCGTCCTCTCGCGCTTCACTGACCGGCACCAGGCCGACCGCCTGACCGAGGCCTTCGACGCGCTGCAGGCGGGGGCGTGAGATGCGGGCGCTGCTGTCCAGTACCGCGCTCTACGCGCTCGCGATCGTCGCGGCCAAGGGCGTCTCCTTCCTGATGCTGCCGGTGGTCACCGGTCACCTGAGCCCCGCCGAATACGGCGCGCTCGAACTCCTGATCTCGATCGCCGATGTCGCCGGTCTTGTGCTGGCGATGGGACTGGCCGACGCGCTGTTCCGGTTCGGCCGCGAGGCGGGCATGGGCGCGACCCTGCTCGGTTTCAGCCTGGCGCTCGGGGTCGCGATGCTCGGCCTCGGACAGGTCACCGTGCTCGCGGCGGCACCGGCCCTGCCACCGGTGCTCGACCCCCTGCACCTTCACATCCTGGCCGCCACCCTGGCCCTGACGGCGGCCATCCAGGTGCCGCTGGCCTGGCTGCGGTTCCGCGGCCGTCCGGGCGCGTTCGCCGCGGTGTCCGTCGCCAAGGCCGCCGGGCAGGCCGGGCTCGTGGTGCTGTTCCTGTCTCAAGGATATGGCGTCACCGGCATCCTGCTCGGCGGATTGATCGCCGATGGCCTCAGCGCCGCGCTGCTCGTCGGTCTGCAGATCCGCGACGTCGGCCTCGCCGTCGACCCCGCCCGGATCCGACGCGTCCTGCCCTATGGGCTGCCTCTGGTGGTCAGCGGTCTGTTCGGCTTCGTTCTCGGCAGTTTCGACCGCTGGATCCTGGCGGCGACCGTGACGCCGGAGGCTCTCGCCCTGTACGGCCTGGCGGCGAAGTTCGGCCTGATCGCCGCGCTCGCTATGCAGCCGTTCGAGATGTGGTGGTATCCGCGCCGCCTCGGTCTGCTCGACAGCGAGGAAGGCCGGCGGTCCAGCGCGCGCTACGTCGCGCTCGGACTGACCTGGGCGACGCTCTGCGCCAGCGGTGTCGCGCTGGCCAGCCCGCCCGTGATCGCCTGGCTGACGCCCGCGGCGTATCACGGGGCCGCCGCCTGGGTGCCGTGGCTGGCGGCGATCGCATTCCTGCACGCGGCGACCAATCTGCTCAACGTCGGCTGCTATGCCGGCCGGTCGACGCACCTGCCGATGGCGATCAATGGCGCGGCCGCCGGCGTCGCGCTGACGGGATATCTCCTGCTGATCCCATCCTTCGGGGTCGAGGGAACGATCGCGGCGACCCTGCTGGCCCAGGGCGTGCGGCTGTGCGCGTTCTTCGCGTTCAGCCAGCGCAGCCATCCCATTCCGCATCGCATTTTGCGACTTGCGATAGTGCCGGTCACGGCAGTGGTGGCGGTGTGTCTCTCTATCTCTATGAATTCCCTGGTTTTTTCGTGCCTGGCATTGGCTGGCACGCTTGGCATGGCGGTTGCGGTGGGACTGGTGACGCCGCCGACGCGGCCCCAGCCCTCGCTTCAAGGAGACCTAGCATGAGTGTTCAGAATCTCGCCGCTGCCACCAGCGGCAACGCCTCCCAGGCGCTGGACCGTTTCGCCCACCCGGTCGTGCGGATCTGCAAGCGGGTCGTCGACCTAGCCGGCGCGGTCACGATCGGCGCCCTGGCGGCGCCGCTGGTGCCGGTCATCGCCCTGGCGATCAAGCTGGACAGCCCCGGCCCGGTGCTGTTCCGCCAGCAGCGGGTCGGCCGCAGCCTGCCGGACCGCACCGAGCTGTTCGACATGATCAAGTTCCGCTCGATGACCACCGACGCGGAGAGCCGCATCGGCGCCGTCTGGGCGCAGAAATCCGATCCGCGCGTCACCCGCGTCGGGAAGTTCCTGCGGAAATCGCGGCTCGATGAGCTGCCGCAGCTGATCAACGTGCTGAAGGGCGAGATGTCGTTGATCGGGCCGCGCCCGGAGCGTCCGAGCTTTTGCCGCCGGCTCGAGCGGGAGATCCCGTTTTACATCGAGCGCACCTGGGGCGTGCGGCCTGGCATCACCGGCCTGGCCCAGGTCTACCAGGGCTACGACCAGACCCTCGACGATGTGCGCTCTAAGATTCTCTACGACTTCAGCTACACGCTCGCCCTGCGCACCCCGTTGAGCTGGGTGGCCATGGAAGCGACGGTGATCGCCCGCACGGTCATGGTCATGGCCTTCGGACGCGGGCGCTGAGGAGGACCGGTCATGCCAATCGTCTCGCGCAAGGAGCGTCGGCGAAACGCCCGCTCAACCCGGCCGCTGTGGATCGACATCGATCGCGTGCCATACCTGGCGGAGAACTGGAGCCTGAGCGGCATCCTGATCCGCGACCAGCTGGCGGACGCCGCGCCGGGGGAGCGGCTGCATCTCCGCCTGAACCTCGATCCGTTCACGGGGTCGCCGTTCGCGTATGTCTTCGCCCGCGTCGTTCGCTGTGACGAGAACGGCACGGCGTTCGCGCTGTGTGACCTTCCGCCACGGGTGTTCGACCTGCTATCGGAGGCAATGTTCCGGCGGCCGGCCCTGGCGCGCTGATTGGATGTGGTCGGTCGGTCTGCGGGTGCTAACCTGCCGGCCAGAGTGACAGATCTGGTCGGCCAGCGAGGAATCCGGGGATGAGCGACGCGGGGGGTCCGACCCTGTTCTGGATCGGCGGGCTGGCCGGCGTCGTCGCAGGCCTTCTCCTGGCGATGCTCGTCGCCGAGCTGCGGCGGCGCGCCGGTGTCCGCTCCCTCGGCCTCGGCGGCACGCGCAATGCCGGACTGGGTGACAGCGAACGCAGCTTTCAGATCCTGTCGCTCGTCGCGTCGCGCACCGACAACGCCGTCGTCATCACCGATGCCGATGGCCGCATCGAATGGGTCAACGAGGGGTTCGAGCGGATCACCGGATACACCCTGCAGGAATCGGTCGGCCGCCGGCCCGGCACGTTGCTTCAGGGGCCGGACACCGATCCGGAGACCGTCGACAGGATCCGCCGCGAAGTCTCCGCCGGCCGCGGGTTTCACGCCGAGCTTCTCAACTATCGCAAGGACGGCACGCCCTATTGGGTGGAGATCTCCTGTCAGGCCGTCCAGCAGGCGGGCGAGCCTTTGCGGTTCGTCGCGATCGAGAGCGACACGACCGCCCGTCGGGCCGCGCTGGAGCGGGCGCGCCAGGCGGAGCAGACACTGCTCACCGCGATCGACTCGCTGGAGGACGCCTTCGTCCTCTACGACGCCGACGACCGGCTGGTCATGGCGAACAGCCGGTACAAGGAATACTACCCGCTCTCCGCCGACCTGCTCGAGCCGGGGCGGCGGTTCGAGGACATCATCCGGATCGGCGCCGAGCGCGGCCAGTACGCGGACGCCGAGGGACGCGTCGATGAATGGGTGGCGGAACGCATGGCCGCCCACCGGGGCGCGAACCAGGAGCTCGAGCAGCGCCTGAGTGACGGGCGATGGCTGCGGATCTCGGAGCGGAGAACCCCCGATGGCGGCGTCGTCGGGTTCCGGGTCGATATCACCGAACTCAAGCAGGCGCGGGAGTCGGCGGAGGTCGCCAACCGCGCGAAGTCCCGCTTCCTCGCCATGATGAGCCACGAGATCCGCACGCCGCTGAACGGCGTGCTCGGCGCGCTCGGCCTGCTGGACGACGACGCCCTGTCGAGCGAGCAGCGGCGCTATGTGGACGTCGGCAAGAAGGCCGGCGAGTCCCTGCTGTCGATCATCAACGACGTGCTGGACGTCTCCAAGATGGAGGCGGATCACATGGAGCTGGAGACATCGGTGACCGAGCTCGGGCCCTTGGTCGACGATGTCATCGAGTTCCTGGAGCCGCGGGCCAGCGAGAAGGGCATCTCCCTGGTCTGCGAGCGCGACCCCAGCCTGCCCCGGCACATCGTCGTCGACGCGACGCGGCTGCGCCAGATCCTGATCAACCTCACCGGCAACGCGGTCAAGTTCACCGATACCGGCGGTGTCTCGGTCCGGGTCGATCGGCTACAGGAAAGCTGGCAATCAATCGGGCTCCGCTTCGAGGTGGTCGACACCGGCATCGGGGTGCCCGAGGAGGATCGCGACCGCCTGTTCGACGAGTTCTGGGCCGGCGGGGGTCAGAAGGGCTACGTGTCCGGCACGGGGCTCGGGCTGGCGATCTGCAAGCGCCTGGTGACCATGATGGGCGGGAAGATCGGCGTGACCAGCGTGCCGGGTTACGCCAGCACCTTCTGGTTCGAGATCACCTGCGACATCCCCGACCAGCAGGCCGTCAACGAGAGCGTGGACGCGGCCAAGCACAAGGACGTCGTCGCCAAGCCCGACGCCCGCTTCGACAACCGTCTGCTGGTCGCCGAGGACAATTCCGCGAACCAGTTGATCATCCGCGCCATGCTCGAGCGGCTCGGCGCGCAGGTCGACATCGTCAGCGACGGCAAGGAGGCGGTGGAGGCGGCGACCGAGCGGCCGTACGACCTGGTGCTGATGGACATCAACATGCCCGAGATGGACGGCCTCGCGGCGACCAAGGCCATTCGCCAGATCGACGGGCCGATGGCCTCCGTCCCCATTGTCGCGATGACGGCGCATGTGATGCGCGGCGATCGCGAGGAGATCTTGGCGCAGTCGCTGGATGATTATCTTGCCAAGCCGGTGAACCGCGCCGAGCTGATCGCCATCCTGACGAAGTGGCTGGGCGGCGACGCCGAGGCGCCGGATGCGGCGGGAACGATCGAGCCGCCGGCGGACGAGGGCTTGCCGGATGGCGGTGAGGAAGCCGGCTGCATCGATACCGCCGTTCTGGACGAGCTGCGCCAGTCCTCCGGCGACGCCCTGGTGCGCGAGGTGATCGACCTCTTCGCGGCCGAGTGCAGCAAGCGCGAGCTGGCCATCCGTGACGCGGTGGCGGCGAACGATCCGCAGGCGATCCGGAGCCATGCCCACGCCCTGAAGAGCAGCGCCGCGAGCCTGGGGGCAATGGCGATGTCGCAGGTCTGTCAGACCGTCGAGGCGTCGGAGAGCCCGGTCGAGCTGGTGCCACGGATGTCGGCGGCGATCGCGGCGGCCGTGCCCGAGCTTCGTCAAATCATGGAGGCGGATGACGCCTGACCGCCCGCCCGCTTTGGGCCGGTCAGATGTAGGGCTTTGTCGCGCTCACCGACGGCCGCGTCTCCTGGCGGTCGCGCCAGGCCTTGAGCCGGGGCAGGTCGGCCAGCCAGTCCCGCTCCGGGAAGCGGAACGTGATGTAGTCGATCGCCGTGACCGCCAGGATGTTGGCGATGTCCGGGCGGTCGGCGAACTCGCGCGGCAGGTCCGAGTCCAGACGCGCCAGGCCGCTTGCCATGGTGCGGTGGCGTTTGGTGCCGACCATGTCGGTATCGAAGCCGGCGCTCGACTTGCGGCCGATGATGATCGCCGTCGCGGCCTCGATCGCACCGAGCGTGGGAGCCGCGTGCGCGAGGGTCCGCGCCAGATCCTCGGCCGGGAAGATCGGCGGGTTCGGGGCGGCCTGATCCAGGTACCGCAGGATCAGGCCGGACTCTGCGATGGCATCGCCGGTGTCGCAGACCAGGGTTGGCACCCGGCCGGCGGGATTGGCGGTCAGGAAGTCCGGCGGATCACCCCAGGGGTCGACGATCTCGGTCTCGACGTCCAGGCCCTTCTCGGCGATGGCGATGCGCACCGGGCGGACGAAGGGCGACGTGGTGTTGATGTAGAGTTTCATGTCGGCTCCTTGCTGCCTCTCGACGGGGCTCCGGCATCGATCGATACCGCGATGCCGGCTGTCCGCGGATGACACAACGGCGGCCTCGGGCCCAGGAGAATCCGTTATCGAAGCCGGCGAACCCGCGGCGGCAGGCAAAAAAGAGACTGCGCGTTACACCAGCCGGACGATGTGACATCGGCTTCACCGCCGAATATTTGAAGATTGCCTCCGTCGGTTGCCGTTTGGGCAGGCATCGGCCAACCAAAACGAAATCTTGGGAGGAACGAATGATCTCGAAATGCTTGAAGGCCGTTTCGGTGGCCGCCCTGCTCATGGCGGGGTCGAGCGCCTGGGCGGCGGAGCCGCTCAAGGTCGGCGTATTGGCGACCCTGGAAGGGACGTACACCGTTCTCGGTGAGGATGGTGTGCGCGGGCTGAAGACCGCGTTGAACGTGATGGGCAACACGGGCGGCGGCCGCGAGGTCGAACTCATCATCGGCGCGACCGATGCCAGCCCGGACAGCGCCGTGCGCGCCGCCCGCAAGCTGGTCGAACAGGACAAGGTCGATATCATCATCGGCCCGCTCTCCGGCTCCGAGGGTATCGCTATCCGCGACTACTCGAAGACCCAGCCGCAGGTGACGTTCCTGAACGGAATCTCCGGCGCGCAGGAGACCACCTATGTGACGCCGTCGGAGAACTTCTTCCGCTTCAACATGGACGGCGCCCAGTGGTCCGCCGGGCTCGGCGAGTACGTGTACAACGAGAAGGGCTACGAGACGGTCGCCACGATCGGCGAGGACTACTCTTTCATCTACACGCAGGTCTTCGGCTTCGCGCTGGGCTTCTGCAGCGCCGGCGGTGAGATCACCGACCGGTTCTGGGTTCCGCTCGGGACCAAGGATTTCGGCTCGATCATCGCCTCGCTCCCCGACGACGTGGACGCGATCTATCTCGGCCTCGGCGGCGGCGACGCCGTCAACTTCCTGAACCAGTACCAGCAGGCCGGCGGCGACGCGAACCTGATCGGCGGCACCATCATGGTCGACGGCACCGTCCTGAACTCCAAGGGCGACGCCAAGCGCGCGCTGATCGGCACGCCTTCGGCGGGCCCGCAGGCCGATACCTGGGACGATCCGAAGTGGAAGGCCTATGTGAAGGCCTATCAGGACTCGTTCCCGCCGGATCAGCGGTTCCCGAGCCCGTCGCTGCTGGCGACCGGCTACTACAACGCCACCACCGCGGCCCTGACCTGCATGAACGAGATCGGCGGCGACCTGTCTGACGACCATGCCAAGTTCCGTCAGTGCCTGACCAACCTCGAACTGGACGCGCCCAACGGCAAGATCGTGCTGGACGAGAACCGTCAGGCGATCGGCACCAACTTCGTGTCCGAGGTCGTCGAGCTGTCCGATGGCACGCTGGCCAACCGGCTGGTGTCGATCAAGGAGGGGGTGAACCAGACCCTCGGCATCGACAAGGCGGCCTTCGCGGCGATCGGCCTGCCGAGCCGCGACAATCCCGCCTGCAAGTCGACGTACTGACCTGCGGACCTTCGGATCCGGGCGGCGGCCGGCGTGGCCGTCGTTCGGATCCGCCTTTGCTTTCCCCTGCGGACCGCCCTCGCATCTGGCGGAGTCCCGATGACACTGATCACCTACCTCAACCGGGTGCACTTCGCGGATGGAGTGCTGGAAGAGGCGCTGCGCTCGGAGCTCGAGCACAACCGCCGCCGCCGCCCTCTGATCATCGTGGAGAGCCAGCATGTCTCGGGCGCGTTGGCGGACCGCTTCTTCGCCAGCTTCCCGATCCGCACGCTCGCTGAATCCTTCGTCGAGGTGCCGGCGATCCCGACGGAGGCGGCGGCGATCCGCATCGCCGATCGCTACCGCGAGACCGACCGGGACCATCTCGTCGCCTTCGGCGGCAATCGCGCGATCGACCTGGCGAAGGTCGCCCGCATCGCCATCGCCTACGACGAACCGCTGGCGGCGCTGTCCAGCGCCGAGGGGGGAACCCAGCGGATCGGCCAGGACCTGCCCGACCTCTACGCGGTTCCGGGGATCTCCGGCTTCGCGTCCGCCGTCAGCCACTACGCGCGGGTCAAGGTCGCGTCCGGCCGTCAGGTGCTGATCGCGTCGCGCCATCTGATCCCGACCGTCACCATCTGCGATCCGACGCTGACACTGGGCAGCACGGCGGCCGAGAGCGCGAGCGCGGCATCGGGGGCGATCTCCCGCGGCGTCGAGGCGTTCCTGTCGCGCGGCTACAACCCGCCGGCCGACGGTCTCGCCCTGGACGGCGTCGCCCGCACCGTGAGCCACCTGTCCCGCGCGATCGTCGACGACGACCTGGTCGCCCGGCGCGAGATGATGGCCGGGAGCCTGAACAGCGCCCTGTCGCTGCAGAAGGGCGTGTGCGTCGTGCACGCGATCACCAACGCCCTGGCGTCGGTCACGGACGTGCCGATCGACCCCAGCGCCGTCGGCCGCCTCATCGTGCCCCACCTGATCCGCTTCTACGGGCCGAGCGTGGCCGACAAGCTGCCGACGCTGCGGCGGGCGTTCGCCATGGACGACAGCGTCGACGTGGCGGACGGCATCGACGCCTTCCTGGCTGACCTGCCGCTGCCGAACTCGTTGCGGGACATGGGGCTCGACGACGACGACATCGCCCAGGCGGCCCGCGTGGCCGTGCTCGACCGCGCGATGGGCACCAGCCCGCGCAAGCTAGAGATGCACGACATCGAGCGCATCCTGCACCGGGTACGCTGACGCAACACCGCCACGCGACTCGCCAGTTTTCCAGTCTTTCAACGTAACCGACAGTCTCAAACTTGGCCCGGCTGTCTTGCCAACGTCGGTTTCGACCCCGGATACTCCCACCCCTGGGAGCCGGCGCCGATCAAGAGCGCCGCACCGACAAAGGGGAGGAAAGGCGTATGAGTGGCGCTATTTCCGTACATCACGGCGATTTCGGCCGTGCGGCTCTGTATGAGCTCGACAAGCCGATCATCACACACGCGCATCGCGAAGGACACCTGATCTTCTACATCGACGGCGGCCCCGGCGACGTCGTCGTGCGCGACCGGTTCTACAAGGTCGACGACGTGACAGCGGTGGCGATAAGTCCATGGGAATCCCACAGCTTCTCGCCCTCCGATCCGGATCGGCCCTGCCTGTGCCTGGTTCTCTACATCAAGCCGATGTGGTTCCTGGAGGCCAGTCAGTCCGCCGAATTCGCGCTGAGCTTCGGTCAACCCGTGGTGCCGATGACGGGCGAGGTCAGACGGTGGGCAACGCGGCTGACGTCGCTGCTGCTGGACAACCAGGCGTCGGTCCGGTTCGACGGCTTCCTGTTCGAGACCACGCGTCTGTGCTTTGACGAGTCCTGGTCCTCGATGGACGAGAAGCCCAACCTGCTGACCCGCAACGTGCGGTTCAACGACTACCGGGTACGGCGTTCCCTTCGGCTCATGCAGGAATCCTTCACCGAGGATGTGGAGATCGACCATCTCGCCCGCGACGTCGGGCTGTCGCGGCCGCATTTCTACAAGCTGTTCAAGATGCAGATGGGCATCACGCCGAACATCTTCCTCAATACCCTGCGCACGGAGCAGGCCATCGACGACCTGATGGGAACGCAGAAATCGGTGACCGATATCGGCTTCGATCTCGGCTTCTCCTCCCAGGCCAGCTTCACCCGGTTCTTCGCCTCCAATGTCGGCATTCCGCCGACCGAGTACCGGCGGGTGGCGCATTGCGCATGAGGCTGGCTGCCCGTTCGTGCCGCTTTAGGCGATGCCAAGGGAACGGAGAAGACTGAAAGGTACGCCCGTTTCGGCACACATCCGTAGCCTCTGCTGAAAAGATCGGCCCGCACCGGCCGGCGAGGGAGGGCAGGGACGCCATGCGCGTTGACTCGACAGGGATGCAGCCGGCGACGGGCGGGAGCCGCCGCTGATGCGTGCCTTCGCCAACCGTCATCCGGTCTGGACCGCCGTGATCGTCGTGGCGATCGCCATCCTGCTGTGGATGATCTTCGCCATCTGGCCAGCTTGGCTGGTCGACGCCATCGGCCGCAAGAAGGTCTTCCTGAACGCGCTGTTCAACGGCATCACCCTGGGCGGGCTCTACTTCCTGGTGGCGAGCGGCTTCACGCTGATCTTCGGGCTGATGCGTAACGTCAACCTGGCGCACGGGTCGCTCTACCTGCTTGGCGGCTATATCGGCTACGTGTTCGCGGAGTGGACCGGCTACTGGCTGATCGCCTTTCCGGCCGCCTTCATCGTCGTCGGCGCCCTCGGCATCCTGCTGCAGCTCGTCGTGTTCCGCCGGATGGAGGGCCAGGATCTGCGCCAGACTCTGGTGACGATCGGCATCTCGATCGTCCTGGCGGATCTGATGCTGTGGATCTGGGGCGGTGACTTCTACAACATCCGCGCACCGAGCTGGCTCAGCGGGCCGATGGAGACGTTCTTCGTCACCGGCGTGAAGCGATCGTCCGGCGACCTGATCTTCATGAAGTATCCGATGGTCCGCATCGTGATCTTCGCGGCGTCGGTCGTTGTCGGCGTCGGCATGTGGCTTCTGCTGACCCGGACACGGGTCGGGATGTTGATCCGTGCCGGCGTCGACGACCGCGAGATGCTGTCGGCGACCGGCGCGCGGATCCAGCTCGTCTTCCTCGGCGTCTTCGCCTTCGGCGCCGGCTTGGCGGGGGTCGCCGGCGTGGTCGGCGGCACCTTCCAGTCCGTTGCACCGGGCGAGGACATCCGCTTCCTGCTCGCCTCGCTCGTCGTGGTCATCGTCGGCGGCATGGGGTCGATCCCTGGTGCCGCCATCGGGGCGTTGCTGATCGGCATGGCGGAGCAGTTCGGCTCGGTCTACTTCCCGACCTACGCGGTCGTCCTGACCTTCCTGATCATGGTGCTGGTGCTGGCCTTCCGGCCGCAGGGCCTGATGGGGCGGGCGTGATGGCGGTGACCGAGATCCGCGCCACCGAGCCCGCCGGCGCCGCCCCGCAGCGCAACTGGTGGGACCGCGTGCCGCCCTCCTACTGGGTGGTGGTGGTCTTCCTGCTGTTCATGCCGGCCTTCGCCAGCGATTTCGTGGTCTACCAGCTCATGGGCTGGACCTTCATCCTCGGGATCATCTCGCTCAGCCTGATGTTCCTCGCGGGATATGGCGGCATGGTCAGCCTGGTGCAGATGACCGTCGCCGGCCTCGCCGGCTACATGGTGGCGATCTTCGGCGACAGCGCCATCGACACCATCAGCCTCGGCTGGCCCTGGTACGTCTCGATCCCGCTGGCGCTGATGATCGCGGTCCTGTTCGCCACCGTGACCGGGTGGCTGGCGGTACGGACCGAGGGCATCTACACGATCATGATCACGCTGGCGATCGCGTCGGCGTTCTTCTACTTCACTCGCCAGAACTACGTGATCTTCAACGGCTTCTCCGGCTTCAACGGGGTGCTGCCGCCGCAATTGTTCGGCGTCGACTGGCGCGGGCCCAACGCCTTCTACTACCTGACGCTGTTCTGGGCGGCGGCCAGCTATTTCGCCGTCCTGTACATCTCGCGCGCGCCGTTCGGCCTGGCGCTCCAGGGGGTGCGGGACAATCCCCGGCGCATGGCGGCGCTCGGGTTCAACGTGACGGCGCACCGGGTCGCGGCCTATTCCTTCGCCGCCTTGCTGGCCGGCATCGGCGGCATCCTCCTGACCTGGCAGTCGGCGCAGATCTCGCCCGGCACGGCCGGCATCGGGCCGGTCATTGACATCCTGGTGATCGCCGTCATCGGTGGGCTGCGCCATCCCATCGGCCCGTTCATCGGGGCGCTGGTCTACGTGATGCTGAAGACCTTCGCCCTGGACGCCCTCGTGGCGCTCGGCCTTGGCGGAGAGCGGTTCCAGCTGCTGATCGGCGTCGGGTTCCTGGCGATCGTGTTCTTCTCGCCGGACGGCCTCCTGGGACTCTGGCAGAAACTCCGGGACTCGCGGAACCGGGACCCGCTACGCGAGGGTGGGGGAGGCGGGAAATGAGTCTGGTCGCCGGATCCGTCACCGAGCGCCTGTCGGCCACGGGCACGGCCAACGCCCTGGAACTGCGCGGTGTGTCGAAGGTCTTCGGTGCCCTGGCCGCCCTGAGCGATATCGAGCTGACAGTCCGTCCCGGCGAACGGCGTGCGGTGCTCGGCTCGAATGGGGCCGGAAAGACGACGCTGTTTAACTGCGTGACCGGCGACTTCCTGGCGACGACGGGATCGATCCGGTTCTTCGGCGAGGACATCTCCGCCTTTCCGGCGCATGAGCGCATCCGTCGCGGGCTGCGGCGCACCTACCAGATCTCGCTGCTGTTCGAGGGATTGAGCGTGATCGACAACGTCTACCTGGCCTGCCGCGGGGTCTCTCGCGGCCGGTTCTCGTTCCTGCGGCCGCGCCGGGACGACGCCCTGATGGCCAGCGCCGAGAACCTTGTGCGGGTGGTTCATCTGGAGGATGCCCGGGATGTCCAGGTCTCGACGCTGTCGCACGGACAGCAGCGTCAGCTGGAGATCGCGATCGCCCTGGCGGGCGCCCCGCGGTTCATTCTGTTCGACGAACCGGCGGCCGGGCTCAGCCCGACCGAGCGGCGCGAGCTTGTCGAGATCCTGACCGGCCTACCGGAGCACATGGGCTTCATCATCATCGAACACGACATGGACGTGGCCTTGCGGGTCGCCGAGAGCGTGACGATGATGCACAACGGCCGGATCTTCAAGGAAGGCCGGCCGAGCGAGATCGAGGACGATCCGGAAGTCCAGGCGCTTTATCTCGGAGGCGGCGATGCCTGACGCCTCCACCCCGATCCTCGCGGTGCACGAGCTCAACGTCTATTACGGCCAGAGCCACGCGCTTCAGGGCGTCGAGCTGGAACTGACCTCCGGCGTCCTTTCCGTGGTCGGCCGTAACGGCATGGGCAAGACGACGCTGTGCAACGCCATCATGGGCCTGGCGCCGGTGTCGTCCGGGACGATCGCGGTCGGCGGCCGGTCGGTGGTCGGCGCCGGTCCGGCGGAGATCGCCAATCTCGGCGTCGGCTACGTCCCGCAAGGCCGGCGGCTCTGGCGCTCGCTGACGGTGGACGAGCACCTGCGGCTGGTGGCGCGGCGCGGCGGTGCCTGGACGCCGGAGCGGATCTACTCGACGTTCCCGCGGCTGGCGGAGCGCCGATCGAATGGTGGTGGCCAGCTCTCCGGCGGCGAGCAGCAGATGCTCGCGATCTCCCGCGCGCTGCTTCTGAATCCGAAACTGCTGGTCATGGACGAGCCGACCGAGGGGCTGGCGCCGGTGATCGTCCAGCAGGTCGAGGACATGCTGGTGCAGCTCGGCCGCGAGGGGGACATCAGCGTCCTGGTGATCGAGCAGAACATCGGCGTCGCCTGCGCGGTGTCCGAACGGGTGGCGATCATGGTCAACGGCCGGATCGCCCGGGTCATGGACGCGGCTATCCTGGCGGGCGACCGGGACCTTCAGCAGGCCTTGCTCGGGGTCGGCCGCCACGCCCATGACGAGACCCCCGACGCGCCGGCCCCGCAGCAGAGCGCCGCCGACGCGCGGCCGGCGGCCCCGTCGGTGACCAAGATCTACCGCTCGAACCCGCAGCTTCCGACCCGCTGGTCGGCGCCGGTGCCGGTCCGGGTGATCGAGGGCGCCGCCCGTACCGTGACCCCGTCCGTCCGATCGACCGGGACGGGGGTGGTCACGCCAATGCGCGCGCCGTCGGCGCCGGGGGCGGGCGCGGTGCTGGTCGCCGGCACCCTGGACACCAAGGGCCCGGAACTGCGGCTGATGCGTGACATCCTAAAGGCGCGGGGGCTACCGGTCCGGCTGGTCGACCTGTCGACGACCGGCAAGCCATCGGGCGCCGACGTGCCGCCGCACGCGGTCGCGGCCTTTCACCCGCGCGGCGTGGCCGGGGTGCTGACAGGCGACCGGGGCACCGCCGTGGCCGGCATGACCCTGGCGTTCGAGCGCTGGATGCGGGCCCAGGACGGCGTCGCCGGCATCATCTCCGCCGGCGGTTCCGGCGGGACCGCGCTGGTCACCCCGGCGATGCGGGCGCTGCCGGTCGGCGTTCCCAAGGTGATGATCTCGACCGTGGCGAGCGGCAATGTCGGGCAGTATGTCGGTCCCGCCGACATCCTGATGCTGCACTCCGTCGCCGACGTCCAGGGCATCAACTCCATCACCCGCCAGGTGCTGGCCAACGGCGCCAACGCGCTCGCCGGCATGGTCGAGGCGCGACGGTCGGCGGCACCGGCCGGTGGCGACAAGCCGGCGGTCGGGCTGACGATGTTCGGCGTGACCACCCCCTGCGTGCAGCAGGTCGTCGCCAAGCTCGAGGCCGACTACGACTGCCTGGTGTTCCACGCCACGGGCACCGGCGGCCGGGCGATGGAGAAGCTGATGGACAGCGGCATGCTGGCCGCGATCCTGGACCTCACCACGACCGAGATCTGCGACATGGTGGCCGGAGGTGTGTTCGCCGCCGATGACGATCGGTTCGGCGCGTCGATCCGCGCCGACCTGCCGTATATCGGCGCCTGCGGCGCGCTCGACATGGTGAACTTCAACGCGCCCGAGACGGTCCCAGACCGCTATCGCGGCCGCCTGCTGTACGAGCACAACCCGCAGATCACCCTGATGCGCACCTCGGTCGAGGAGAACGACCGGATGGGCCGGTGGATCGGCGAGCGGCTGAACGCGATGACCGGCCCGGTCCGGTTCTTCCTGCCGGAGGGCGGGGTGTCGCTGCTCGACGCGCCGGGTGCGGCTTTCTGGGACCCGGAGGCGGACCGGGCGCTGTTCGCGGCGCTCGAGGCGACCGTGCGCCAGACCGCGTCGCGCCAGCTGGTGCGGGTGCCGCACAACATCAACGACCCGGCGTTCACCGACCTGATCGTCCAGACGTTCCGGGGATTTCACGACAACCGGCCGCGTCAGGCCACCGGAGGCTGATTCATGTTCGATCGCTCGGAACTCCTGGCCCGCTATCGCGCCATGATCGCGCGCGGCGAGCCGATCATCGGCGGCGGCGCCGGCACCGGGCTCAGCGCGAAATGCGAGGAGGCCGGCGGCATCGACCTGATCGTGATCTACAACTCCGGGCGCTACCGCATGGCCGGGCGCGGGTCGCTGGCCGGCCTGATGCCCTATGGCGACGCCAACGCCGTGGTGATGGAGATGGCGGGCGAGGTCCTGCCGGTGGTCAAGCGCACGCCGGTGCTGGCCGGGGTCTGCGCCTCCGACCCGTTCCGGCTGATGGACAAGTTCCTCGACCAGGTCAAGGCGACCGGGTTCTCGGGCATCCAGAACTTCCCGACCGTGGGACTGATCGACGGCACCTTCAGGGCGAACCTGGAGGAGACCGGCATGTCCTACAGCCTCGAGGTCGACATGGTCCGCCTGGCCCGCGACAAGGACATGCTGACCACCCCCTACGTGTTCTCGGCCGAGGATGCGCGTGCGATGGCGCAGGCCGGGGCCGACATCATCGTCTGCCATCTCGGCCTGACCACGGGCGGCAGCATCGGCGCGGAGACCGCGCTCTCGCTGCAGCAGTGTCCGGCGATGGTCGACGCCTGGGCGGCGGCGGCGCTGGAGGTGAATCCGGACGCCATCGTCCTGGTCCATGGCGGCCCGGTCGCCATGCCGGAGGACGCGGCCTTCGTGCTGGCCAACACGCGGCATTGTCACGGCTTCTACGGCGCGTCCTCGATGGAACGCCTGCCGACCGAAGTCGCGCTCACCGAACAGACCAAGAAGTTCAAAGCGATCGGCCGCGGCTGACGCGGCGAGGGAGGACCCCATGACTGGCCAACTGATCGGACAACTGATCCTCTGGTTGATCCTCGCGGTCATCGTCATCTTCGTCATCTACTGGGTGATGCATTGGCTGTACCGCCGCTCGACCAAGGAGGTCGCCTTCGTGCGAACCGGCTTCCTGGGCGAGAGGGTGGTCATCGATGGTGGCGCCTTCGTGTGGCCGATCATCCACGACATCACGCCGGTCAACATGAACTCGCTGCAGCTCGCGGTGACGCGCGAACGCGACGAGGCGCTGATCACCAAGGACCGGATGCGCATCGACGTGGACGCCGAGTTCTACGTCCGCGTGAAGCAGACCCGCGACGCCGTCAGCCTCGCCGCCTCCACCCTCGGCCGACGGACCCTGGAGCCGGAGCGCATCCACACCCTGCTGTCGGGCAAGTTCGTCTCCGCCCTGCGCACCGTCGCCTCCGAGATGACGATGGAGGAGCTTCACGAGAACCGGAACGCCTACGTCGCGCGCGTGTTGGAGGCGGCGCAGACAGGCCTCGACAAGAACGGGCTGGAACTGGAGAGCGTCGCCGTCACCGACATCGACCAGACGGAGATCGAGTTCTTCAACCCGTCCAACCGGTTCGACGCCGAGGGCCTGACCAGCGTGATCGAGGCGATCGAGAACCGGCGCAAGCTGCGCAACGACATCGAGCAGGACGCGATGATCAAGATCCGCGCCCGCAACCTGGAGGCCGAGAAGCAAGCGCTGGACATCGAGCGCGAGAGCGAGAACGCCCGCCTGGACCAGGAGCGCGAGATCGAGACCCGCCGGGCGCAGCAGCGCGCCGACCTCGCCCGCGAGCGCTCGGAGCGCGAGAAGGAGGCGGAGCAGGCGACGCTGCTCAGCCGCGAGGCGATCGAGACCGCGCGGATCACCAACGAGCGCCAGATCTCCGAAGCGCGGATCGCCTCGGAGCGGGAGATCCGTCAGCGCGAGATCGACCGCCAGCGGGTGATCGACGAGGCCGAGATCGCGACCCGCGAGAGCGTCGAGAAGGCGCGGATCGCCCAGGAGAAGATCCTCACCGAGGAGCGGATCCGAACGCGCCAGGAGACCGAGTCCGCCGACATCGCCGCCAAGGAGCAGATCGAGACCGCGCGCATCACCCAGGAGCAGAAGGTCACGGAGGCCAGGATCGCGTCCGACCGCCTGACCCGCGAGCGGGAGATCGCCCGCAACCTGGCGATCCAGGAGGCGGAGATCGCCGCCCGGGAGGGCGCGGAAAAGCTCCGCATCCTGCAGGAGAAGGCGGTCAACTCGGCGCGCATCAGCTCCGATCGCGAGGTGCGGACGTTGGAGATCGAGCGCCAGCGGGCGCTGGACGAGGCGGAAATCGCCAGCCAGGAGGCGACGGAGGCGGCCCGGATCGCCCGCGAGAAGGCGCTGGCGGCCGAGCGGATCGCCGCCGAGCAGAACACCCGGGCGCTGGAGATCGCCCGGCAGCGCGCCCTCGACCAGGCGCAGATCGAGGCGGCCGAGCAGACCTCCAAGGACCGCATCGCCCAGGAGGAGCGGGTGCGCGCGCTGGAGATCGAGCGCAACCGGGCCATCGACGAGGCCGAGATCGCGTCGCGCGAGGCGGTGGAGAAGGCCCGCATCGCCCAGGAGCGCCACCTGTCGATCGAGCGGATCGAGGCGCAGGAATCCACCCAGGAGCGCGACGTCGCCCGGGCCAAGGCTATAGAGGCGGCGGAGATCGCCAAGGCCGAGGCGACCGAGGCGGCGCGCATCGCCAAGGAGAAGGCGGTCGCCGCCGAGCGGATCGCCTACGAGCAGGACCTGCGCGAGCGGGAAATCGCCCGCAACCGCTCGGTCGATACCGCCAACATCCAGGCCCAGGAGGAGGTCAACGCGGCCCGCATCGCCGAGGAGGCCAAGACCCGGGCGGCGGAGATCGCCAAGGACCAGGACCTCCGCAACAAGGAGATCCGGCGCAACGAGGCGGTCGAGGCGGCCGAGATCGCCGCACGGCGCAAGGTCGAGCAAACCCGCATCGCCGAGGAGGCCGAGACGACCGCCGAGAAGATCGCGCGGGATCAGCGGATCCGCGACCTGGAGATCGCTCGCAACAAGGCGCTCGACGAGGCGCAAATCGCCGCCGACCAGGCGACGGAAGCGGCCCGGGTCGCTCGCGACAAGCGGGTGCAAGCGGAGAAGATCCTGGCCGACCAGGAACTCGACGCCCGGAAGCTGGAGCGCCGCAAGGTGCTCGAGCATCTCGAGGTGGAGCGCCTGCAGGCGCTGCGCGAGGCGGAGATCGCCAGCCAGGAGGAGGTGGAGCGCGCCCGCATCGCCTCGGAAAAGGGCCTGGACGACGTCCGCATCGAGCATCAGACCGAGCGTCGCAAGCTGGAGATCGAGCGCGAGAAGTTCGTCGAGGCGGCGCAGATGGACAAGGCCATCGAGCTTTACAAGAAGTCGCTCGACGAGAGTGCGGCGGCGACCGAGGCGGAGCTGGCCCGCATCCGGGCCGCCGAGGCGGCCGAGAAGGTCGAAACCGCGCGCGAGACAGAGGTGGCGTCGCGGCGCAAGAGCGTCGGCATCACCCAGGCGGAACAGGAGGCCGAGGAGAAGCGGATCGCCGCCGAGGCCGAGCGCATCCGCGCCGGTGTCGAGGCCGAGGCGCAGCGCCTCATCAACGAGGCGGAGAACATCCTCACCGACGGCGCCCGCCGCTCGCTGTTCAAGCGCAAGATGCTCGAGCATATCGAGGGCATCGTCTCCGCGTCGGTCAAGCCGCTGGAGAAGATCAACGAGATCAAGATCATGCAACTTGGCGGCAGTGGCACGACCGGACTCGGCTGGGCCAATGGCGACGGCCCCGATGGCGATGTCGGCGGCGGCGGTGGTGGCACGTTCGGCGGCGGCAAGGGCTCGAGCCCGACCGACGAGGTGATCAACTCCGCCCTCAGATATCGCGTGCAGGCGCCGATGATCGACAGCCTGCTGAGCGACATGGGCATCGACGGCTCCAACATCGCCGGCCAGGGAGGGCTGATCCGCGAGGCGTCGGACATGACGCGCACGGCCAACGAGCTGAAGCGGCTGGGCGCCGGCGACGACAAGAAGAAGGAACCGCCGGCGGCCGGTGGCGATGGTTCCGCGGGCGGGTCCGGCGGCGCGCCGAAGCGGACCCGGCGGCCCCGGGCCAAGAGCGGGGAGACGAAGTAGATGGCGCGTGTCTACGTCTCCTCGGTGATCAACGCGCCCGCCGGACGGGTGTGGGAGCGGGTGCGCGACTTCAATGGCCTGCCGCGCTGGCATCCGCGGATCCGCGACAGCCGGATCGAGGACGCCCTGCCGTCCGACAAGGTCGGCTGCATCCGGAACTTCCACCTGCAGAACGGCGACAACATCCGCGAGCAGCTTCTCGGCCTCAGCGACTACGACATGTTCTGCACCTACGCGATCCTCGACAGCCCGATGCCGCTGACCGACTACATCGCCACCCTGCGCCTCACCCCGGTGACCGAGGGCGACCGGTGCTTCGTCGAGTGGTCGGCGGAGTTCTCCTGCGATCCCTCGAACGAGGCCGACCTGGTCGCCGGCATCGGGACCAACGTCTTCCAGGGCGGCTTCGACGCCCTGAAGCGGCATTTCGGAGGCTGAGCGATGCCCCGGGTCAAGCGCAGCACCGTGATGCCCGCCCCGGTGGATGCGGTGTGGGACGTGCTGCGCGACTTCAACGGCCACGATCGCTGGCATCCGGCGGTGGCGGAGAGCGCGATCGAGCGCGGCCGGGCGTCCGACGAGGTCGGCTGTGTGCGCCGGTTCAGGCTGCAGGATGGCTCGGAGCTGCGCGAGCAACTGCTGACCCTGTCCGACCTGGAGCAGACCTTCACCTACTGCCTGCTCGATACGCCGGTGCCGCTCTTCAACTACGTGGCCCATGTCCGCCTGTTTCCGGTCACCGATGGCGACCGGACGTTCTGGGAATGGGAGAGCCGGTTCGACACCCCGGCCGGCCGCGAGGCGGAGCTCGCCGCCCTGGTCGGAAACGACATCTACAGCGCCGGATTCCAGGCGGTCCGCGCGCATATGGGACTGGAGGCGTGACGTGCTGACCGTGGAGACCTGCCAGACGATCCAACAGGCCGCCGCGAGTCTCGGCACGCGGTCGCGCTATCTCGGCGGCGGCACCCTGGTCATGCGCGCCGTGAACGACGGCGACCAGAGCTTCGACCACATCGTGCGAACCGCCGACCCGGCGCTGAAGCAGATCCGCATGGACGGCGCCCGCGTGCGCATCGGCGCCGGCTGCACGATGGCGGAGCTCCTGGCGTCGCGCGACGCCGACTTCCTCGCCCCGGTCGCCCGGCTGATCGGCGGTCCGGCGGTTCGCAGCATGGCGACCGTCGGCGGCAACCTGTTCGCGCCGCATCCCTATGGCGATCTCGCCACCGCGCTTCTGGCGCTCGACGGGGTCGCCCACCTGGCCGACGGGTCCGAGCGGGCGCTGGACAGCCTGCTGGCCGGACGCGACCAGATGCGGGGCCTGGTGGCGGCGGTCTCGGTCGCGCGGCCGGCGGGGGACGAGTTCCGGTTCGCCAAGGTCAGCCGGGTCAAGCCGAAGGGGGTATCGGTGATGTCGATCGCCGCGTGGCTGCCGCGGCCGGGCGGCCGGATCTCGGGCGCCCGGGTCGCGTTCGGCGCCATGGGGCCGACGCCACTGCGCGCGCCCGGTGTCGAGCGGGCGCTGGAGGGGGCGAGCCTGGACGCGGCCGGCATCGCGCCGGCGCTGGCGGCCGCCACGGACGGGCTGTCGCCGCCGGGCGACGCGCTGGCCTCGGCCTGGTACCGCCGCGAGGTCGCTCCGGTCCATCTGCGGCGCACCCTGCTGGGCGAGAGGGCGGGACGATGAGCAAGACACCGGTCCGTTTCACCCTGAACGGCGCCGAGACCGGCGTGTTTGCCGATGCCGGGGCCAACCTGCTGGATGTGCTGCGCCGGGGGGCGGGGGACCTCTCGCCGAAATACGGCTGCGGCCAGGGGACATGTGGCGCCTGCACCGTGCTGATCGACGGCGCGCCGCATCTCTCCTGCCTGACCCTGGCGGAGACGGCCGAGGGCCGGCGGGTCGACACCACGGCCGGCCTGCGGTTGGGCGCCGACCTGCATCCGCTTCAGAAGCGGTTCATGGAGGGCTTCGCCGCCCAGTGCGGCTACTGCACACCCGGCATGCTGATGGCGGCCAAGGCGCTGCTGGACCGGGTGCCGAGCCCGTCGCGCGACGAGGTGATCGAGGCGATCTCCGGCAACCTGTGCCGCTGCACCGGTTATGAGCCGATCGTCGATGCCATCCTGGCGGCGGCGGACGATCTGCGGGGGAGGGTGGCCTGATGTCCAGCGTCGAGTTCCGCAAGCAGCTGTTCGCCGACGAGCGCCGCGACGACCTCAACGAGATCGGCAAGCCGGTGATCCGCCAGGACATCCTGGGCCACGTCACCGGCACTACGAAGTACTACGACGACCATCTGTTCGACGGGCTGCTGCACATGCGCTGCGTGCGCTCGCCGCATCATCATGCGCGGATCCGCAACGTCGACACCTCGGCGGCGGAGCGGATGGACGGCGTCGTACGGATCGTCCGTCCGGCCGATGTGCCGCGCAACATGAACACCCTGCTGTCGCTGATCGGCTTCGGGCGCGACGACGAGGAACTCCTGGCGACCCGCAAGGTGGCCTATGTCGGCGAGCCGGTGGTGGCGGTCATCGCCACCTCGGAGCGGCGGGCGCGGGACGCGGTGGCGGCGGTGCGCGTCGACTGGGAGGTGCTGCCCCACGTGCTCGACGTCGAGGCGGCGCTGAAGCCCGACGCGCCCGTCGTCAACGATGAGTACCCGAACAATACCTTCGACTATCACGACCGCTACGATCATCAGAAGCTGCGGTTCGGGGACGTGGAGGCGGCCTTCGCGCGGGCCGACCACGTGATCGAGGGCGAGTATCAGATGTCGCCGATCGAGCAGGCACCGATGGAGACCTGCGGCGCGATCGCGGCACCGGAGACCAACGACCGCGTCGTCTGCCACACCGCGACCCAGGCGCTGTTCTTCTCGCTGGGGACCACGGCCAAGCTGCTCGACATGGCGTCGTCGCGCCTGCATTTCGTCGGCGGCACCGTGGGCGGCGGGTTCGGCGGCAAGGTCGACAGCCTGGTGGAGCCGATGGCGGTTCTCGGCGCCCTGCTGACCGGACGCCCGGTCAAGTTCATGTGGGACCGACCGGAGGAGATGCAGGTCGGCGCGCCACGCGGGGCCGAGCGCTGGCGGATCAAGGACGGGGTGATGGCCGACGGCCGGATCGTCGCCCGCAGTTTCACCGGCTTCTTCGACGCCGGCGCCTACACCCGGCTCTCGTCCTACGCGATCATCAAGGCCACCGGGCATCTGCCGGGGCCGTACACAATCCCGAACGTCGCCGCCAACGTCTACTGCGTCTACACCAACCGCACGCCGGCGACGGCGATGCGCGGGTTCGGCATCACCGGCGTCGACTTCTCGATCGAATGCCACATGGACAAGGTCGCCGAGACTGTCGGCATCAACCCGATCGACCTGCGGATCCTGAACGCCTATCGCGACGGCGACATGAAGGCGCATCGCCGGGTGGCAAAGAACACCGCCCTGATCGAATGCTGCCAGGTCTCGGCGGAGAAGGCCGGGGTGACTTTGCGCGCCGACTCCCTGCAGGCGTCCAGCCTGGCCGGCGGCGGGGTCGGCGACCGGGCCCAGATCCCCGAGACGGTCACCGACCAGATGTCGCGGATTGGCGAACGCCGGCGCGGCGAGCTGCCGACCGATCCCCTGGTTGGAGCGACGTCCAAGGGCCGCGTCGCGGCGGGTACCATGGGCACCCCGATCGCCGCCGCCGCCCCGCAGCGCGAGGACATGCGGATCGACGCGGTGCGGATCGGACACGCCGTCTCGGAGGCACCGGCTTTACCTCCCGGCGCGCCCCCGTCGTCCATGCCCGCGTCAGCCCTTCCCGCGTCGCCCATGCCGACGGCCCAGCCGGTCCGGGCCACGCCCCCGGCGCCAGGACCGACGGCACCAGTATCTCCGGCGCCGGCATCTCCGGCACCCCCATCATCGGAGACTATGCCGCCGGCGCCACCGCCGTCGGCGCAACCGTTGCCGACGCCGGGCGCCCCGGCCACCGCGCCGTATCAGCCGGACAAGCCCTTCCAGCAGGGCGTTCGTCGGCCCGGGGTGTCGCGGTTCCTGTCCGGCACGCGGAGGCGCTGACCATGGCCATTCACCAGGGACGCGGCTTCGCCTGCATCAACTATCCGATCGGCATGAACCTGGGGGGCGACCCGAGCCAGGCGCTGGTCCATTCGACCCCCGACGGCAAATTCATGGTCACGCTGAGCGCCATCGACCTGGGCCAGGGCATGAAGTCGGTCACCCGCCAGATCGCAGCCGAGGCCCTGGGCGTGCCCATCGCCGACGTCTATGTCGACACCGCCGACAGCGACACCGGCGCCCACGACATGGGCAGCTTCGCCTCGCGCGGCACCCACCGTGTCGGCAACGCGGTGATCCGCGCCGCGACCGAGGCGCGCAACCAGATGCTTGAGGCGGCGGCGGAGGAACTGGAGGTCGATCCCGCCGACCTTGACACCGACGGGGCGGGAAACATCCACGTGCGTGGCGCGCCGGGCCGCTCGATCACCGTCGCCGACACCGCCATTGCCGCCCAGTTCAAGCAGGGCCGGACCCTGTCCGGACGGGGCATCTTCCTGATCCCGCCCGGCGAGGCCGATCCCGAGACGGGCGAGATGACGCCGGTGACCTGTTTCGCCCATGCCGCGCTGATCGTCTCGCTGCAGGTCGACGACGAGACCGGCGAGGTCGAGGTGACGCAGATAGACTCCGCCTACGAGGTCGGCCGGGCGCTCAATCCGAAGCTGGTGGAGCAGCAGCTCATCGGCGGCGCCTGGATGGGCGTCAGCCACGCGCTGTACGAGACGACCGAGCCTTACTATCCCGACCGCGATCACCGGCCGGTCGACTTCAACACCTACCTGATGCCGGGGCCGGGCGAGATCGTGCCGCACAACATCGCGATCCTGGAACGGCCGGCGGAGGATGCGCCGTTCGGCGGCAAGGGGCCGGGCGAGATGTGCGCCAACCCGGTCCTGCCGGCGATCGCCAACGCGGTCTACGACGCCGTCGGCGTGCGCTGCGACAGCCTGCCGATCACGCCGGAGAAGATCCTGCGCGGGATCCAGGCGAATGGCGGCGTGAAGCGGCGGGGGGCGCTCTGATGCCGGTGCAGGCCACCATCGGCGGGATCGGCTCTCCGGACGCGCTCAGGTCGGCGCTGGCCGGCGCCCAGTACCTGGCGAGCGACGACCTGGCGACCGCGGCGTATCTGGCGCTGGCGCTGGGCAAGCCGCTTCTGCTCGAAGGGGCGCCCGGCGTCGGCAAGACGGAGGCGGCCAAGGCGATCGGCGCGGTGCTCTCGCGCCGGGTCATCCGACTGCAATGCTACGAGGGGATCGACGCGGCGGCGGCGCTCTACGAGTGGAACTACCCGCGCCAGATGCTGGCGATACGCCAGGCCGGGAACGAGCACGTCAACATCTACGCCGACGAGTACCTGCTGGAGCGCCCGCTGCTGGCCTCCCTGCGCGACCCCGATCAGTGTCTGCTGCTGATCGACGAGATCGACCGGTCGGATCAGGAATTCGAGGCCTTCCTCCTGGAGTATCTTTCCGACTTCTCGATCTCCATTCCGGAGACCGGCACGATCCGGGCCGGGCGCCATCCGGTCGTGGTGCTGACATCCAACCGCACGCGGGATCTGCACGAGGCGCTGCGGCGGCGCTGCGTCTATCACTGGATCGACTACCCCGACCCGGGGCTCGAGGCCGAGATCGTCATGGCCCGGGCCAGTTCGGTCGCGCGGGCGACGGCGGACGCGGTGGTGGCGGCCGTGGGACGGCTGCGGGCCGAACCGCTGACCAAGCCGCCGGGGGTGGCGGAGACCGTCGAGTGGGCGGAGGCAGCGACACTGCTTCGGTCCCAGGGCGCGACCTGGCCCGAGGCGTTCCGCCGGGCGATCGGCGTCGCGCTCAAGGACCAGGACGACCTCACCTACATGGCGCCCCGTCTCGACGCGGTGATTCCCGGGGAGGCGGCATGACCCTCCCGCAAGCCACCCGCCCGTTCGTCGACTTCGCGGTCCTGCTGCGCGGGCACGGGTTCCCGGTGGCACCGGATCAGACCATCGGATTCATCGAGGCCGCGGGCCTGCTGGGGCCTCGGGACATGACGGATATCCGGCGCGCTGCCATCGCTATGCTGGCGATCCCGCGCGAGCGTGAGGCCGAGTTCGACGCGCTGTTCCGCGCCTTCTTCCTCGGTCAGGCGGTCTCGGCGCCGGTTGCCGGCGACGACGAGGACGCGGTGGAGGCCTACGAGCCCGACGGCGGCACCTCTGAGGTCGAGGAAGGCGAGGAACTCTCCGAGATCGGGGTGCAGGCGACGACGGCGGAGCGCCTGGCCGCACGAACGCTGTCGCCGCAGGACCCGGATCGGGTGCTGGATCGGTTCCGCCGACTGGCCCCACGGCGGCTGCCCCGCCGTCGCAGCTATCGCCACGCGCCGACGAGCCGGCGCGGCGTTCTCGATCTGCGGCGCACCCTGCGCGAGGCCGCCCGGCGGGACGGCGACCCGGTCATCCTCAAGCAGCGGCGGCGCAAGACCCGGCAACGGCGGATTGCCCTGCTGATCGACATCTCCGGCTCGATGAAGGAGCGCACCGACGACCGGCTGCGCTTCGCCCATGCCCTGGTCCAGGCCGGCGATCATGTGGAGGTCTTCACGCTGGGGACACGGCTGACCCGGATCACCTCCGAATTGCGCGCGCTAGACCGCGCCCGGGCGCTGGCGCGGGTGAGCGGCCTTGTCGCCGATTTCGACGGTGGGACGCGGATCGGCGAGGCGCTGCAGACGTTCCTGGCGGTCCCCCGCTATGCCGGGTTCGCGCGCGGTGCCGTCGTCCTGGTCCTGTCCGACGGCCTCGAGCGCGGCGGGCCGGAGGCGATGATCGACGCCACCCGCCGGCTGGCGCGCCACGCTTGGCGGCTCGACTGGTTGAGCCCGCTCGCCGGCGACCCGGGATACCGGCCGGAGACCGCGGCGCTGGCCACCGTTCTGCCGGCCGTCGACGCCTTGGCGGACGGCGCCGACCTGGCGGCGATCTGTGACCATGTGCTGGCGCTGGGACGGGCCGCATGATCGACGCGCACCATCACATCTGGCGGCGAAGGGACCTCGCCTGGCTGCAGGGCGAGGAACAGCCGCGCATCTTCGGATCCTATCGCCCGATCATGCGGGACTACACGATCGAGGAATTCCGGGACGACCTCGCCGGGACCGGCATCCGTCAGTCGGTCTACGTGCAGGCGAACTGGCCGGTCGACCGGTTCGAGGACGAGGTCGCCTGGGTGCAGTCGGTGGCGGACCGGTCGGGCTGGCCGCACGCGATCGTCGGCTACGCCGATTTCACGGTGGCGGACGTCCGTCCGCAGCTGGACAGGTTGGCGGCCTATCCGCTGATGCGTGGCCTGCGGCAGCAGTTTCACTGGCACGAGAACCCGCTCTATCGCTTCGCCCAGCGCCCGGACCTGGCGGCCGATCCGACCGTGCGGGCGAACCTCCGGCATCTCACCGACCACGGCTGGAGCTTCGATCTTCAGGTCTTCGCGGGTCAGATGGCGGGCGCGGCCGATCTGGCGGCGGCGTGTCCGGACGTCACCTTCATCCTTCAGCACGCGGGCATGCTGGAGGACACCACGGCGGCGGGCTGGGCGGCATGGCGCGACGGCATGCGCCGGTTGGCGGCCTGTCCGAACGTGGTCACCAAGCTGTCGGCCTTCGGCACCTTCATCCACCGCAACGACCCGGCCTTCATCGCCGATATGGTCGGCGAGACGGTCGCCCTTTTCGGCGCCGACCGGTGTCTGTTCGGCTCGAATTTCCCGATCGAGAAGATCTGGACCTCCTACGCCGAGCTGTTCGCGGCGTTCCAAGAGGCCGCCAGCGGCCTGTCCGCCTCGGACCGGGCGGCGATATTCGAGGGCACCGCGCGGCGGGTTTATCGGCTTTAGCGACAACACGGGGCGGGGCCCCGGAACAGGGAGAGCACCATGGCGTTGACCATCCATATCCTGGACTACGGAGACATCGAACTGGAGACGAGCTTCCTCGTTCTCGGCCACGAGTGCGGTCGCCCGCGCCGGGTGCCGGTCTACGGCTTCCTGATCACCGGCGGGCGCTATCCGATCCTGGTCGACACCGGGTATCGCGACAACGCGATCATGGAGTCGCTCGGCATGCGGGGCCTGCAGTACCACGACAACATGATCGAGAATCAGCTCGCCAAGCACGGCCTGAAGCCGGGTGACATCCGCTACATCCTGCACACCCATCTGCACATCGACCATGCCGGCAAGGACGACAAGTTCCCGATGAACACGACCGTGGTCATCAACCGCCGGGAGATGGAGTTCTCGGTTTCCGGCATCATGTATCCGCAGTACCCGAAGCCGGACATCATGCATCTGGTCGAGCGGATCTACGAGCCGGAGGCGATGCGGTTCCTCGACCTGGAGATCACCGGGGCGGAGGAGATCATCCCCGGCGTGTGGTGCGAGCCGGCCGGCGCCCATACCGAGGGCTCGATGAACGTGATCGTCGAGACCGCCGAGGGGCTCGCCTGCATCTGCGGCGACGTCATCTACGACTTCAACGACCAGATCGTGAACCACGTCTACACCAACAACTGGATGGAGCCGCGCACCACCGGCAACCATTCCGGCTCGAAGCGGGAGGAGAAGGGGGCGATCAAGAAGCTGCTGAACAACTACACCTTCCTGCTGCCGATCCACGACCGCCCGGCGCGGATCGAGCACGCCCACGTGGTCGGCCGCCTGGGCATGACGGTGCCGGGTCCGATGACCGAGACCCTGCCGGCACGCAATTGGTTCCCGGTCTGACGACCGGGGCCCCGTCGAAGGGACCACCGCCATGTCGCACAAGGCCATCGACCCCCGTTTCACCGACCTGATCGATCCCTACGCGCCGGTCAACCGCCTGGGGACCGGGTTCATCTTCACCGAGGGCCCGATCTGGCACCCGCGCGAGCGTCACCTGCTGTTCTCCGACATGCCGGGCGACGTGCGGCGGCGCTGGACGCCGGACGGCGCGGTGCGCGAGGATCTCAGGCCGTCCAACAAGGGCAACGGCATGACCTACGACGCGGACCTGAACCTGCTGGTCTGCGAGCATGCGACGTCGGCGGTGGCGCGCTATCGCCGCGACGGCCGCCGCGAGGCCCTATGCACCCATTTCGAGGGCAAGGAGCTCAACTCACCGAACGACATCTGCGTCCACTCCAACGGCCGGATCTATTTCACCGACCCGACCTACGGGCGGCGCGAGCATTTCGGCGTCCCGCGCCCGCTGCAGCAGGGGTTTCAGGGGGTGTACATGATGGAGCCGGACCATCGTCCCGGCGACGAACCGGTCCTGGTGTCCGACCGCTACATGTTCCGCCAACCCAACGGCCTGTGCTTCAGCCCGTGCGAACGCTGGATGTGGGTCAACGACACCGAGCAGGCCAACATCCGCATGTTCGACGTGGCGGAGGACGGCCAGCTGGTCAACGGACGGGTCTTCGCCTCCGGCATCGAGGAAACCCTGCGCCCCGGCGTGCCCGACGGCATGAAGGCCGACAACGTGGGCAACCTGTTCGTCACCGCGCCGGGCGGCATCTGGGTGTACTCCTTCGAGGGCATCAAGCTCGGCGAGATCGAGATCCCCGAGATGGCCGCCAACCTGCATTGGGGCACCGACGACTGGCACACCCTGTTCGTCTGCGCCTGCACGTCGCTTTACTCGGTCCGGCTGAAAACCCGTGGCCGCAACGAGCCGTTCATGCAGGCGACGCCGAGCACGACACCGGCCACCAGCGCCCCGGCCGCCCATGCCGCGCCTCGATCAACGGATTCTGCCGTCCCGCCTTCCGGCACCGCCGGCCCGTTGCGGATCGATCCGACGAAGACGGCGCTGATCCTCCAGGATCTGCAGAATGACGTGATCATCGAGGGGGGCGCGTTCGCGGAGACCGGATCCCCGGATCATGCCCGTGCCCAGAATGTCGTCGCCAACGCGATGGCGCTGGCCGACGCCTGCCGCCGGGTCGGCATCCCGGTGATCCATGTCTGGATGGTCTGCGAGCCGGGGCATCCCCGCCTGGCGCAGCACGCGCCGCTGTTCCAGGGGCTGAAGGGGGAGAACGCGCTGGTCCGGGACACCTGGGGCGTGCAGCCGGTGGCCGGGCTTGAGCCGCAGGCGGGCGACCTGGTCGTCGAGAAGATGTCGATGAGCGCGTGGGAGACCAGCCGCCTGGAGAGCTACCTGCGCCATGGCGGCGCGGACACGATCATCAACTGCGGCGCCTGGACCAACATGTCGGTGGAGCACACGGCCCGCACCGGGGCCGACAAGGGGTTCCGCATCGTCGTTCCGCAGGACGCGTGCTCGACCATGAATGCCGACTGGCACCGGGCGTCGATCCAATACGCGATGGGCAACGTCGCGACCGTGACCACCGTGCGGGAGGTGATGGCGGCGCTCGGCGCCCCCTGACCGTTGCCCCGGGGCGTGCCGCCGTGGGCCGTCAGCGGTTCAACTGAGGGTCCTGCGCAGGCGGACCGGGTTCTCGCCGAACCGGCGACGGAACGACCGCGTCAGCGCCTCGCCCGAGCCGTAGCCATATCGGCGCGCGACGCTCTGGATGCGATCGCCGCGCTCGATGTCCTGGCGGGCGAGCACCATCCGCCAGCCCCGTAGATACGCGACGGGGGTCTGGCCAACCGTGGCCGCGAACAGCTCGGCGAACCGGCTCACCGAGAGCCCGGCCGCCTCCGCGAGGTCCTCGATCCGCCACGACCGGCCGGGATGCTCGTGCATCGCCACGATCGCCCGGCTCAGCCTCGGGTCGGCGAGTCCACCGAGCAGTCCCGGCTCGGCCGCACCCTTCTCGAGCAGGTCGCGCAACAGCCGGACCAAGAGAACCTCGCCCAGCCTGTCGAGCACGGTGCCCGATCCGCACCGCCGCGCGCGCGCCTCCACCTTGAGCAGTTGGACGAGGCTGGTGGTGTCCGGGTCGTCCGCGAGACACAGCTCGACCTGGGCGGGCAGGGCCGCGGACAGGGGGTTCGCGTCGCCGCCCAGGCTCGCGCGGGCGCTGAACACGATCGCCTCGTCCGCCACGTCGTGCACGTCTGGCACGTCACCCGTGGGCGAGAACCGGACCCTGCTGGGCATGCCGCTCTGCCGCCATTCGAGGGCGATCAGGTTCGCGTCCTTGGGATCGGCGGG
>JGI12316J15310_10000042_pt44 | contig 49459 bp, 35 predicted proteins | sample MarCyaLeptolynsp_FD_15310 | JGI IMG/M metagenome (IMG submission 15310) | reverse complement strand
TGGCGGCCGCTGTCTGCCGGGCGGTCTGCCACATCAATCTTGCGCTTGATGAGCCTTTCAATGTCACGCAACAGACCACGCTCCGCTCCATCGCAGAATGCAATGGCATGACCGCTCTTGCCGGCACGCGCCGTGCGGCCCACGCGATGCACATAAGCCGCTGCGACCTGTGGCAGTTCGTAGTTCACCACATGCGACACGCCATCAACGTCGATACCGCGTGCGGCGATATCGGTAGCCACAAGCACATTCACCTTGCCGTTCCGGAAGGCATTGAGGCTGCGCACGCGCTGGTTCTGGCTCTTGTTGCCGTGGATGGCAGCCGCCGCAAAGCCGTACATCTCAAGATGCTTGCACACCTTGTCGGCGCCACGCTTGGTGCGGGTAAAGACGACAGCCCGCTCCATGTCCGGCGTGGCCAGATAATCGACAAGCGCCCCGCGCTTTTGTGCTGACGGGATCATCACGACTTTCTGGTCGATGCGATCAATCGGCTTTGAGTTCGGCGTGACTGTCACTTCGATGGGCTTGTGCAGGAACTCCTGCGCCAGCGCGCGCACCTGCTTTGGCATGGTGGCGGACAGCAGCATGGTCTGCCGCTTCTTGGGCAGGTAGTTCATGATCTTCTTGATCTGCGGCATGAAGCCGAGATCGAACATCTGGTCAGCCTCGTCGAGCACGACCTTTGTCGTTGCATCAAGACGAAAAGTCTTGGACGCCACATGGTCCAGCAAGCGGCCGGGCGTTGCCACAACGATGTCGACGCCTTTGGCCAGCGCCTTGATCTGCGGCGGGATTTTTGCGCCGCCGACAATCACTGCGATGGAAGGCCGGGAATGCTTGCCATAGGCCCGGATGTTGTCACCAATCTGCGCGGCCAGTTCGCGTGTCGGCGCAAGGATCAACGCCTTGCAAGTGCGCTGCTTGGCCGGCATGGGGTCATCGCACAGGGCATGCAGGATTGGCAGCGTAAAGGCTGCGGTCTTGCCGGTGCCGGTCTGGGCGATGCCCAGAATGTCCGAACCGGCCAGCATGGCGGGAATGACTTTGGCCTGAATGGGGGTAGGGGTCGTATAGCCTTCGTCGGAAATCGCACGAAGGATCGGCTCGGCAAGGCCGAGCGATGTAAATTCTGTCACTTAGGTACTTTCAAAAATGAGTGCCCGCAGCCAGCCGGATGATCCGGAATAGCGTCATGGCACGGGGTCGTGTCGCGGGGCCTTCAGTTACGCAGAAGGCTTTATGAGGTCGTCTGTTTGACCCTCATCTTGGGCACCTGGCGGACATCTGAGTGTCCGGCCCGTACCGTTCGCGAACGCCAATGCCGTTTCCAAATCACTTTGGAATTCGACAAGGCATGGGACATGACAGCTAAAGCGGACAATTACAAGGCATGGCTCCCATGCGCCGGACACCAAACTTGACAAATCCGGCAGCACGGAATGTATTGGCATAATAAATGTCATTAAATTGGGGTTGGGATCGTGATCAGGAAAATAGTCCTTGGGGTGGTTGCTGCCGTTGCCGTACTCGGCGTACTGGCCTGGATCATGCGCGTCGACATCATCCTCTTCATGGCCTCTGCCACGGGCAAAACTGATGTCGGTCCGCATCAGGAGATCACCTGGCAGACAGGCGCCCCAGAGCGCGCCAGCAAGGCCGCTGCGGGCGCACCGAACATCATCTTCATTCTGGCAGATGATCTGGGCATCAACGACATTTCCACCTATGGCGGCGGCATGAACGGGGGCGCCTTCAAGACTCCCCATATTGACCGGCTGGCCGCTGAGGGCGCGAATTTCACGCAAGCCTATTCCGGCACCGGCACCTGTGCGCCGTCGCGCGCCATGCTGATGACCGGCCGCTATCCTTCGCGGACCGGGTTTGAGTTCACGCCAACACCGAATGGCATGGCAGGGATTGTCCAGATGGTTGCCGCGAGCATGGACAGTGGTTTGCCTGATGCCTTCGTGCCGGACCGATCAGGTGAGTTAGAACTCGACTATGAGGACAAGGGGCTTCCGGGGTCTGAGCTGACCGTCGCCGAGGTTTTGCAGGAGGCAGGCTATCACACGGTCCATATCGGCAAGTGGCATCTGGGCCGGGGTGAGGAGTTCGACCCGACATCCCAGGGCTTTGATGAAAGCCTGTTGATGGCCAGCGGGCTGTTTCTGCCGGAAGACGATCCCAATGTGGTGAACGCCAAGTTGGACTTTGACCCGATCGACAAGTTCCTGTGGGCGCGCATGCAGTATGCGGCGAGCTACAACGGCAGCGACTGGTTCGAGCCGGGTGGCTATCTGACCGATTACTGGACGCAGGAAGCACAAAAGGCCATCCGCGCCAACAAGGACAATCCGTTCTTCCTCTATCTGGCCCATTGGGGCATTCACACGCCGCTGCAGGCCACCAAAGAAGACTACGAGGCAGTCGGCAATATCCAACCGCACCGCGCGCGGGTCTATGCCGCCATGATGCGGGCCGTCGACCGTAGCGTCGGCGACATCATGAAGACCCTTGAGGAAGAGGGGATTGCCGACAACACGATCATTGTCTTCTCCAGCGACAACGGCGGTGCCGGCTATATCGGCATCCCGGAGGTCAACGCACCCTATCGCGGCTGGAAACTCACTTTGTTTGAAGGCGGCATTCGCGTGCCGATGCTGATGCGCTGGCCGGCCCGTATTCCGGCAGGCACGGATATCGCGTCACCCGTCGCGCATATAGATGTGATGCCGACGCTTGTCGCGGCAGGTGAGGGGACTATCCCCGGGTCCGTCGAAATCGACGGCAAGAACCTTCTGCCGCTGGCGACCGGTGCCACAACCGAAGATCCCCATGACGCAATCTTCTGGACCAGCGCGCACTATCGCGTGGTCCGCAAGGGAGACTGGAAGCTGCAGCTGTCGGCGCGACCTGAAAAGGCCTGGCTGTTCAACCTGGCCGATGATCCCACCGAGCAGACCAATGTAGCAGAGGCCGAGCCGGGGATTGTCAGTGAGTTGACGGCGCTTCTGGATGCGCATAGCGCCGGGTCACGTGAACCGCTCTATCCCCATCAGGCGGAGTTCCCCGTGGCTGTCGACAAGACACGGGCTGAACGGTTTGAGGACGGTGACGAGATCGTCTACTGGCCGAACTGATCTTCGCGTGACAATGCAGCCGCCGCCGCGCAGGCACTCCTAGGGAGCATCATCGCGCACGACGCGGAAGCCGATATGGTTAGTGGAAAAATCTGTTTCCAGCGGCTGCCGGGCTTCCGGGCGATAGCGAAGGCAGAAATTGTCTGCACACAGATAGGAACCGCCTTTAATGGTCTGGCCACCTGCCGCGTAAGGCGTGTCTGTCAGCTCCCAGACGTTCCCGATCATGTCGTGCAGGCCGTTTCCGTCCGGGTCAAAACATCCAACCGGTGACGACCCGGAAAAACCATCCGTGTCCTGATTGAAAAAGGGAAAGACACCCTGCCAGGTATTTGCGCGAGGTGTTCCATCCTCGCCATAGGCGCCCGATGTCGTTACGTCCGGGTCCGGCAGGCCAATGGTCGCGGCATACTCCCACTCAACTTCTGTCGGCAGGCGTGCATCAGCCCATTCGGCATAAGCGCGGGCATCTTCCAGTGAGACATGCACCACCGGGTGCTGGTCCTTGCCGGCAATGCTAGAGTCAGGCCCGTCCGGCGTTTTCCAGGTGGCACCGGGTACAAGTTCCCAAGGATTCTTGGCCATGCTGCCGTCCAGCACCTGTGCGAAGACAGCTGACCCGGCATCCGAGCGGCCGGCTGCCAGGTCCTGTTCTGCGGTTGTCAGATATCCCGTGGCAGCGACAAACTCAGTAAACTGCGCATTGGTCACTTCATGCATCTGCATCTGGAAGCCGACTACATGCAGCCGCATATTGCCGCGTTCTTCCGGGTAGCGGGCATTCTTGCCCATCACAAAGGCGCCGGACGGGATGGCTGCAAAAGTGCCGATCTTGTCCTGGGTCAGACCGCAGGAAACGGATAATCCGGCATCCAGGACCGACGCGCTTTGCCCGGTGTCGTCGCTATCGCAGGCAGCAAGCGCCACGGCACATGCCAGGGCAACGAGATGCCGCATCTAGATTCCCACCAGCTTGTTCAAGGCAAAGCGAATGGTTGCCTCCGCCTGCTTGGCGCTTAGTCCCTGATCCTGGCGCAACCGTCTCCAGGAATTGAACCCGATAAGCATCTCCAGTGCGGCACATAAAGTTTTATCCGCCTTTATCTCATCCGGAAGCACCTTGTTCAGGCCTTCGCGTTCCATCCGGAGGAAGCGCTGATAGTCTTCCATGAGATAGCTTGACCGGAAGCGGCGGAGCCCTGCTGCCGTCTTGATCGGCATGATGCGCTCATAGACATCCACCCGGCGGTCAATCATCTGCGACAGACGGCCCTGCCAGGTGGGAGCGGTGAACGGCTCGGACACAATCGGTATGATGACAGCTTCCATCTGCGCCGACATTTCCCGGTAGAGCCCTTCAACGTCATCGAAGTGGCGAAAGACGGTCCGGATACCCACCTTGGCTTCCTTCGCCAGGGTCGCAGCGCTGGGGTCCATGTCACCGCTGCGAAGAACCGCAAACATGGCCTCGACGATCCGCGCCCGGCTTCGCTCGCTGCGCTGCCGTCGCCCGTCACTTGAGGTCGCGGCTTCTTTTTCTTTGGTGGCTGAGGTCTTTGCTGCCATGGGGCTGCGCTGTTCTCGTCTTGCTGCTGGTTCGATGGATCAACCTATGAATTGGCATATCGCACGTCAATAAACACGGCACCTTGATGTCGCACCGCTGCATATCGGCTTTTCAAACACGGCGGGGCCTTGCTTTTTTTGCGACGCACCCATCAGTATGTTGCATCGCACAAACAACCGGTAGCCCATGCGCGACGCGTCCCTTCGTATTCTGATCTATGACGAGAACCACATCCGCGCGTCCATTCTGGAGGAAGGGCTGCGGGAGGCGGGGCTTGAACAGATTGCCGTCGTCACCGAACTGACCGGCATCGTTGCCCGCATTGCCGAGTTTGACCCGCAGGTCATTTTCCTTGATCTCGCCAACCCGAACCGGGACAGGCTTGAGAGCATGCTGCAGGTCTCCCGCACCATCAGCAGACCCATTGCCGTCTTTGTGGATGAAGCAGACAGCGCAACGATTGATGCAGCGGTTGATGCCGGTGTGTCCGCCTACATCGTGGATGGCCTCAAAAAGGAGCGGGTGACATCGATCCTCGATATCACGATCAGCCGCTTCAACGCCTTCAACAAGCTGAAATCCGAACTCGACGAAGTGCGGACGGAACTCGCGGATCGCAAGGTCGTTGATCAGGCAAAACTCCTGTTGATGAAGCGCCGCGGCATCAATGAGAACGAGGCCTATGCTCTGCTGCGGCGGACTGCGATGTCCCGCAGCTGCCGTATAGCGGAAGTTGCCCAGAGCCTGGTCATGACCGCCGACCTGTTTCCGGAGGAGGATGTATGACCCAGGGCACCCGGCACATTACGGTCGGCTTCATGCCGCTGCTGGACGCGGCGGTGCTGATTGCGGCGCGGGAACAGGGGTTTGCTACCAGGGAAGGCATAACCCTCGATCTCATCAAGGAAACATCCTGGGCCAGTATCCGCGACCGCGTGGTCATCGGCCATTTTGATGCCGCCCATATGCTTGCTCCTATGGCGATTGCCGGGTCTCTGGCGCTTCCGCCATTGCCGGTCCCTTTTGTAGCGCCGGTTGCGCTGGGAACCGGGCGCAATGCCATTACGGTGTCAACCGATCTGTGGCGCATGCTGAACGATGTCGGGCTTGGTGACCGCGCCGACGCCAGAACGGCGGTACAGGCGCTCGCCAAAGCCAAGCGGGCGCACCTGCCCGACAGGCCACTGGTCTTCGCAGCGGTTCATACCTACTCAGCGCACGCTTATCTGTTGCGCTACTGGCTGGCGGAGGCCGGGCTGCATGATGGCGATGAGGTTCGGCTGGAATTTGTTCCACCACCACTCATGGGAGATGCGCTGGCCAGCGGAATGATTGATGGCTGCTGTGTCGGCGAGCCCTGGAACACAGCCGCCGCTGCCGAAGGACATGGACATGTGCTTACGCGCGGCGACGACATCTGGGCAGGCGGCCCCGACAAGGTTCTGGGGATGCGTGCGGACTGGGCCGACACCAACCCCGACGCCGTCAACAGTCTCATCCGGGCAGTCCATGCAGCCGCCGAATGGGCGGACAGCCCGCAAAACACGCGGAACCTAGCTGACATGCTTTCGCAACCGGAGTATCTCGATACGCCGGTCGAGCGGCTGCTGCCGGGACTTTCAGGTAATTTGAGCAGCGACAAGAGCGGTTTTCAGCGGGACGGGGCCAGTATTCCCCATCACACTCATGCCGCCTGGTTTGCCGCGCAGATGGCACGTTGGGGCGAAGTCGATCTGACACGGTCGATGATCGAACGGGCCGCCGCGACCTACCGTCCGGACATCTACGCCCATGCTCTGGATGGTGTTTCGCAGATAACGGCCCAGTGCCGACTGTTCGACGGACGGGACTTTGACCCCGATGACGTGGAAACCTATCTGGCATCATTCGCGGATCACCAAAGGCTCGAAAAGTAGCCACCGGGTGCTAATTTTTGTGCAGCCGCGAATGGTACGGCTTTCATCAGTACACTGACAGGCCCTAAAAACTGCCAAAAACCGGTTTGGCATGTTTTCTGCTATCCCTCCCATGATCGCGATGTCGCGACAGATATATGGCGGGGCCAATGACGGCCCCGAATGGCAATGCTGCCGATGCAGGCTGACCGGGCACACACCCGGCGCGGCTTCCGTCGAGCAGCTTTTTTTGTGTCTGAGTGCAGCCGCAACCGGGCAATGGGACTCCAAAGGAGCTGGGGAATGAAGAAAACCCGAAGTAACAAGTTCGTACACACGCTTTTGACGGCGTGCTCTGTCGCTGCGCTGGCTTCAGGCGCAGCCGTCACATCTGCGGCGGCCGAAGAGGGGGCCTCATCTTCGATCATCAAGCCGATTGTGGATGCACGCCTGCGCTATGAACACGTGGACCAGGATGGGTTTGCGAACAATGCCGATGCCGTCACGGCACGCGTTCGTGCCGGTCTTGAAACGCGGCCCTACAAGGGGTTTTCAGTCCTGCTCGAAGCGGAACTGGTTGAGGGTTTCACCGAAGACTACAACTCGACCACCAACGGACGGACGGCCTTTCCCGTTGTCGCAGACCCTGACAATGTGGAGCTGAACCGCGCGCAGATAACCTATACCGGCATTGACGGTGTAAAATTTGTCGGCGGCCGCCAGCGCATCATTCTCGATGACGCCCGTTTCATCGGCAATGTGGGGTGGCGCCAGAACGAGCAGACATACGACGCAGCATTTCTGCAGGTGACCGCTGTACCCGACCTGACGGCAACCTATGCCTATATCAGTGCGGTCCAACGGATTTTCGGCAATGAAAGCCCCATCGGAAAATTCGACGCGGCCAACAGCCACGTCATCAATCTCGGCTATACCGGCATTCCCGGCATCAGCGTTGGTGCCTTCGGCTACCTGTTTGATCTCGATGAAGCGCCGGCCCTGTCCACCCAGACCTACGGCGTGCGCGCATCGGCCAAGTATGACATCAGCGACGATATCCCGATCATCGCCAAGGGGTCCTATGCGATCCAGTCCGAATATGGCGACAACCCGGGCAACTACGATCTCGACTACTACATGGCGTCCCTCGGCACCAAGGCCTATGGCTTTGATGCCTCCGTCACATATGAGGTGCTGGAAGGCGACGGCACACGGGGGTTCAGCACACCGCTTGCCACGCTGCACAAGTTCCAGGGTTGGGCGGACGTCTTCCTGGCAACGCCTGCGGGCGGCATCGAGGATCTGTATGGCCGCATTGGCTACACCAGTGGTGAAGTCGGCCCCTTTGCGAAGATCATTGCCGCAGCGATCTATCATGACTTTGAAAGCGAAAATGGTGGCGGCAACCTAGGCAGTGAAGTGGATTTGCTGCTCAAGGGCGTGGTGAGCAAGAAGCTCTCTTTCACAGCCAAGTTTGCAGACTATGACGGCCCTGCCGGTGGCCCGGCCGACCGTCAGAAAGTATCAATCCAGGTCGACTGGAAACTCTAAAGGACATGTCCGACCTGCAGGCTTGCCGCACTGCACAATGATTAGGCGGCTTTGACAGAACCTGCTGAACAAAAGGGCGGAAGGCCGGCACTCAACCCATCGGCCTTCCACCAAACCGCGCAAAACCGGGCTTTTTAGCTTTGGCACGCGCATTGCTAAACAAGAGACAGGCGCAATTATGCGCCACATCAATCGATAATCGACCGGCCCAATGACGGGTGGTCATGGCAGCGCTGCCGACGGGATGAGACGCCATCGAGGTGTTCTCTCATGCCGACGGACAGCGCTTTTTTTGTGTCCAAATGCCACCGGGGAGGGGCAGGCGGGCTCTCACTATCCAGCCAGAAGGCTGGATTGACTGGAGGTTCACACCGATGAAACGTACCCCACTACCCGGGTTTTCATCCGTATCAGGATCAGTTCGAAAGGCGGCGCACATTGTTGCACTCACGGCCGCTACGACGATTGCGGCAACCAGCCTTTCCCATGCAGAGGACGTCTTTCCTGAAAAAGACGAACTCAAGTTCGGCTTCATCAAGCTGACCGACATGGCGCCGCTCGCCATTGCCTATGAGAAGGGGTATTTCGAGGACGAGGGCCTTTTCGTCACCCTTGAACCGCAGGCCAACTGGAAGGTCCTGCTGGACCGGGTCATTACCGGCGAACTGGATGGCGCGCACATGCTGGCAGGTCAGCCGCTGGCGGCAACCATCGGCTATGGCACCAAAGCCCACATCATCACGCCGTTCTCCATGGATCTGAACGGCAACGGCATCACCGTCTCCAATGAGGTCTGGGAGATGATGAAGCCGAATATTCCCACCATGGCGGATGGCCGCCCGCAGCACCCGATCAAGGCAGACTACCTCAAGCCCGTCGTCGATCAGTTCAAGGCGGACGGCAAGGCCTTCAAAATGGGTATGGTGTTCCCGGTATCGACTCATAACTATGAGTTGCGCTACTGGCTCGCCGCCGGGGGCATTCACCCGGGCTACTACTCCGACAGTGACATCTCGGGCCAGATTGCCGCTGATGCGCTGCTGTCCGTAACACCGCCCCCCCAGATGCCTGCGACGCTCGAAGCCGGCACTATTCACGGCTACTGCGTGGGCGAACCGTGGAACCAGCAGGCGGTTTTCAAAGGCATCGGCGTTCCGGTCATCACGGACTATGAGATCTGGAAGAACAACCCGGAAAAAGTCTTCGGCATTACCGCGGAGTTCGCGGAAGAAAACCCGAACACCGTAACCGCTCTCACCAAGGCGCTCATCCGGGCCGCAATCTGGCTGGACGAGAATGACAATGCCAACCGTATGGAAGCGGTGAAGATTCTCGCGCGGTCAGAGTATGTCGGTGCGGACGAAGAGGTCATCGCCAACTCCATGACCGGCACGTTCGAGTACGAGAAGGGCGACAAGCGCGATATCCCGGACTTCAACGTCTTCTTCCGCTACTTCGCGACCTATCCCTACTTCTCAGACGCTGTCTGGTATCTCAGCCAGATGCGCCGCTGGGGCCAGATCAGCGATACCAAACCCGATGAGTGGTACGCCGACGTAGCTGCCAAAGTGTACCGCCCGGATCTCTATCTGAAGGCCGCACGCGCCCTTGTTGATGAGGGCTTGGCCAACGAAGCGGACTTCCCCTGGGACACCGATGGGTACCGCGAAGCCACCAATGAGTTCATCGACGGCGTGACCTTCGATGGCCGCACTCCCAACGCGTATCTGGCGAACTTCCCGATCGGTCTGAAGCAGGGCGAGACGGTCTCTGACTCCGGTGTAACCGGCGGCTAGGTCCGCGCGACAGACACAAGACGCGCCGTCGGGCTCCCAGCCCCTTCTTTGCCCGGCGGCGCAAACTTTCTCCCCAAGAATGTGAAGGCATACAGCCATGGCGATGACGACAGTGGATGCGGCAGAAATTGATGCGGAAAAGGAAGAGCGCCGTGCGCGCCGCCTCACGCAGATCAACAAGGCCGCCACCTATTTTGATGTGGTGGGCCTGGGTTTCCTGGTCCCCCTGATGCGGATGGCCGCCGGAGACAATCCGCGACAGCAATTGCAGGCCTTGTGGCGGGCGCTTGTCGTGCCGCTCATCGGCATTGCCGCTTTCGTTTTCCTGTGGGCCACACTCGCCCCGCAGGTACAGACATCCCTTGGCGCCATCCCGGGACCGGCGGCTGTCATGGAACAGGTTGGCGTTCTCTACGACGACCACATGTCGGAACGCGACAAGGAAGCGGCCTTTCTTGAACGGCAGGAGGACCGGAATGCGGCGCTTATCGCCGAAGGCCGGGAAGACCGTGTGAAATGGCGCAGCTACACAGGCAAACCCACTTATCTCGATCAGATTTTCACCAGCCTCATTACGGTAGCGCTCGGCTTCTTCATCGCCACCCTCATTGCCATTCCACTGGGTATCATGTGCGGACTGTCGCCGATCGTAAACGGGGCGCTCAATCCTCTCATTCAGATATTCAAACCGGTGTCCCCGCTGGCGTGGCTTCCGATCGTCACCATGGTTGTGTCGGCGCTCTATGTGAATTCAAGCGACCTGCTGCCCAAATCCCTGGTGATTTCGGCACTGACTGTGACGCTGTGTTCCCTGTGGCCGACACTCATCAATACGGCACTGGGCGTCTCGTCGATTGATCGTGACCTGATCAATGTGGGCAAGGTGCTGCAGCTGCCGAGGGCCACCACAATCCGCAAAGTCGTGCTGCCCTCCGCCATGCCGCTGATCTTCACCGGCCTGCGCCTGTCGCTCGGTGTCGGCTGGATGGTGCTGATCGCGGCGGAGATGCTGGCGCAGAATCCAGGTCTTGGAAAATTCGTCTGGGACGAATTCCAGAACGGATCGTCTGACTCCCTGGCCCGCATCATCGTCGCAGTGCTCACCATCGGCCTTATCGGCTTTCTGCTGGACCGGCTGATGTACGCCCTGCAGACCGCCTTCACCTATTCAGCCCAGCGCTAGGAGCGGACCTGATGGCATTTCTTGAACTCAAGAACGTCTCCAAGAGCTATGGCGAAGGGGACCAGTACACCGAGGTTCTGTCCGGCATTGATCTGGATGTGGAGGAGGGGGAGTTCGTGGCGATTGTCGGTTTCTCCGGAAGCGGCAAGACGACACTTATCTCATCCATTGCGGGTCTGGTGATACCGGACTCAGGGACCGTGTCTCTCAAGGGGAAGACCATTGAGGGGCCGGGTCCTGACCGCGGCCTTGTCTTCCAGTCCTATTCCCTGATGCCGTGGCTGACTGTCAGCGAAAACATCGGCCTCGCCGTCGACACGGTGTTCAAGAAGGACAGCCAGGACGCCCGTCAGGCACGCACGCAAAAATATGTCGACATGGTCGGCCTGTCCCATGCGGCGGATCGTATGCCGTCCGAACTGTCCGGTGGCATGCGTCAGCGCGTTGCCGTGGCACGCGCTCTCGCCATGGATCCGGATATTCTGCTGCTGGACGAACCTCTGTCCGCGCTCGATGCGCTGACCCGCGCAAAGCTACAGGATGAAATCGAAAGCATCTGGGCGGAGGACAAGAAGACCGTCATTCTCATCACCAATGATGTGGACGAAGCCATTCTACTGGCGGACCGGATTGTTCCGCTTGATCCGGGCCCGCGGGCGAAACTGGGCCCGTCCTTCAAGGTGAACCTGCCGCGTCCGCGTGACCGTACGGCGATCAACCAGAACGAAGAGTTCATTTCCCTGCGGGCCGAGGTCACGAACTATCTGATCGACGTTGGTGCAACCGCAAAGTCAAACAGTGCCAATACGGATCGTGAGGCGCCGAACGTAACGCCGATCACGCAGGCCGCCAAGAAGCTTCCCTCAGCCTATCTGAAGGCAGCGCAGTCACCGGTCGAACGCAAATACGTCGAAATCTTTGAAGCCAAGAAAGTCTACCCGACCCCCAAAGGGCCGCTTACGGTTCTGGAAAACTTCACCCTGAACATGGAGAAGGGGGAGTTCATCACGCTCATCGGCCATTCGGGCTGCGGCAAGTCGACCGTGCTTTCGATGGTTGCCGGGCTGAATGAGATTTCAGGTGGCGGCATCATTCTCGACAACAAGGAGATCGCCGGGGCGGGACCTGACCGCGCCGTTGTGTTTCAGGCACCTTCCCTGATGCCTTGGCTCACCGCCCGCGAAAACGTGGCGCTTGGCGTGGACCGGGTTTACCCCCATGCCACGCCGGCGGAACGCCGTGATGTCGTCGAGTATTACCTCGAACGTGTCGGCCTTGCGGACGCGATGCACAAGTCGGCTGCAGATCTGTCAAACGGCATGAAGCAGCGGGTGGGCATTGCCCGCGCCTTTGCACTCTCTCCCAAGCTTCTGTTGCTTGATGAACCCTTCGGCATGCTGGACAGCCTGACGCGCTGGGAGCTTCAGGAAGTGCTGATGGATGTGTGGAAGCGCACGCAGGTGACTTCCATCTGTGTCACCCATGACGTTGATGAAGCCATTTTGCTTGCCGACCGCATTGTCATGATGACCAACGGGCCGCGCGCCACCATCGGCAAAATCCTCAAGGTTGATCTTCCCCGGCCGCGCACACGGGCGGAACTGCTCCAGCACCCGGACTACTACCGCTACCGCGGCGAGGTTCTGGCGTTCCTTGAGGAATATGAGCACGGCTCCAAGCCGAAGAGCACACCACAGGCAAATTCATCCGGTGACGAAACCGGTATCTCCAACACCGACAGCGATGCATCCCTTGATGACCAACCGCTTGTCGCAAATGCATAGGGAAGGGCATATGGCACCCGATATTGTTGACATGCCCACGCGGCAGAAACTGGTCGTCATCGGCAACGGCATGGCCCCGGGCCGCATGTTGGAAGAGCTGCTGAAGACGTCACCACGGCTCTATGACATCACCATCTTCAACGCCGAACCGCGCGTGAACTATGACCGCATCATGCTCTCACCGGTTCTCTCGGCAGAGAAAACCTTTGAAGACATCATCATTCACGACGATGCCTGGTACGAGACCAACGGCATCACCCTGCACAAGGGCAAACGTATCACCCGCATAGACCGCGACGCCAAGACGGTCCACGCGGAAGACGGGACTAATGCTCCCTACGACCGTCTCGTGCTCGCGACAGGTTCGACACCCTTCATCATTCCGGTTCCCGGGCATGACCTGCCAGGCGTCCTGGCCTATCGCGACCTGGACGATGTGGATGCCATGGTTGCGGCGGCTGAAAAGGGCGGGCAGGCTGTGGTTATCGGCGGGGGGCTTCTTGGTCTTGAGGCAGCTGCCGGCCTTCAGATGCGCGGGATGGACGTCACTGTCATCCACCTCATGCCCACATTGATGGAACGGCAGCTTGATACAGCTGCAGGACACCTGCTCCGGCAAGCCGTTGAAGCCCGCGGCATCAAAGTTCTCACCGAGGCAAATACACAATCGATTACGGAAACGGATGGCCGTGTCTCAGGCGTAAAGCTTGAAGATGGGCAGCATCTGCCCGCCGACATTGTGGTCATGGCCGTGGGCATCAAGCCCAGCGGCAGCATTGCCAAGGATGCCGGGCTGACTGTCGGGCGAGGCATCGCAGTGGATGACACGCTCTGCACGTCCGATCCATCGATTTCGGCTGTCGGGGAGTGCGTGGAGCATCGCGGCATGTGCTACGGGCTTGTGGCACCGCTCTACGACATGGCGAAGACGCTGGCTGCAAATCTCGCCGGCGAAGAGGCGGCCTATACCGGCTCCGTCACCTCCACCAAACTGAAAGTCACCGGCATCAATCTGTTTTCCGCCGGCGACTTTGCGGACGGCAACGGGCGCGAGGAAATTGTCCTGCGGGATGCCTCCAACGGCGTCTACCGGCGGCTGGTCCTCGAGAACAACCGCATCATCGGCGCTGTGCTGTATGGAGACGTGGCGGACGGGGCATGGTTCTTTGATCTCATCAAACGTGGCACCGACATTTCCGAGATGCGCGACACGGTCATCTTCGGCCAGGGCTTTGCGGGAGGCACCCCCCTGGACCCTACGGCGGCCGTTGCAGCCTTGCCGGATGATGGCGAGATATGCGGCTGCAACGGCGTCTGCAAAGGCACAATTGTTGAGGCAATCGGCGACCTGGGACTGACAGACGTGGAAGGTGTCCGCGTGCATACAAAGGCATCCGCGTCCTGCGGCTCATGCACCGGACTTGTCGAACAACTGCTGACCCTCTCGCTGGGCGATGAGTACAACCCTGCCGGTGTTGCGCCCATGTGCGGCTGCACCGAGCTGGGGCATGGTGATGTCCGCCGTCTGATTGTCGCCAGAGAACTCAAGACCATTCCCGATGTGATGCAGCAACTGGAGTGGACATCCTCCTGCGGCTGCGCGAAATGCCGCCCGGCGCTCAACTACTATCTGATTGCCTCATGGCCCGGTGAATATGTGGATGACAGCCAGTCGCGCTTCATCAATGAGCGGGTGCACGCCAACATTCAAAAGGACGGGACCTATTCCGTTGTGCCGCGCATGTGGGGCGGCATCACCAGTGCCAATGAACTGCGCGCCATCGCGGATGTGACGGACAAGTTCAACGTCCCGACCGTGAAAGTCACCGGTGGTCAGCGGATTGACCTGCTGGGTATTCGCAAGGAAGACCTTCCGGCAGTGTGGGCTGACCTCAACGCCGCAGGTCTTGTGTCCGGCCATGCCTATGGCAAGGCGCTGCGCACGGTCAAAACATGCGTCGGCACGGACTGGTGCCGCTTCGGCACACAGGACTCAACAGGCTTTGGCATTCGCATTGAAAAGTTCATGTGGGGCTCCTGGACGCCTGCCAAGGTGAAGATGGCCGTCTCCGGCTGCCCGCGAAACTGCTCGGAAGCGACCTGCAAGGATGTCGGCGTCATCTGCGTCGATTCCGGCTACGAGATTCATTTCGCCGGCGCGGCGGGTCTTGAGATCAAAGGCACTGTGGTTCTGGGGCACGCGTCCACGGAGGACGAAGCGCTGGAAATCATTGTTGCAGTGACCCAGCTCTATCGCGAGCAGGCCTACTACCTGGAGCGAATCCACAAATGGGCCGCCCGCGTCGGGGTGGATACGGTCCGTGAGCAGATCATGGATGAGCCTGACAGGCGCAGAGCCTTGTTTGAACGCTTCGTGTACTCGCAAAAATTCTCTCAGGCAGATCCGTGGGCAGAGCGCGTTCGCGGTGAACAGGCGCATGAATTCATGCCGATGGCTGACCTCACACGTATGCAGGCGGCGGAGTAGGGCCATGACACTCACTCAAGACTTCATTGATATCGGGGCCATCGAAGATGTGCCGGTGCGCGGGTCGCGGCTGGTCAAGACACACGCCGCCACCATCGCGATATTCAAAACAGTCGATGGCGATGTGTTTGCCATTGAAGACAAGTGCCCGCATCTCTCCGGCCCTTTGTCTCAAGGCATTGTTCACGGCAGCAGCGTCACCTGTCCGCTGCACAATCTGGTGATTGATCTGGCAAGCGGCGAGGCCCAGGGGCCTGATGGCGGGTGCGTCAAGACCTATCCAATTGAGATTGCGGACGGGCGCGTTCTTCTGAAGCTCGCGGACACACTCAGCGAGAAAGTAGCCTGATCCATGACGGGCACTCCGGACATCAAGACGACATGCCCCTATTGCGGTGTCGGCTGCGGTGTCGTGGTGCGCCCGGCGGATGATGGAGCAGTGCATGTCAGCGGGGACGAGGATCACCCTGCAAACTTCGGACGGCTGTGTTCCAAGGGATCTGCACTCGGTGAGACCCTGTCTCTCGAAGACCGGCTTCTCGCCCCCCGCATACATGGCCGCGAAACAGACTGGGACGCCGCGCTGGACTATGTGGCGGATGCATTCCGCACAACGATCGATGCCCATGGGCCGGACTCTGTCGCGATCTATGGGTCCGGCCAGCTGCTGACGGAAGACTACTATGTCGCCAACAAGCTGATGAAAGGGTTCATCGGCACCGGCAACATGGACACCAATTCGCGGTTGTGCATGGCGTCATCTGTTGCCGGGCACAAGCGGGCTTTTGGAAGCGACACGGTGCCGGGTACGTATGAGGACCTCGAACAAGCCGATCTCGTCGTGCTGGTCGGGTCCAACTTTGCCTGGTGCCATCCCGTTTTGTTTCAGCGGCTGCAGGCGGCGCAGAGCAAACGCGGCACGACAATCGTCGTAGTTGATCCAAGCCGGACTGCGACCGCCCAGTCAGCAGATCTGCATCTGGCAATCAAACCCGGCTCCGACGTTGCCCTGTTCAATGGCCTGCTGACGCATCTTGCTGACAGCGGCACAACGGACATGGAATTTGTCGACGCGCACACAAACGGTATGGACGACGCTGTTGCCGCTGCGTCCATGCCTGACCTCTATGAGCTTGCCGACCTCACAGGCATAGAGCCGATTACCCTGCGGCATTTCTATGATCTGTTTGCCCGAACGCAAAAAACCGTCACGGTCTATTCTCAGGGGGTCAATCAGTCGACCGCCGGAACCGACAAGGTCAACGCCATCATCAATTGCCATTTGCTGACAGGGCGGATCGGCAAAGTTGGTGCCGGACCATTTTCGATCACCGGCCAGCCCAATGCCATGGGTGGCCGCGAGGTTGGGGGATTGGCAAATCAGCTGGCCGCCCATATGGCGATTGAAAACAGCGAGGACCGTGATCGCGTCGGACGTTTCTGGAATACGCCTTCTGTCGCCACTACAGCGGGTCTCAAGGCAGTCGATCTGTTCAAGGCTGTTGACCGGGGCGACGTCAAAACAATCTGGATTATGGCGACAAACCCGGCTGCGAGCATGCCCGAGGCAGACTATGTCGCTCAGGCGTTGAAGAAGTGTCCGACCGTCATTGTTTCAGACGTGACGGACACAACGCGGACAGCCAAGCTGGCTCATGTTCTACTACCGGCTGCCGGCTGGGGCGAGAAGGACGGCACGGTCACCAACTCAGAACGGTGCATTTCCCGCCAGCGCGCCTTCCTGCCATTGCCGGAAGACGCCCGTCCGGACTGGTGGATTATCTCGTCGGTCGCCCGGCGTCTGGGTTTTGACGGGTTTGACTTTACGGGTCCGGCGGAGATTTTCACCGAGCATGCGTCGCTGTCCGCATTCGAAAACGACGGCAGCCGGGACTTTGACATCGGCGCATACGCGGACCTGACATCGGCGCAGTATGATGCCATGCAGCCATTCCAGTGGCCCGCACCCAAGGCAAAGCCTGAAGGCACCACACGGCTGTTTGCCGACGGGGGCTTCTTTACCCCGGACAGGCGCGCGCAGTTTGTTGCGGTGAGCCACCGGGGTCTGGCCGCGCCAGTGAGCCCTGACTTTCCCCTGGCGCTCAACACCGGTCGTATTCGCGACCAGTGGCATACCATGACCCGGACGGGTAAGACGCCGCGCCTGTTTGCCCATATGGCAGAGCCCTATGCGGAGATACATCCATCAGACGCGGAACACGCAAATGTAAACGCTGCTGATCTGGTCCGTATTGAAAGCCGCCACGGCGCAATACATGTCCGGGCCCTGATCACCGAGCGCCAGACCCAGGGCAATCTGTTTGTACCGATGCACTGGACGGAGCCTTATGCCAGTTGCGCCCATGTCGATGCACTTGTGGGGGCTCATGTGGACCCGGTATCCGGCCAGCCGGAACTCAAGCATACGCCGGCGCGCCTCTCACGGCTGGATGCCGCCTGGCACGGTTTTGTTGTGTCGGTGGACAAACCCAGCGTTGACCATCTCGACTATTGGGCGCTTGGACGTGCGGATGAAGGCTGGCGCGGTGAGCTGGCAAGCCTGGATCATGATCTGCCGATCGAAGAAGCAGGCCACAGAATCCTCAGCGGACATATCGGATCCGACTACGACGTCATCTCTTCGTCGGATGACGCCAGCGGCACCGCGCGGATCGCGGTGTTTGACGGACGGAAGCTATGCAGTCTTCTGCTCCTAAACCGCGGGCCGGTCCCGGCAGCACGTGCATGGCTATGTGATCAGCTTGGTCAGGAGCTGGAACCTGCATCTCGTCATCTGGTACTGGCGGGACGCTCAGGCGCCGACCAGCCGGACAAAGGTGCAATCATCTGTTCGTGCTTTCAGGTCGGCTTCAACGAAATTGTTACGGCAGCCTCGACTGGTGCAAACAGCATTGAGGCTGTCGGTGACTGCACAAAGGCCGGCACCAATTGCGGGTCATGCCGCGCGGAGATCAAACGCATCGTGGAGGCTACCCATGTCAAACAGGCTGTCTAGGACAGGTCATGTGTCCCTCGTAGGTGCCGGCCCCGGTGATCCGGAGCTGCTGACCATCAAAGCATTGCGGTCACTGGAAAAAGCGGATGTCGTCCTGTTCGACAGTCTGGTGACTCAGGACATTCTTGACCTGGCCAGGCGCGGTGCAGCGCGCATCTGCGTCGGAAAACGGGCAGGGCGGCCAAGCTGCAGGCAGGAAGACATCAATGCCCTGATGCTCCAGCTTGCCCGCACGGGAAAAAACGTGGTGCGTCTCAAGTCCGGCGACCCGTCTGTCTTCGGCAGAAGCGGAGAGGAAATCAGGACACTGAAAGAAAACGGCATCGACGTGACCGTGGTTCCCGGCATCACCACCGCATCAGCACTGGCTGCAGAACTGAAGACATCGCTGACCCACCGGGACCATGCTCAGTCCGTACGGTTCATAACGGCGCATGGTGCCGGAGGCGGACTGCCGGAAGACGTCAACTGGCGCGGGCTGGCTGACCCTGCGATGACGCTGATCGTCTACATGGGAGCCCGCACAAGCAGGACACTTGCACAACGCCTCATAGACGCCGGCCGCGCGGCCTCAACACCAGTTATCGTGAGTGAAAACGTGTCACGGCCCAATTCCCGGCACGCGGCGGTCACGCTGGGCCAGCTGGCATGCGGCCAGGCCCGGATGGACAGATCATCCCCTGTGCTTCTGTCCATCGGAGATGTTTTTGCCGATGCCCAGATAGAGTCGCCGGAGGCCAGCACCAAAGACCACTATGACCGGGTCGCCAACCTCGGTTGATGGCACTGCCGCCACCGTGCCGTCTAGGCGCGCTCATCCTCTGTAATGCCGAAGAAGATCACATACAGCGACGGAACCACCACGAGGGTCAGCACGGTCGCGAATGTCAGGCCGAATACCAGCACCACGGCCATGGCAGCGAAGAACGCGTCCATGAAGAGGGGCAGCACCCCCAGCACCGTGGTCAGGGACCCCATCATCACAGGACGTACACGGCTGGCGGCGCTGTCGATGACCGCGTCATAGCGGGGCTTTCCTTCCCGAATTTCCAGATCCATCTGGTCGACAAGAACGATGGCGTTCTTGATCAGGAGACCCGACAGGGACAGCAATCCCAGAATAGCCATGAATTCCATGGCGGAGTCGGTGACAAGCAGACCGATCACCACGCCGATGATCGAGAGTGGCACCACCAACCAGATGAGCAGAGGCTGCCGGATCGCATTGAAGAGAATGACGACAGTCAGCACCATGGCGGCAAGGCCGAGGGGTAAGGTGGTCGCCAGGTTTTCGTTGGCCTCCGTGCTGTCACCATACTCACCGCGCCAGGTAAGCGTGTATCCCGGCGGCAGCTCGATGGCTTCTACCTGCAGACGGATACGCTCAAGCGCGGTGGAAGCAAGCTCAGGCGGTTTGGGGTCCGCCTGCGCCTTGATGGTCCATACACGATCCAGGCGGCGCACCTGCGCATTGCGCCAGTTCGACTCAATACCTTCGACAACTTCCACAAGCGGGACGGTATTGCCGGTGATGGAGCTGGGTATCTGCAGGCCGGCAATGCCGGAGATGCCGGTTCGTTCAGCTTCCGGCGCACGGGCAATGATCGGAACAAGCTCATCGCCCTCGCGATAAACACCAATCGACCGGCCCGAGTAGTTTGAGCGCAAGGCAGCAGCGAACTCCTCACGGGACACCCCGATACGGCGCCCGCTGGTTTCTGAATAAACCGGTTCAAGAACCGATACCGGCTGGCGCCAGTCTTCCTTGATCGCAATGAGATTGCCGTCCGCTGCCATGACAGCCCTGGCTTCGGCTGAAAGGCGGCGCAGCTGGACAGGGTCGGGCCCCGAGAACTCGGCTTCAATCGCAGATCCGCCGCCCGGGCCGAGCTTGAAACGCCACACCTTGCCCTGCGCATCCGGGTAATTGTCGTCGATATATGCCTGGATGCGGGGGAGCAGATCTTCAATCAACTCATAGTTCGAAACCTGGACGAGCAGCTGACCGTAGGCACCATTGGGGGACTCGGGGGGATAGACCAGCATGTACCGCAAGCCACCCTGGCCCACATAGCTGATGACATCATCCACGCCGTCGAGTGCAGCCACCGACTTTTCCAGCTGAAGCATGTCGGTGTTCGTGCGGTCGATGTCAGTGCCTTCCGTCAACCAGTAGTCCACGACGATTTGAGGCGTGGTGGAGGTTGGGAAGAAGCCCGCCTTGGTAAACTGGAATGCCCAGACCGCGACCAGGAACATCACAACTGCGGCAGAAACAACGCCCCACCGCATGGCGAGGAGAACGCGCATTGCACTCTTGTAGGCGCGCGAAAACGCACCTTCCGTTTCAGCTTGCCCAGCCGCGCTCGTATCTTCGTCGAACAGAATGTCTGCCAGCAGCGGCACCGCTGTTATGGCAAAGACCCAGCTGTACAGAAGCGAAATGAGGATTACCCAGAACAGGTGCCCGGTGTATTCAGCCGTGGCGCCGGGTGCAAAGCCGATCGGCGCAAACGCAATGATGCCCACAATGGTGCCGCCGAGCAGCGGCCACCAGGTGCGGGTCACAATGTCCTTGGCAACCTCCAGCTTTCTGCGGCCGCGTTGTACGCCGACGAGAATACCTTCCGTGACCACAATCGCGTTGTCGACCAGCATACCAAGCGCGATGATCAGCGCACCCAGCGAGATACGATGCATGGGAATGCCGACCACATACATGGTGGCCAGGGTCGCAGCGATGGTCAGCATCAATACCGCACCAATGACGACCGCGGATTTGAGCCCCATAAAGATCAGCAGCGTGATCAATACGATTGCCAGGGCCATGATCACATTGACCACGAAGTCCTGCACCGCCACTTCGACGATCTGACCCTGATGGTAATACTGATGAATCTCGATGCCGATGGGCCGCCGGCCTTCTTCCTCCGCAAAGGCGGCGTCAATGGCTTTCCCCATCTTGACCACATTTGCGCCCGTGACATTCGATACACCGATGCCCAGCGCCGGCCGGCCGTTATGTCGAATGATGAACTGCTGCGGATCCTGCAATTCCCGGCGGACGGTGGCGATGTCGCGCAGATAGACCACGCTTGCCGGGCCCGCACCTGTGGACGAACTGGTGGAGACGATTACGTTTTCAATCGCCTCAACTGAATCGATGTCGCCTGTCGGCTGTATGTAAAGCCGCAGGTCATCAACACGCACATTCCCGGCGGAGACAACGGAGTTCTGCTGGGCCAGATCGTTGTAGACCTGATCCACAGACACACCCAGCGCCGCGGCCCGGTCGCGTGCAATCTCCACGTAAATCGCTTCGGATTGAACGCCTGTAACGGACACCTTGGCAACGTCCTCCACCGCCAGAAGGGTGGTGCGCAGATCTTTTGCATACTCACGCAGTTCGTTGGCCGTAAAGCCTTCACCGGTGACGAAATAGTAGAGGCCGAATACATCGCCAAAATCGTCATTGACCAGCGGCGTCTGCGCGCCCGGCGGTAGTTCGGGTGCGGCGTCGTCAACCTTGTTGCGCAGCTTACTCCAGATGGCCTGCAGATCCTCTTTGCTCGGAGAAAACTCGTATTTGATTTCAACCGTGATCCGCGAGACACCAAAACTCGAGACGGACTTGATCTCGTCAACTTCCTGAAGCTGCTGAATGGCGCTCTCAAGAGGTTCCGTCACCTCGTTGGCTACCTCCTCAGGGGTGGCGCCGGGATACTGGGTGACCACAACCGCCTCGCGGATGGTGAATTCCGGATCCTCAAAGCGCGGCATGTTTTCATAGGCCGTCCAGCCGCCGAAGAGCGCGATGAAGATGACGAGACCGCTTATGAGGCGGTTCTTGATGGCAAACTCAGCAGGATGCATCTGATCGGCTTTCTATGGAGCGGATGGAGCGGCTGGAGCGTCGCGGCTATTGCTCGAAGGCGCGAACTTGCGTGCCCTCCGTCAGGAACGAGACGCCGGCCTCGACGATGACATCACCGGACGCCAGTCCTGACACGACGACAACGTCGGCACCAACATCCGGCCCTGCCTGACTGATCTCAATCGGCGTGCGGCTCACAAGCATCGTTTCCGCATCGACTTTCCAGGCGAAGAGATTGTCTCCCTCCGCCAGAACCGCAGTGCGCGGAATTGTGATGCGGGAGGCGGCGCCATTGTTGTTCGCGATCACCAGCTTTGATCTCAGCGTGCCGGTCATGCCCGGCAGGATCACAAGATCTTCCGGTGGCTCAAAGGCAAAGTGCACTTCAAAGGTCTGGGTTCGCGGGTCCGTCTGTGTCGCCGTCGACACCAGGGTAGAGGGTATTTCCCGGTCCGGCGCCGCATCGAGTACGACGAACGACTCGGCCACATCGATCTGGCTTGAGTTTGCCACCAGCGTGGACGGTACCTGCGCCACCGCCTCAGCAGCCCCAGTGGACTGAAGGGTCACGATAATGGTCTGGGAGGCAACGGTCTGGAACTGATCCACATGCTTGGTCGCGATCACACCGTCAAAGGGTGCCCGCAAGGTGCTGTCTTCAAGCTGCTTCTGCGCGTTGTCCAGATTGGTACGGGCAATATCACGGTCCTTCAGACGCTCGTCATAGGTCTTCTGGGCGATCGTACCTTTCTTGATGAGCTGTGCGGCACGGTTGAACTGCGAAGAGGCGTTGCGGTAGGTAGCCTCGGTCTGGGCCACCTGGTTCTGAAAGGTGCGCTGTTCAAGCTGACCGATCAGGTCTCCCTTGGTGACCTCCTGACCTTCAACGACCGGGAAGACCTCCAGGATGCCGTTCACTTCGAACGTAAGGTCTGCGGAGGACCGGGCACTTATGACGGCCGGCAGGTTGATGGTGCGGGTATTGTCGCGCTCGGCCACCTCATAGAGTTTGGCTGGGCGGGTAGGGGCCGCTTCACTTGCTTCCGGCGGCTCCGAGCACGCCGCGAGGCTGAGGCAGATCGCGGCACTGAGACCCAAGGCAGCACGGCGGTTCCACATTGTCCAGTCAGTCGCTTGATACACCAGTTACTCTCCACACTGAGAAAATGTCAGCATCTGCCCGGAGGGACTCACGACACCTAGCCACCGGGATCATACCCCCAAGAAGCACCCAGTACACTTAGGAAACAGAAGGTTTTTGCAAGCCTGAACACACAGATACAGAAGGCGTGACGGGATGGCGCCGAGGATTCAGTCCCAAACCACCCGGTCACTTCGAGGTAGTCCCGATCTGAACATACGGTCCTGACCCTCCGGACCGTTTTGCATCGGCCGCTAGATCGCGTTGCCTGGAATCGGGCACTCATCGCACACCCGCACAGCACAGAGGCGGCAGATGCGGTGTTTCGCCATCTCGGTCTCCGGCAGGTTCATCAGGACTTTCGCCAGCAACTCACCGAGGACAAGCCGCTCATCACTGGTCAATCCCTTGAGCGACGCTTCCAGCGTGTCCAGCCGACGGTCCATCAATTTCTGGCGAAGTTTGCTGCCTTTTCGCGTCAGATGCAGAGCGACGGCGCGGCCATCGGGCGCTTTGCGACGTTCTACCAGGCCATCCTCTTCAATCCGGTCGATCAACCGAACCGTGCCGGGGTGTGACAGATCAAGCACCTGACGGAGAATCTCGACCGACAAGCCCGGTGCATATCCAAGAACGATCAATGCAGCAGCCGTCTCGCCCGTTCGGTTGAGCATGGCCTGCATCTCTTCTCTGAGCCTGTCGGTGATCGCGAGCGCAGCCGCGCCAAGCAAGTTTGTGGTCCTGTCCATATGGAGAATGTATGCGTCCCGCATAAATTCTGCAAACCTGCTTGACTCAATATATATGCGTCATGCATATATATTGAGTGATGAGTCCTTTTGGGGCATCCCAGCCAGGAAGAAGGGTACGGCGCAATGGATACGCAGACCGACGAGAATGCCGCATTGTCACCAAAAGCCGCTGCCCCGCATCGAACTGCGGGAGTCGACACGCGCGTGTTCTGCGAACAGGACAAGCCCGTTTTGCACCACATCGGCCTTTTCGTTTCAGACCTGACGGCGTCGGTAAAATTCTATACTGACGGACTGGGACTGGCATTGCACACGGAGTTTGAAGACATCATCGGGCTCCGGGACACCGGTGACTTTCCCTTCGATGTGGCGAGCATCTTCCTGGAAGCAGGCGACGGACGATATGTCGAGCTTCACCCGGCGGGTCAGGGAGAGATGTCACCACCCGGCTTCCCGCTCAATCATCTCGCACTTGGCGTGACGGATGTCGATGCCGCCTATGATCGAGCCCTTGCGGCGGGCGCCACACCGGCGGACATCCCGGTCCCGAAGGAACAGTGGGACGGCTCCCCGCTCGACGTCGTCATGTCCGGACGCAATTCCGAACCCATGCGGATGGCTTTCTTGTTAGGGCCAAGCGGTGAGCTCATCGAACTCTACCAGTCCACCATCAAGACGACGCGGCCCGCTCAGGCAGCAACCTAGAGGAGAGCAACATGCATGATGTGCTGAAACCCGACGAGGCAGAGTGGGACGCTGACAGCCCGCCCGGCCTGGAATTCCTTTTCGAAGCACGTGTGAAACTACATCTTCCACCACTGGAAGTCGGGCAGACGCCCGATGGCACCCGGGTCATCTACCTGATAAAGGGTGGCACCTTCGAAGGACCTCACCTGCGAGGACGCGTCGTGCCGGATGCCGGCGCGGACTGGATCCGCGTCCGCCCGGACGGGTCAGGTGTACTCGACGTGCGGTTCTGTCTGGAGACGCATGACAACGCCTTGCTCTACCTCCATTGGCACGGTCGCTTCTGGTCAGCACCGGAGGATGCCGAATATGCGTTCGATGTTGAAAAGCCTGACGACCCGGCAGGTGCGTGGCGATACTACTTTCGCGCATCGCCGCAGTTTGAAACCGGCGATCCGCGCTATGCCTGGCTCAACAACGTGGTCGCTGTGACCAAGTCCAGAACCGGTGACGGGGGCCCGATCCATCGCGTCTTTGCTGTCAGGTGAGATAGCCGAAGGTGTAATCCTTGATGCGGCGTTGCACAAAGGTGTCGCCTCCTGCCAACCGCGGATGGGGAGGCGCCTTTTGTTGACACGTAACAATCGGGAGTCATTGCCCCATTCAGGATGCCACCTTGCGCTCCCAGGCTTCCCGCTTGCGATAGATGGTTGACGGGCTGATCTCCAGCTTGCGAGCCGCAAGCTGGATGTTGCCCTCGCATCGGGAAATCGTGCCTTCGATCGCGTCGCGCTCGATTTCCCACAAGGGGCGGGACTCATCCTGTGCCGCGTAGCTTTGCGGCACCGGCGGTGTGTCGCCGGCAACGGAGGATGGTATGTCCGGCCGCGGCGAGGTGGGTGCGGCGACGGCAGGCTGGCCTATGGCAGCGTGAACCATGTCGGCTGTTATCTGGGTGCCGGAGCACAAGACGACAAGGCGACGGATCGTGTTTTCGAGTTCGCGGACATTGCCGGGCCAGGCATGGTTGGCAATTGCCGCACTTGCATCTTCGGTGAACCCCTCGACCGACGACCCTTCGGTTTCCACAGCTTTCACAAGTAGGGCATCCGCGAGCTCGGCCAAGTCACCGGCGCGTTCGCGCAGGGGCGGCATGTAAACCGGCAGGACATGGAGGCGATAGAACAGGTCTTCCCGGAAACGGCCGTCACGGACGGCTTGTTCGGGATGCTGATTTGTTGCGCAGACAAAACGGATGTTGGCAACGCGGGCCTTGTCCTCCCCAACCCGGCGATATTCGCCCAACTGAATGAACCGGAGCAGTTTTGTCTGAAGCTCGATATCCATCTCACAGATTTCATCAAGAAAGAGCGTGCCGCCATCTGCCGTCGCGGCAGCACCGGCACGGTCAGAAGTCGCGCCTGTAAACGCGCCCTTGATGTGCCCGAACAATTCACTCTCCAGAAGGTCGCGTGCCATGGCACCACAGTTGAGCGCTACGAAGGGACCTTTGGACCGGTTGCTAAGTTTGTGCAGGGCGCGGGCGGCAAGTTCCTTGCCGGTGCCACTTTCCCCCTGAATGAAGACCGACGCGTCACTAGCCGCCGACATCTCAAGCGTGCGGTAGACGGCCTGCATGGCCTTGGAAGAGCCGATCATCTCACCGACACCGGCCTTCGGGGTTGTCGTTACGAGACGATCAACCGTGCGGGCCAGACGAGCCTTGTCCACGGCATTTGCAACAGTTGTGAGGAGCCGCTCCGCACCGAACGGCTTGACCAGAAAATCACCGGCACCAGCCCGCATGGCATCAATCGCTGCCGACATTGACCCGTTGGCGGTGATCACAATAACCGGCAGGTCAATCTCCAGGTCATTCCAGCTACGCAGGAGGTCAAGGCCGTTGCCGTCAGGCAGCTGCAAGTCCATGAGCACACAATCAGGAGTGCTGCCGGCGCGCTTTTGTTGTGCTTCGGAGATTGTCCCGGCTGTCTCAACCACATGGCCACCTTTTTCCAGCTGCGCGACATACGTACGCACGAGGCTCGGGCTGTCTTCAACGAGCAGAATTTTTGCAGGTGTTTCCATGGGAAAATCTCCTAGCGTGGGGGCGCGGTGCTGATATGGGTTTCCAGTTCGTCGAGCGTGCCAGCGCTGAGAGTACTCAGCCTGTCTGACATGTGCTGAAAGGGTTGGTCTTTCGAGATCGCTTCTTCAATTTCCGCTGCAAGGTCGGCGAGCGGGTTCGCGCCGACATTTGCCGCGGCACCTTTGAGTGAATGAGCCTGGCGCCTGAGGTCATCCGCACTTCCTGTCTCATTCTGGAGGACGGCAATACGCTCTCCCATTTCTTCGCCGAAGAGATGGACAATCTCCTGTTTTGTTTTCTGGTCGAGACCGTCCCAGCACACTGCTAGATGGTCTGCGTCAATAAACTTCAGCTCATTGCCGGGCGCGGGTGACGCGCGATTTGACGTGTCTGTGGTCGGCGGAAGCCAGTTGGAGACGGTGGTCAGGAATGCTGCCTTGTCGAGTGGTTTGACTACGTAGTCGTCCATGCCGGCTTCGAAGCAGCGGCGGCGATCTTCTTCGCCCACATGGGCGGTCATAGCGACAATCGGAACCGACGCACAGCTAGGCATCGCCTTGATGGCCATCGTTGCCTCGATCCCATCAACCTCTGGCATGGAGACATCCATCAGCACCAGGTCGTAGGCGCGGGCCTTCATGGCTTCAATGGCCTCAGCGCCATTCGACACATGGTCAACCCGCGCGCCTTTCTGGCGTAGCAAGGCAAGCGCCACGTAGGCATTTGTCTGGCTGTCTTCGGCGAGAAGGATGCGTCCTTCAAGACCATCAGGTTCGGGGGAAACCGTGGCAGAGCTTCGATCCAGCTGTTGCTCGGCCACATCAACGGGCAGGGTGAACCAGAACGTGCTTCCCTGGCCGGCGATGCTTTCAAAGTCGATGGTTCCACCCATCAATGATGTAAGCCGTCTGGAGATGGCCAGTCCCAACCCGGTGCCGCCAAAACGGCGGCGGTAGTCGGATTCCAGCTGAACAAAATCGCCGAACAACCTGTCGCGCATTTCATCGGGAATGCCGATGCCCGTATCGGTCACGGTAAAGCGGAGAGATGTTCCCGTGTCATCGTCGCTGCTCACCAGGACCCGTACCGATCCTTCCTCGGTAAATTTCACGGCGTTGGAAACAAGGTTCAGCAGTATCTGACGCAAGCGGCTTGAATCAGCAGATACAAACCGCGGCACAGCGGGATCAATGTCGACGACGACAGGCAGCTTCTTTTGCTGTGAGATAGGCTTGATGATGTCGACGACCCGGTGCACGCAGTCCCAAAGGTCGAAGCTGGCAATCTCAAGCGTGGCGTGGCCCGCTTCGATTTTCGCAAAGTCCAGCAGATCATTGATCAGAGACAGAAGACCTTCGGCAGCGTTGCGCGCGTGGGCCGTGTGGGCCGCCTGATCTCCTGTAAGCTTGGTGTCGGCCAGCAGGCCAAGCCCGCCGATGACGCCATTAAGCGGTGTGCGGATTTCGTGGCTGATGGTTGCAAGGAAGCGGGACTTGGCCTCGCTGGCAGCTTCGGCCAGTTCTTTTGCTACACGCAATTCCTCCGCCCGCGCCTGAGCTTCCGATACATCACGCGCCACCCCGTGGATTAGCGGCCCGTCAGGACCTTCAAATTTCCGGGCGCGAACTTCTGCGGGAATTGCCGTCCCATCGGCTTTCAGAAAACCAATGTTCATCCGGCATTTGCTGTTCTTTGCAACTTCCCGGAGGGCCTTGCGGGCAATAGGGTGATCCTGCTTGGGATGCAGTTCCTGAAGCGACAGCGAGAGAAGCTCATCGCGTGAGCGGTCGAGCATTGCGACCGCGCTTTCGTTCACGTCGTGGATTTTGCCATCCGCATCATGAATGAACACGGCATCCGCAGAATTGTGGAACAGGCCCTGGTACTTTGTTTCGGATGCTGTCAACGCTTCCTGTTCAGCAAGGCGCTGGGTGATGTCGCGCAGGTAGGCGGTGAAGAACCGGTCTCCGTTGACCTCAAAGGGAGTGATGGCCAGTTCGACAGTCAGCTCTGTTCCGTCGGCGCAGACTGCGGGCACCTCAATGCGTTTGCCCAGAACCTGGTGTTCTCCGGTCTTCAGATAGTGCGCCAGTCCCTTATGGTGTGCTTCTCTCATCGATGCAGGAATAATGGTCTCACCAAGCTGAGTACCAACCACATCAGCCGCCTTGAAACCAAAAGTTGCTTCTGCGGCGGGGTTAAACTCCCTGATGATGCCGTCCGCATCAATCGTTACTACACAGTCCAGGGCTGTTTCCGTCGCCGCCTGACGGAACGCGATGTTCTCCCGCAATGCCGCTTCGCGTTCCACACGCTCTGTGACGTCCTGAACAATCCCCACGCGCAAGGGCTTCTGGCCCGTCATTGTTGGCACGGTGGCATCGGTGAGCCAGAGATACTGGGTACCGCCGTCCGCTGTCAGTGCACGAAACTCGATTTCGAAGTGTTCACCGCTTTCAATGCTACGCAGTGTAGTCTCGGCCACACGGTCCCGGTCGTCCGGATGCACCCGCTCAATGAGATCGGCGTAGCTCAGGCCACCCTGGGTTGGGTCAAGGCTCGTCGCGATGCTGAAGATGCCGGGAGAGAGGTCCGTCATCTGAAGGTTCTCGGTGTCGAAGACGAAATACCCGATTTTTGCCAGGCGCTCGACGCGTGCGATGACCGCATGCGCTCTGCTCAGTGCGGCGTCACGCTCTTCGAAGGCGGGGATCATCGTATCGAGGGTAACGGTATAGCCATCACGGACCGGCCGTGTTCGCCTGTAACTGTCGGCCCTTCCACCTGCGCTGCTTCGCAACCTGAAGGCTTCATTGATAAGAAGTTGTGCGTCATCTGCATCGAGGACTTCGACAGCATCCGGCAGCACATCAAGTGTATCCGCGAGCAGCCGCACGCCGTCGGCAGTTTTCATCAGGGTTCCGCATGCCATCGCAAAGTCTGTGGCACCGGCAAATCCGTCCATACCGCTGCCGCACATAAAGCCCAGAGACTGGCCGTCCGATGACCGGATCACTTCAACGTCCGCGGCCTCGTCCCGCCGCCATCGGGTCAGGAGAGCCCGCTGGTTTTCGGTTACCGTCTCAGGCTGAATGAGGCCGGCAGGTCCAATCCAGCGATTGGTGCGGGCCTCATAGACCGCAATGTCAGACAGGCCGGGTACGCCCTCTGCAGCACGGACCACCGCGGCGATGCCTGCGACTGTGGCTGTTTCCTGGCGGTCCTTGAATTTTTGCATTTTGCATCTCCTGATTGGTCCAAGGAGAGCAGTTACCGGACCAAACCTCATTATGAGGCACGTGCCCTAACAAAAGAGAAATGAAATCAACGGGGTAGTCGAAATTTTCGGAATTTCAGCCAGATATCGCACACTTTTTGATCGTTGCATATTGCAACGCTTGTAGTTGCAAAGTGCAATAGTGACGCATATTGCGAGGCGTCAACTATTGCAGATTGCATGCTTGCTGGTCCGTACGCCTACCAGCAAATGCCGTCATATCCAGGCCATGCAGGTGTCTTGGGCCAGACGCGGGCGAGATCGACAACGCGCACTTCTCCCTTGCGAGCCTCGACGGCATCAGCAAATGCAGGGTCAGCATGGGCCAAAATAACCGTGTCCGCCTCTTTGACTGCTTCATCAGCGCTGTGTGCGACAAGCTTCGGCATCTGGGCCGCAAGGCCACCGGCATCCCCATTGCCTGCTTTCGAGTGGGCCAGATGGTGGGCGAGGGCGGTATCAAGATCGAGATTCTCATCAAATACCCGCACATCAAAGCCTTCCGCGAGCATCATCTCCAACAGGGTCAGCATGGGGCTTTCGCGCAGATCGTCCGTGCCCTTTTTGAAAGTTACGCCCAACAGCGCAACAGTCTTGGGTTTCGTACGCTGAACCAGAGACATGGCATGCAGTATCTGGCCGTCATTGCTCGAATGCAGGGAGTCGATCAGTGGGGCATCGACGTTCATCGTCCTTGCCAGCTTTGACATGCCGCGCACGTCTTTCGGCAGGCAGGAGCCACCAAAGGCGAAGCCAGGCTTCATGTAGTAGGGCGAGATATTGAGCTTCGTGTCCTGTACGAACACATCCATCACCTCATGACTGTCGACACCACAGGCTTTGGCCAGGCGCCCGACTTCATTGGCGAAGCAGACCTTGGTGGCATGCCATGTGTTGTCGACATATTTCACCATTTCGGCGGCTTCGATGCTGGTGAACAGGACGTTGTCGTCCACCCCGTCATAGATGTCGGCGATGATGCGTTTGGTGCGATCGTCAGATGCACCGACAACAGTCTTGGGCGGGTTGTAGAAGTCCTCAATAGCCGTGCACTCCCTCAGAAATTCCGGGTGAAATGCAATGCCGAAATCTTCGCCCATCACACCGCCGGACTCTTCTTCGATGATCGGACCGAGGATCTGCCGGCATGTGCCCGGCGGAATTGTCGAGCGGAAGGCAATGACGTGAAATTCCTTCTTGGCGCGAATGGCCTTGCCGATATTCCGGGCAACGTCTTCTACATATTTGATGTCACAGCTGCCATCTTCTCGGCTGGGGGTGCCGACACATATAAAGCTCACCGTGCTGTTGAAGACAGCATATTCTGCGTCGGCGGAAACGCCGATCAGGTTGGCGTCGACCCCTTTTGACAGCAGGTCATCAAGACCCGGTTCCACCATCATGGCTTTACCGCGTGACAACAGCGCTGTCTTGCGAACGTCCAGGTCGACCCCGATCACGCGGTGATTGGTGTCTGCGAGGCAGGCGGCTGACACCGCACCGACATAGCCAAGACCAAAGACACTGATACTGGATTTATAGGCTGGTTTGGCTGCCGGCTGTCCACCAGGCCGACACACCGTTTTGCGGCGTACACGCTCGCTTGCAAGATCAATAATGCTCATGACTGTCCTCATCAGTTGACGTATCTGCCGACTGAATTGCAGTGCCGGTGCCAACTTGTTCAGGAACGGAAATCCGCAGCATTCCTCGGTTTAAAGCCGGTGCCCGGTATCACCCTGTCTGTGACCTCATGCGGTTTGCGAGACGCCATTCAGCAAATTGCAAGGGGTGGTGTCCTTCCACCCACAAACAAGGGCCTGCGCCGCAACCAATCAGCAGCTTCAGGAGACATTGCAGGTTGGGTCACTCGCTGCCGCAATTTGCAAGTGCGGCGGATGAGACGATGCGGCACCAACGCCAACAGCACCTGAAAAGACGCACAAACACTGGCCCTTCGTCGTGATGTCATCTGGAACACCGCTTGCGAAGCACAGGCAAGTCACTTGCGCTTCCAACGATGGAGTTTCCAATGCCCGCTTACAACGCAACCACGACACCCTTCATTCCGGTTATCCTGTGCGGCGGCGTGGGTCGTCGATTGTGGCCTGTTTCCCAGGACACATGCCCCAAGCAGTTCCATACATTTGGAGGCGAGGTCTCGCTTTTACAGCGCACGATTGAGCGGGCTGCCGGATACGCCGGCGCGCAGACTCCGATACTTTTCGTCGGCGCTGACATGGCCCCCCTGGCCCGGGAACAGGCAGCAGCCCTTGGCCGCCGGGTCGACATCATCATTGAGCCTGAAGGGCGCAATACCGCGCCAGCCATTGCGGCTGCAGCTTTGGAAGTTAGATCACGACACGGCGGTGATGCCGTTCTGGCGATCATGCCGGCAGACCATATCTGTGATCCCGAGGAGGCGGTTCACGAGGCATTGCATGAGGCAGCGACCCATGCGGCAGACGGTCTGATCATGACCCTGGGCGTCGTTCCGACCTATCCGGAAACCGGCTATGGATACATCGCCACAGGCGAAACGCTCGACGAAACTGAAACAGCCTTTGCAATCAGCCAGTTTCATGAAAAGCCCTCCCGCGCCCGGGCTGAAGAGTTTCTGCAGTCCACCAGCATGCATTGGAATTGCGGCGTATTCGTCGCAACTGCCGATACGCTGGTTGATGAATTTGCCCGCCACGCCCCGGGAACGCTGGAGGCTGCGGGTAGGGCGCTTTCCATGGTGTCACTGACGCCATTCGGCATGCAGCTGGGCGATGCCTTCCGCGACGCGGCTTCGGAACCTTTTGACCGCGAAGTCATGGAGCGTACCAAGCGTGCCGGCATGATCCGGGTCTCCTATAACTGGAGCGATGTTGGAAACTGGTCGGCCATCGCAAGTCACCCGGCACTTTCCTCCATGGGGGCAGGGCATCTGACAGACTGCGCCAATGTTCATGTCTCCAGTGTTGGGGACCGTCCGGTGGCGGCTATCGGTCTGGAGAACGTGGTTATTGTCGATACGCCCGACGCTCTTCTTGTTGCGTCCCATGAACATGCACAGAAGGTGGGAGACGTCGCCAAGGACATCCTCGCCAGCGCAAAGGATGGCGCCAATCCAAAAACGCGGGTGGTTCGCCCCTGGGGGGCCTACCGATCCATTCATGATGGCCCCGTGCACCAGGTCAAACATATTGAGGTTGCTCCTGGCGGACAGTTGTCACTGCAGCTTCATCACCGTCGGGCGGAGCACTGGGTCGTTGTCGGGGGCGTTGCCACAGTGACTGTCGGCGAAGAAACGCAGGACCTACAAGCCGGGGCGCATGTATTCATCGAAGTAGGTGAGATCCACCGCCTTGAAAATCACGGGCACGAGCCGGTGCATCTCATCGAGGTGCAGATCGGCGACTATCTGGGCGAGGATGACATCGTTCGCCTCGATGATGTCTATGGTCGCGTGCCGGCCAATGGCAACAAGCCCCAGATCGTGGCTGCAGAATAATGACCAAGGATGCCAAAGCGAGCGAGGCGTGGCGTGTTGTCGATGAATCCCCCATCGTTGATGCGTCACCCTGGCTTCGCCTGTCCCGCCAGGTGGTTCAGCTGCCTGGCGGGAGACGGGTGGACGACTACTACCAGCTGGCCATCCCGGACTTTGTCGTGGTGCTCGCACTCACAAAGTCGCGGGATGCCATATGCCTGCGCCAATACAAGCATGGCCTGCGGGCCTCTTCGCTGACCTTGCCCGGCGGTATGGTGGACCCGGACGAAGACCCGCTGGCCGCTGCCCAAAGAGAGTTTCTGGAAGAGACGGGATATGCCGGCGGCCGCTGGATCAACGCAGGATCCTACGTGGTCAACGGCAATCTGCGCATCTGCACCGGGCATTTCTTCCTGGTGGAAGGTGCCTCGAAGCAGCAGGCGCCGGATGCGGGCGACCTGGAGACGATGCATCTTGAACTGATACCGGCCGACGATCTGGTCGCGCGCCTCAAGAGCGGAGACGTCGGCCTCCTCAATCATGCGTCCATCATAGGCCTTGCCGCCCTGCACGGTTTGATCTGACTGGGCAGGAAAGACGACACAAAAAAGCCGGAGCGGCGAAACCGCTCCGGCTTTTCTGTGTTCTGCGTTGTCTAGGCGAGGAACGCCCAGTCATCACCTGATGCATAGGCGAGGGTCATGTCCTGAAAGTCGCTTGTTGTCAGGTCGGTGAACAGAACCTGGTCACCTGCCTGTCCGTTGAAGACCGTCAGATCCATCACGGCACCCAGGTCCGTATCGGTCAGCGAGTTGAGAAACTCCAGCGTATCGCCGATCAGCTCATCTGCGAATGCAATGACATCGATACCCACTTCAAAGTCTGCAACGGTGTCTGAGCCGCTTCCGATGTCGAAGAAGAAAGTGTCCTGCGTGGCATCGGCCCGGTTCAGGCTGCCGCCCCACAGTTCGTCATCTCCGGCACCGCCGGTCAGTTCGTCCGACCCACGACCACCACGCAGGAGGTCATTTCCGGCTCCGCCGAACACAGCATCCGACCCGCCGGCACCCAGCAAGTAGTCGTTGCCGGCATTGCCGTAGACGATGTCATCACCGGCATGCCCAGCTGCATAATCATCACCGTCGCCGGCATTGATTTCGTTGGACTTGGCATCACCGATGATCTTGTCGTTGTAGTCGGTGCCGATCACGTTCTCGATGTTGATCAGCGTGTCGGTCCCGTCACCCTTGGTGGCGCTTTCCTTCAGCTTGACGATCACCCGAGTGTCCCAGGTGCTGTAATCGACAGTATCGACGCCTGACCCACCATTGATGATGTCATTGCCGGTGCCACCATTAAGCACATCGTCACCGCTGTTGCCGTAAAGCACATCGTTGCCGGAACCGCCATGCAGGATGTCATTGCCTGATCCCGCGGTCAGCGTGTCGTGGCCTGACCCGCCGTCAAGCGTGTCATTGCCGCTGCTGCCCTTGAGATCATCGCTGCCGGCACCGCCGCTGAGCACGTCATCGCCACTGTTGCCGGTGAGGCTGTCATCGCCATTGCCGCCAGACAACACGTCATTGCCTGAGCCGCCCAGCAACTGGTCGTTGCCGATGCCGCCTTCAAGCGTATCATTGCCCGATCCGCCTTCCAGACGGTCGTTGTCGCCACCGCCATCCAGATTGTCGTCGCCGGAATTGCCGTACAGCTTGTCGTTGCCATTATCCCCACGAAGGGTGTCGGCACCGAGGTTGCCGTAAAGAACGTCGTCGTGACTGCCACCGGTCAGCAGGTCATCGCCGCTGCCGCCATGCAGTTCATCCCTGCCGTTCTCACCATGGAGCTGGTCATTGCCCTTATGGCCCCACAGCTCATCATTGCCTGTCCCGCCCCACAGGATGTCATTGTCCTGCACATCGACGACGCCCGGCGTGTTGCCGGCACCATCAAAGGGGTTGTCGGGAAGGCCCTGCTGGGTGCGGTAGTGGGCATTGAGCACCTGCGCATTGGCCGTGCCGATATCAACAGTGAAGACCGAGTCGTCATAGTCACGGTCACCACCATTGAACAGGTCTTCAAAACCGAGGGTCAGCGTACCCATATCCGTTTTGAGCACACCGGTTGTGTGCAGCATGCCGTCCGGGTTCAGACCCACCGTGTCGTCGAAGGCGGCCGTGTGATACTGGTGATGATGCACTTCGGTCTGTGTACCATCATCGGCAACATGAACGAGCCGAGGGTTCGTGCTGTTCAGCGTTGCAGTGCTGCCATCCGCATCGAGGAACGCCAGCGAGCCACCTTCCATTGCCGCATAGTTGTTGTAGCTATAGCCATTCGACACGATGAAGAAGCCGAGGCTGTCACCTTCAGCAACGTCAAGGTACTCACGGGATTCACCGGCAATCAGACTGCCACCACTCCCCTGGAGCGAGGCATTTTCCCAGATCATGCTGACGTCGTAGATCTCGCCAGTTTCACTGTTGATCTTGTAGTAGCCGAAGCTGTTGCGGTAGCCCGCGGTTTCACCTTCAAAGACCACGGAGACCGGGTAGTCATCGATGATCGGGATGGTGGTCACTTGGATCAGGTTGGGGCCGCCTGAACCGTAGAGAAAGTCATTGCCGCTTTGGCCGTAGATCAGGTCATCACCCTGTCCACCCCAGATTTCGTCATGGCCGGTGAATCCGGTCATCACGTCATTGCCCCGGGCACCAGACATCACGTCCGAGTGCCGGGTACCCTGAAGGGTATCGTCTTCACGCGTCCCGATGAGGGGATGCGTGGCTGGTAGACTCGCCATTGGAGTACTCCCTTGTGATTGACAGACTTATCCGGGGAGGTGAGCTACAAGCCATGTGCCATCCGTGTACGCATGACCCATGGGCCATGCGACCCAGGGCGAAAACGGCGTATTCCCGCTGATTGCATGGTCAATAAAGTCTGAAGACCCAGGTACGCCGAGCAGCGTTGACGTGACCCTGACGCGGGCTGGTACTGCAGGCTGCAAGTCACGGCGTTGCAATTTGCAAATTGCGTCGGTGCCGCTGCGACGCAATCAGGTCGGGGCGGAGAAAAATCCCGATTTTCAGGCATTTTTCCGCATACCAGCGGGTTTTTCAGGTGGCATGGCCATTGCTCCTTTCGACTGCAAAGGAGTGCAGGACATGCAGATCATTCGAGAACGCCCATGCCAGCGACGCCATCACCGGGTCACCGCCCCGCTGGTCGTGTCCTTTGCGGACTGTGCGCCGCAGCAGGCAGCTGACTGGGGCATTGGTGGTCTGCGCCTTGATGGCTTTGCCGGCACTCTGCCAACGGTTGGCGACGTGCTGCCTGTCAGCCTTGAGTTGCCGTTCCAGGGTTTCAACATTTCGTTTGAAGAAGACGTCGAGGTTCTTCGCGTCGATGAAGAAGCGGCTTCCTTTGCGTGCACTTTTCCCGCGCTCAGCGAACGCGGGCATGACCTGCTGAGGCATTTTCTGGACGACCTGATCCGCGGCAAGATGGCGACGGTGGACGATACCATCTGCCGGATTGATGTTCCCGTCACACCTATCTCGACACAGCCCGACCCCAATCCGACCGATGAGATCAGTTTGTCACGCTGGCCTTTGAAGACCATTGTAATGACGGGTCTCTACCTGATGCTAGGCTTGGGCATCTTTGGTTACTCCGCTGCCCTGATCTATTCGAACACCACGCAGCTGGAAGTAAAGACGGCTGTGGTGTCGGCGCCGCTTCAGGTTCTCAACATGCCGGTAGACGGTATTGTGCAGCCGATCCTGCTGCAGGAAGGAATGCCTGTCCGCATGGGTCAGGAGTTGGCGCGGATTGAAGACACCAAGCTCACCGCCCGGATCCAGGAAGCCAGAATTCGCAGCCGCCAGGCACGCGATGACCTGCGCCGCGCCCAGAAGCAGTATGACATCGAGACTGAACGCCTAAAGCTGTACCAGATCGTGAGCAAGGTGGACCGAGACACGGCCTCTGCGCAGGTCGAGGCGCGCCGCGAAGCTCTCAAGGCTGCGGATGGCCATCTGCAGCGCATCCAGCCCTTGTGGCGGAAGGGCTACGCGACCCGTGCGCAGTGGGAGGCGGCAAAGGAGCGCCAGATGAAAGCCGCATCCGCCTTGCGCGAAGCGGAAGCCAATCTGGAGCTGGCCACCACCATGAACAGTGCGTCCGAGCGCCGGCATTATAATCATAAGGAGTTCGTCAACGATCTGGACGTGCTGATGCTGGAGATCGACGACCTGCGCGGTGCTTATGAAGTCGCGGAAAACCGGTTGCAGCTTCTGCTTGATGCGGAAAAGGCGCTCGTGGTTCGTGCCCCGTTTAATGGATACATCGCCAAGGTTTTCAGTCTTGGTGGGCAGGCCCTGGCGCGCAACAGGCCGATTGCTCTGGTGCGCAAGGAAGCACCGGCGACGGTGACGGCCTATCTCAAGCAGGATGAAGTGCTGCGCGTCGGGATGAACGATACGGCGAGCGTCTACCTTCCCGCGCTCAACCGGTATGTGCCCGCGCAGGTGGTGCGGATAGACCGCAGCGCGACGGGTGTTGATTTGAAGAACGCAGAGTATGAGTGGAAAGGGCCGGAGGAACGCTCCGCGGCTGTCTCCCTCCGGCTGCTTGAAGAACAGGAAGGAGATGCAGCCCAGATCCTGCCTGGGCTTCCGGCCATTGTGGTGTTTCAGAAGCGTTCAACCAGCACGATGTATGCACGCATCGCCCATGCAGAGTAGGGGACCCGCATGATCAGGTGGGACACGGTTTCAAATCTCGATGAACCGACGAACTGGGCAACCGGTTGGGCGAAGTGGACGCCGGCTGCCATCTATCATGTGGCGTTCTACTTGGGGTGCTGCCTGCTGGGCATCCTGCTTCTGCCGAATCCCATCTGGGATGCTGAGACCCGAACCATCACCCTCGTCATCGGTGCTCTTGGCGTTTGGCGGTATGGGTGGTGGTTCACCCATGCCATCCGCGCCTTCATCTACGGGCGCTTCGTTTATCCGCGCATGCGGGAGGCTGGAGAGAGGGTCTGGCAGGACGGATGGCGCCCCGGACATCTCCATTTCATGATGACTACCTACAAGGAACATCGCGATATCACGGAGAAAGTGGTGCGCTCGATCCTGCGCGAAGTGCGCGATGCGGATACGCCCGCCACGATCTGGCTCGGCTCATCAGACCGTTTCGACGAAGACATCATCGTCGACTTCCTGGAGCGTGAGGCAGGAGACCTTGACCTGACGCTCCGCATCATCCGGCAGAACGTCAGCGGGAAGCGCGCGGCAATCGGGCTGGTGTTGCGCGCCATGAACCGGCTGCCGGTCGACAAGGATGATCTGATCGTCTTCATGGACGGCGATTTCATTCTGGACAAAGGCGCCATCGGCCGTTGCATGCCTCTATTCCAGATTGATCCTGAGCTTCAGGCCTGCACCACCGATGAAGAAGTCATCTGTATCGGTCCGCGGTGGATCGAGACCTGGCTGAAGATGCGGTTCTCCCAACGCCGCATTGCCATGCAGTCCCATGCCCTGTCCAACCGTGTGCTGACACTGACAGGCCGCATGTCCGTGTTTCGGGCACGGCACCTGCTGCAGCTTGAGTTCATCCGTTTGCTGGAAGCAGATCATCTTGAGCATTGGCTCTGGGGCAAGTTTCGCTTCCTCTCCGGCGACGACAAGAGCACCTGGTACTACATGCTCTCCCACGGCGCGCGCATGACCTATGTGCCGGACGCCCTGGGATACACAGTTGAAGTCATTGAAGGGTCCGGCATGGACCGGATGGTGCAGAACTTCCGGCGCTGGTCCGGCAACATGCTGCGCAACGGCGCCCGGGCGATCAAGCTTGGCCCGCACCGCATGCCGTTCTTCATCTGGTGGTGTCTGGTGGACCAGCGGCTGTCCATGTGGACCATGCTGGTCAGCCCGGTGCTTGCGTTGCTGGCGACCTTCATTCAGGGCTTCGGGTACCTGGCGGGATACATCATTTTCATCTCCGTCAGCCGCATGCTGCTGTCCTTGTTCCTGTTCAGCTATTCACGCCGGGTCCACCTTTCCTATCCATGGATCCTCTATTTCAATCAGCTGATCAATGCCGCGGTGAAGGTCTATTGTATCTTCCGGCTCTCAAAGCAGCGCTGGACAAACCGGGGTAACCAGTCCGCCGGCATGGGCGGCGCGTCCCTCACCGAAATCGCGCGTGACACCATGGCTTCCTGGTGTACGGCCACAGCGGTGGCGCTACTGGTCGTTGTCACCATGCATTACGCAGGATTGTCCGAGATTCCCAGCCGGGCTCTCTTCCAGTCACTCCTGCTCCACTGACACCCTTGCAAACTGCGAAAACCGCCCGATGCAAATTGCATCACCGGCGCGCTGCTTCATGATCTGGTAACTCTGTTTCCCAAGCCTTTCAGCCGTTTTCCTGTCGTCGAGCCGTGGCATATCCGTTGCTCCTTTCTTCGCAACCCCACTGGTTCCGGAGTAGGAAATGGCACCGAAATTCACCAGCACCGGCAAGATCGCAGCGGCCTGCATTGCTTTGGCGCTTGCGGCAGGTCTTGGGCCCATCGGCTTCAACATTGCAGTCGATCCATACGACAGGGCGCCGATCATTGATCTTGATCTGTACAAGGAGAAGGTCAGCGAGAAGGCGCATTACCCGCTATGGAAGATGCTTCGCTATGCCGAGCAGAATCCGGATCTTGTTGTGCTGGGTGACAGCCGGGCACGTGCGCTGCGTGACAAGTACTGGCACGAAAACGGTGCGGACGGCGCATTCAACTTTGCCTATGGCGGCGCCAACATCGATGAAATTCACGCAACGTTCGATCACATCCGGACCAACAAGGATATCAAGACACTTGTTGTCGGCATCCAGCTGCGCAGCTTCGACCTTGACCACAAGGCTGGACAGAACCGTGTGCCCGAAGCCATCCGCCTCGCTGAAAATCCACTTGAGTACTACGCAAGCTGGTTTGTCGCGAAGATCGGCTGGCGCAATCTCTCCGCACGATACCCGGATGTAACAACCGCGATCACCGATCTGCGGCCAAGCCTGATACAGACCGCTCAGGCGGCCCCGATCAACGAGGCTGATCTGACGCAGATCAGTGAAAGCTGCGGCTGTGTGTTCCTGCATCAGGAAGACGTGGGGCGTAGCAGAGGCATCAATCTCGGCCTGGGTCGCTGGACCGGTCTTGGTCGGTGGTCGGGCTATTTCGATGTCGATGGCATCGACCGTGATCTGCCACGTGTCTATGCCCGTCAGGTCACCAAGAATGCCCGCTCGGACTGGCGCTCCTTTTCATTTGAAGAGCAGCTCTGGGACAAGATTGCCGACATAGCCCAGTGGGCGTCGGAAGAAGACGTGCAGCTCATCTTCGTCATTCCGCCGACGATCATCGAGATGCAGCAGCAGATCGCCGGGTACGGGCTCGGCGAGGCGAACCTCAACTTCCGGCTGCGCCTCGCCCATCTCGCCCCCGTTGTCGACTTTGATTTCGACAATCACCTGACCCGCGACCTGTCGCGCTTTACCGACGCCTATCACTTCGACGCGAAGGTCGCGCGGCTGCTGGTTGGCGAGGTTCTGCAGGTGGCGAGCATGGACAAGCCAGGTGTAACGACCGCCCGAAACACACGTGGCGACATTGCCTGCCCTGTCACCCCTGCGGAGCAGACCACGAAGGTTTCTGACGGTCTCGTCACCATGAGCGAAGGCACGGCGTGCCGTATATGGAGGGCTGCCAAATGAGCACCCACAACATCACCTCAGACAGGACGTCAGCTAACGCGACCCGGCCCGTTGTATGGACCGCCGCCCTTGGCATTGCCGTCATTGTCGGAACGATCTGGTTCCTCAACCGGGACGACGCGATCCGGACGCTTAACGCGCCCTATGACACGGCAATCGAGGTTGCGCTCAAGGAAGCACGATCGCTGCGCAAGTCCGGCTACGAAGAGGAAGCCTTCCGCATTCTGTCAACCCAGGCCGCACGCCGATATGCCCCCGCTCTGCATCAACTCGGTCTCGCGCACAGCCGCGGATGGGGAACAGCCGTGGATCTTGACGCGGCGCGCGATGCTTTTCTTCAGGCCGTGGAGTATGACTTTCCCGGTCGCGGTGAAACGGCTTACGAGCTTGGCCGCCTTTACCAGCGCTCTGTCGGCGAAGACTGCAACGCGCTGGCTGTCTCCTGGTTTCAGCGCGCTGAGGCGTGGGGGTACACCAAGGCGCATCTGCAACTGGCCGTCCACTATGAGCGTGGTCTTGGCATCGACCGGGACATTGATCGCGCCTTCCATCACTACGAAGTAGCAGCAGCCCACGGTTCCGAAGCCGCCGCGATCAAGTTCGCCCGTGCTCTCAAGCGGGGTGCTGCGGGTCTGGCAGCTGATCCTGATCGGGCGGCTTACCTTGCCGACATCGCCATACGTTCCCTTGTTCAAAAGGCACGGGCTGGTTCTGGCAGTGCGGCAAAGCTGCTTGGGCGTCTCTACCGCGACGGTGATTTCGTGGTCATGGACCTGACGAGTGCCCGGCGCTGGTTTCAGCGGTCCGGCGAGCTCGGTGATCCCGGTGGCATGCATGATCTTGCCCGCCTGGTGCTGGCGACCGAGACGGATCCGGTTCAACATCGCCGCGCGCTTGCCTGGTTGCGCCGCGCCGTATCCCTTGGCCATGGCGGCGCCATGACCGCCATCGGCCGGTTTCATCTTGCTGAAAAGTACGGACTGAACCGCAACGATGCGGTCATCTGGTTTGAGCGCGGCGTGGAAGCACTGCACGCCGGGGCGATGGAAGAACTGGCGCGCCTCTATGCCGCCGGTGATCTGGTTACCCGTGACATGACCAGGGCGCTGGACCTGGCTGAGCGCGGAGCTGAACTCGGCCACCGTGGCTCCCAGACTTTGCTGACGGACCTGCGTCTGCGCCGAGGCTCTGTCACGGGCAAGGATCAGAAATCCGACCAGCATAAGTCATCCGTAGCCGCTCCTGCGTCACTCCCCCAACTTGAAGTCGAACTGTAAGAGGTCCCCCAATGGTTTTCAGCTCTCTCGAGTTCATCTACCTCTTCCTGCCGCCCACGCTGGCCGGGTTCTTCATTCTGCGCTGGCTGGGCTGGGAGCGCGGCATCATCTGGTGGCTGATTGCTGCCTCGCTGGCTTTCTATGCCTGGTGGAGCGTGGCGCATCTCGCTCTTCTTCTCGGATCGGTCGCGGTCAACTTCCTCCTTCACCGTATGCTGGTGCGTGAGAAAAACGGTTATGTGCTGTGGGCCGGCATCATCGGCAACCTGGCGACACTTGCTTACTTCAAATATGCGGACTTCCTGCTCGCCAATGTGAATGCGGTGGCGGGAACGGATCTGTCGATGCTCGGCATAATTCTGCCGCTGGCCATTTCGTTCTTCACTTTCCAGCAGATTTCTTTCCTGTACGACACCTACAAGGACCGCATCGCGGAGTGTGACTTCTCACGCTACATGCTGTTTGTCGTGTTCTTTCCGCAACTCATTGCGGGACCGATCGTCCTGCAGAAGGACACCATTCCGCAGTTCCGGCTTGCCATCTTCCAGAGCCGCGTCTTCATCAACCTCGCTGTCGGCGGCACGCTGTTCGGCATCGGCCTGTTCAAGAAGATCGTGCTGGCAGACGGCGTTGCCCCCATGGCCAACACGGTGTTTGGTCTTGCTGATGCCGGTCAGGCAGTGCCGATGGAAGCTGCATGGATTGGTGCGCTTGCCTACACCTTCCAGATCTATTTCGACTTTTCCGGCTATTGCGACATGGCGTTGGGGCTGGCACGCCTGTTTGGAATTCGCCTGCCCATCAATTTCCACTCGCCATACAAGTCCCAGTCGATCGTCGAGTTCTGGCGGCGGTGGCACATCACGTTGTCACGTTTCCTGCGGGACTATCTCTACATTCCGCTGGGTGGCAACCGCTATGGCAGCTCACGCCGCTATGTGAACCTGTTTGCGACCATGGTGCTTGGCGGCTTGTGGCATGGGGCCAGCTGGAACTTTGTTTTCTGGGGTGTGCTGCATGGTTTTTATCTAACCATCAACCATGCCTGGACGGCACTGGTCGGCACGACCGGCTTCTCAACCTATCTCCCGGCACCTGTCGCGCGGGTCGTTGCGCAGGGCCTTACCCTGCTCGCAGTCATCGTGGCCTGGGTCTTCTTCCGGGCCGAGACATTCAGCGGTGCGTTGCTGGTGCTCGAAGGCATGGCCGGCATGAGCGAGGTTTACGACACCAAGCAGTGGAGTGGGGTGCTGACCGACACAGGTCTATTCTGGATGCAGGCTGCGGTGCTGTCCGTCATCTGCCTGTTTGCGCCCAACGCAATCGAGCTTGTGCGCAAGTACCGGCCGGTGATCGACGTCAAGGACGCGCTGGGCAAGGTTGTCGAGTCAGGCCAGCGGCTCCTGTGGCGCCCGTCGCCAGCTTGGTCGATCGCGATCTTCGCGGTCACGCTCACCTCCATCATTCAGATGTACCGGCTCGATGACCTGACCGAGTTCATCTACTTCAACTTCTAGGAGATCGTGATGCGCAACGTCCCGGTATTCACGCTCGGTCTCCTGTGTTTGATGCTCGGAGTGGCTTCCGAAAGCCTGGCTGCGACGGAGAGTGCATCAATCTCCACTGCACCGCACGAGTGGGTGATCACCCAGTCCGCCTCCGGCAACAGCTACGACACGGCCAGTGAAGAAGTCACCATCAGGGGGCTGACTGCCCCCGGCCTTGTGGCTGTAAGCCGTGTGGCGGATCAGGAAACCATCATTCGATGGGAGGAAGGTGGTGTCGGCCCGTCGATTGATTTCAACAGGCATACAATTGTCGACGGCCGCTCACTCGAGGATGTGTCCCGCCTTACCGGGTTCAAGGCCAACCGGGCAGGGGACTATGTGTATCTGAAGACGCCGAAAGGGCCCAAGGCGCGGGTGCAGCTCTATCTCAATGACGAAAAGGTGCGCGAGTGGCCACGCCTCAGCATTGTACGCATCCTGGCATTCAAGGATGAGACTCTGACGGTTTCGGTGTTCGACCGGGATACGAGAGCGACCCAGTTCTGGCAGTTTGAAACAGCGATAGCGCCGCCAGAACTTCGCAACGTCCGGCAAATAGGTACGGTGGAAGACTGCCCGATCCTCAAATCCCGAGTGAGCAATGACCGGTTGCTCCTTCAGCTTCATTGCAAGGCGGGCAATGGCAGCGATGCCTACAGTCTGATGCTCGCGGACGGCACCTTGGAGCCGTTGTATGAAGGGCAGGCGGATGCGTTGTTTGCTCAGGGTATGGTGTCCAGGACGGTACTCAAGGCTTCGCTACCTCAGGCCGGTGATTCAGTCCCGGTTCTTCTCGTAGACGGCACCGCCAGCGCCCGCAGTTTCTTTCACGCGGTTACGGCGACCTTTCTGAAGGATCTCGGTGAACCGATGGCGCTGGCCAGCGATGGTGCCGGCAAACAGAGTTGGAGCCAGAGCTACCGCACACGCGCGCTTGCCAGACTGTATGCAGCGACCGGGCATGAAGTGTTTGCCGCACTGGCCCGCACGGCCATGGAACGGACGCTCCGCCAGTGCAACCAGAGCCTTGGTGTATCGGGGGGTGCCAATCCTCCTTGTGCCTGGGCCTCCCGCATCTACTCGATCGACAAGACGACGCCGATCTCGCTGCTGATCAATCAGGCGATGATTTCGTCAAGCCTCCTTCAAAGCTGCAGTGATCTGGGCGACTCATGCCCACCCGACCTGCGCAGGCGTATCCGGCAGAACGCCACTTGCCTGACCGAGGCATATGAAAAGAACTTTGATGAGTCTTCGCAGCTCTATCGCATCACCTACGGTGCGCCTTTCCGGTATGACGGCCTGTGGGCCCCGTGGAACTGGCAAATGAGCTGGGCAGGTGTTCTTGCCCATATGGCGGACGAAATACCGTCTCTCGGCGTGCGCGCACGCGGACTGGTTGATCGCTTTACAGAGACATGGAGCGGCGACGCCGGTGGTGCCCTATGGCAATACTGGCCGGAACCATACTATGCAGGCTGGAACGAGGAGGACGCACTGTCTGTCAACCGCCCCCGCCAGTCGGCGAAGACACTGCCGCGCTACGAGGACCTCAACCACGCAGGGATCAGCCTGCTTGGAATCGCGACGGCTCTGGGCGCGGAAGACGGCCTGACCGCACAGCAGTTTGATGCGGCGAAAACGCGGCTCGACACTCTGCTGTCATCGGGAACTGTTCTGCCGCGTGACTTGGACGGGACAGGGCCTCACAGTCCGCGCTGGATGCCCGGTGCCGGATGGGACGGACTGCACTCTGGCCTGATGCGGGAGAGATACGCTGGTTTGATGCCGGGGGCCCATTCCAGCGATCAGCATCTGGCCTATGCAAATTTGTATGATCCAGCGGCGCCGTTTGAGTTGACACTTACACTGGCCGACTGCACTGCGGCAGGGTGTCTGCCCTCCAAGACCTGGCACATCGCCAGCGCGCGCGCCTTCCTTGCCGACAACCCTTTAGTGGTGTTCAAGCCAGCCCACATGCGGGGACAGCAACCAATGTGAGATGATTGGCTAGCTATGCGTTTGAAGAAGCGTGGCCACGCGGCAGAACTGTGGTTTACAAAAACGAGAGAGAACCTAACGACCTCGGCGCGACAACTGGCGGAGGGGGAGGGACCGTCCGTGGGCCTCCAATAAACCTCTGAAATCTTGGGTTCTTTGCACTTGCGTCGGGCGCAAGTGTACCAGTTTTGTGTACCAACTAACAGATAACCTACGGGCATCCGTCGCGTCCGGCACAGTGGTCTGCCGTGAGCTTTAGGGCCCTTCAGGAATCCCACAAGTCTAGATCGACTTACGCTCGCAGATATCAGCATCTACTTGGGATTTGACTGATAGTTGTCTGTCCGTCTCACCGCTCGTTGGTTTGCGTTGCGGGCCGGATTGAATGCGCGTTAGCTGTGCCGCGTGTGGGTCGCTAACGGACAGTACCCGGAGGACGACGAATGGGACTTTCTTCAAAACGTGTTTTGAGCGTTGCCATGGCGGCAGCGCTGGTAACACCTGCTGCGCCGGCCTTTGCAGCTAATGATTGCGGCAAAACCGGTAACTGGCGCTCCGCAGGTGCTGATGCCGGATCACAGACGTTCCGGCTTGAGGCACGGGACCGCTCAAACGCAGGCGCGCTGGGCAGATACGGTATCCTCGCTGATGACTGGACCAACCACGATCTCGGGCGCTCCTACGAGCGCATCACCAAGGTCGAGTACCGCCGTGGCAAGCTGAGCAGTTCTGCGGACAGTCACAAGGAGATTTTCACATTCGTCTCCCCGGACGGGGCGATCCTCGCTAACTGCGCGTATGAGTACAAGGTCCGCAATAAGACCACGACAATCGACGGCAAGTCGAAGACAGCGGCCCAGATCAAATATGTAGACAGTGAGTGCACTGCGGTCACTGGCTATAAAGTTTCCTGCACGCGCGATTACTCGCCTGATAACCGCCGCCTGAAGGTGAGCCTCACCCTCAAGGACGACTAGTTCCCACACATCACGAAGAGCACTGACATGATGACATCTTCCAGGATTGTCTCTGCCCTTGCGCTCAGCATGTTTCTGTCGACGACAGTGGGGCCGGCCTTTGCCGCCAGCTGCGCAAAGACCGGGACTTGGCGAAAAGGTTTTGAATCGAGCCACGACGGCGGTGCGAACGAACAAAACTTCCGATTGGAAGTCCGCAACCGTTCCAGCGAGTCCGGCATGTATGCGCGCCTGAATAATCGCGGGCAGACATATGAGCTTGAGCGGGGATTCGATACCATCAAGCAGGCCCGCTACACCCGCAAAGAGCTCAAGCAAAATGGCGGGCGGGACATCACCGATCAGATCGACTTCTACACATCTGACGGGACCCAGGTCGCCAGTTGTGACTACCGCTACAAAGTGCGTCACGAGAACGAAGTGATGGAAAAGGGGGTACATCACGCTGAGATCAAGTTCATCGAGCTTGGCTGCAGCGGCCGATGGGAGGTGATCACCCTGGCATGCGACCGTGCCTACGCACCGAATGAGCATCGGCTGAAGATCAGCCTGACGGTCAAAAATCCTTAATGCCAGGAAAGGCAGGTCGCTATCTCCCGTCACGGCAGCGTGTCCTGCCGCACACTTCTCGTGCCGGGGCTGATGGGTGGTCAGTCCCCAACTCAGCACCTCCAAAGGACAAAGTCATGAACAGGACGATTGCTTCAGCCCTTCTGGGGGCCTTCGCAGTGGTGGGCCTCTCGGTCTCCGAAGCCAGCGCAAAGGACTTTGCTATCAGCAAGGTCGTCTATGAGAACAAGGGCGTTTATCAGGCCACTGTCGAAATCAAAGTCCGAATGCTGAATGTCAGGGGCACTGACATAGCGGATGGCTGCTTCATCAAGTTCATCAGAGGCGACAAGCACGATGCAATCAATAAAGGCAAGAAATGGTCCGTGAACTTAAACAATGAGCGGCATGTCAGCGATGATCCTGCATTCAGGATGAGGCCCGATCATTGCGAAAACAAACAGCTGGAAATCTGGCGCCAGCGGGCGGAAGCCAACATGGAGAACTATGCCCTGGCACCGGGCTCGGAGATTTGGCCGGTCGTTGTCATCGACAATGCCACCGGGAAGGGAAATCTGAGGAGCTGCCGCAAGGACGGCAACAAGTTCTATTTCCACCCAGACGGCGGGACACTTGTGGTGAAGACGGGCGGCACCACGGAGAACAATAACAGGTGCAAGCTGGTGTCCAAGGGCGGTGTCCGATGGAATGCCGCAGGCGGACAGGACGACCCGGACCAGTACATCGCGCATGTGAATGAGACCAGTACATCGCGCATGTGAATGAAAAGTAGATCTGATGGCGTTCGGCTTGCGGGCATCGCAGGGCGCGCCACCTGTATCAAAACAGCCTGAGCTACTAACGGTCTTCAGACTCCTTTTCCGTATACTGAAAGGTTTGAGTTGTGAGAAATACGATTGCATCGACCCTTGTAGGGGCCTTCGCGGTAATGGGCCTTCAGGTCTCGCACGCCAGCGCGGACGACTTTGCCATCAACAAGGTCGTTTACGAGAATAGGGGCGCGTATGGAGCCAGTGCGGAGATCAGAGTCAAAATGCTGAATGTCGAAGGGACAGATACGGCGAAGGGGTGCTTCCTGGTATTCATGAGCGGCGAGAAAAGCGATGACATCGACAAGGGCCAGAAGTGGTCTGTAAACCTCGCCAATTCGGAACACGTAGACAAAAGTCCAAAATTCAGGATGCGGCCGGAAGACTGCCAGGCCAAACAGAAGAGAATCTGGTCGGACCGGGAAGAGGCGGGCGAGACCGCGTATGTCGTAGCGCCCGGCACAGAAATATGGCCGGTCGTTGTCGTTAATGATGCCAGCGAAGCCGGCAACCGGCGAAGCTGCCGCAAGGACGGCAATAAGTTCTATTTTCACCCTGACGGCGGGACACTTAGGGTGAAGTCGGGCGGCACGACGGAGAACAAGAACCGGTGCAAGCTTGTTTCCAAAGGCGGCATCAGGTGGCAGTCTGCGAAAGGCCAGGACGACCCGGAACAGTACATCGCGCATGTGAATGAGGAGTAGGTCGGATCGCGCCGTGCGGACGGGCACGGCCAGCCGCGATCAGGCATCTTTCTGACACAACGGCGGGCGACCACAGC